>Ga0315281_10012031_pt1 | contig 11818 bp, 13 predicted proteins | sample YL17G07_0_MG_FD_204540 | JGI IMG/M metagenome (GOLD analysis project Ga0315281, IMG submission 204540) | Sediment microbial communities from Yellowstone Lake, YNP, Wyoming, USA - YL17G07_0 | ecosystem: Environmental > Aquatic > Freshwater > Lake > Sediment | place: USA: Wyoming | collected... | reverse complement strand
AGCTATATCAAATCGCACCCTATTTTCTTGACCACTCTCAAGCCTTTCGAGGTTGAACAAGACGCCCCGCCCATCGTGAAGGAGATGGCCGATGCCACCCGAGAGGTGGGCGTGGGACCCATGGCAGCAGTGGCCGGCGCCATCGCTGAGAGGGTGGGGAAGGATCTCCTCCCCTACTCTGACGAGGTCATTGTGGAAAATGGCGGGGATATCTTTCTCAAGACTTCGAAAGAAAGGTTCATAGGAGTCTACGCTGGAAAATCGAAATTCACCAGGAAAATCGCCTTCTCCATTCGGCCCGAGGAAACCCCTCTGGGTGTCTGCACTTCCTCCGGGACAGTGGGACATTCCCTCAGCTTCGGATATGCCGATGCAGTCATAGTCTTCTCACCCTCTACTTCCCTGGCCGACGCTGCAGCCACTGCCTTAGGCAACAGGGTCAGAATTATAGAGGATATCCCCGAAGCACTCGAATTCGCCCAGAGCATAAAAGGTCTGAAAGGTGTTGCTATCATAAAAGGTGATAATATGGGGCTTTGGGGCCAGATAAAACTGGCTAACATAGACTGAAGAAGCCGTTCGTGGTGAGCCTGTCGAACCATAAACGGCCCCTCGATAGCTAGAGTAGGGTGGGTGGAATGCAATGCAACCCACCATCCCCATATAAATTTCACCCTGACCCTGAACAAAATGAAGGGGAAGGGTCTCCGAGATTCTTCGCTACGCTCAGAATGACATTTTACTCGAAGTGTGCTTGGCAGAGAGGATTGAGTGGACCCCAAAACCGTTAGACGATAAACGAAACCAGCAGCGCAACCGAGAGACGAATGACGGCAAAGAAAATGGTGAGTTTCGCTGCGCTACGCTCCACCCACCCTACCCAACTTCAAGAGGAACGCTGGCTTTCAATCCTTCCAGAGCCCTTGACAAAGAGTGTGCTCTGAAACGGGGATACCTGTTTGACAACTTAAGAGGTACGCTGGTACTGAAGCACTACAAAACCACTAACTTTTAGAACACAAATAGCAATTTACATCATACATTGAACAAGGCTGTTGACATAGACTGGTAATTATTGTATAAATTTTGACAATGTGCTCTAGCAAGATGCTTCTAGCGGCTTTATCCACACGCAGTTACCGTCTCAACGGATACCCTTGTACAGAGTCGGACAAAGAGGAGTGAAAGTAGATGAATAAGCTGTGGACTGTCTTGACAACGCTGGTCATATTGTCGCTCACCCTGAGTACAATCGCCTGTGGTGGCGGTGCGACGGAGCCAACAGGCGGGGAGAAGTCTCTGCCCACATCTGTGTCAGCGACTGACGCAGGTGGAGGCTCTGCAGACCAGGGCAGCAGCGGGCAGACCTGCTGCTGGCGTGAAGTAGGCACACTCCCACCGACAATGCCGACGGGACAAATTGATGATTGGGGTGGATTGATAGTGGATGCAATAAGCAGTCAGCATATGGATGTATCGTACACCCAGTGCCCACTGAGAGTTGATTTCTCTAATAGTAAGAGCTGGATGGATTACCAGTTCCAGGGCCAGATCATTGTTAATGAGCAGACCGGTTTCATCGAATCTAGCGGCAACATCTTAGGAAGTTTCACCTTCAAGCTGCAACTGGTTGACCTTCATCGCGGGAAGGTAGTCAAGGAGGGTCAGATCTCATGGGTCGGCGAGAGCACGAATCGGGTTATTGGGGAGAGAAAGTTGTTCGGGATAGGAGCAGGCTTTGACCAAATTAAGGAGCTGTCGGCTAGCTTCAAGCCTCTTCCAGAAATTATACATGACTATGAGCGTTTGCCGGAGAAGGCCACTTTGGAACTTGAAAAGGACCACATCCCGGCAGGTGAGAAGATGACCATCCGCCTGAAAGATATAGTGGATTATAAAAATAGACCATCTCAATCATGGCAGTGGGTGATAGTAAAGGCTGAGAAGGGCCAGATTGAAATGGGCAACAACGGTAGAGATGCGGGCGAAGGGGCTGTTGCCTTTGAGGTGGGAAAGGATGGGGCCATCGACTTTGACTACAAAGCGCCTGACAAGTGCGATAAGGACACAGAGCACAAGGATACGATCACGGTGTATAACTCCTGCAACAACGACCCAAGGACAGCCGGTAGCTTCCCCAAGGAGAAGGTGATTGCGACCAAGTCTTTCGATATCGACTGTACAGGCTGGCTGCTGGAGGCCACCTACACTTACGGGGAATCATGTTCTGGCGGTTGTTGCTCAGGTGCATATACATATGCATTAAACTTGACTGCTGACTTGAAATCTGAACCCGATTGGACCGATTACTTTTTGGGCCAGCTCTATGTTGCCGACAGCGCACATGTAGACCTTCGCTTTAGTAACGATGTGGTCCAGAGCTGCACGTCGTTCTGCACTGAGGCACCACTGAAAAGCTCCCATCAAGCGAGTTATCTTGGGAATCTGTCACTGCCCGTCTGGCTGTGGACTATTCCACCATCGGTATCTGCAGGTAACTTAAGCAGGTTCGAACGGGACTACATGTGGAATCCCGCAGCTCAGAATGCTGGTGAAGCTGGCCAAATTTGGGGGATGACTCCGGGTACATATACTCTCAACCTAGATGGTTTTGCCTATCCACTTGTATCTAAGGCTGAATCTCTTGCTCGGGATTCGTTGAATCTGCCTCCTCTTAAATATAGTTACAGTTGTGACTATGAGGTTTGTGACGTTAACACCGACTACCCCTGTACGAACTGTCGGGTCGAAACAGATGCAGGAAGTGACTATATGCCTGCGTTTGGTGAACAAAGCTATTTGCCTGCAGGTCTGCTTGTGACCATGCATGATTGGTTTTATGAAGATCCGCTTCACTCACCGGTTCAATACTCTGGAAATGAGTCAGTGCTAAAACTTGATATTGCACGCTCCTCACGCGATGAAGACGTGCGCGGTCTTCTCTTCGAATTTCCTGGTCAGTTAACGAGCAGTAGCAACTGCTCTGGACCACTTGAACTTGGTGCATTTATATCTTATGGTGGAGAGTTTCACTCTCACATAAAGTGGACGTTGACCAGGATGGAAGAATGATTTCCCGTTTTTAGATCAGCCCATAATTGGCGGATACGGCCATCCAGAAACAACAGAAGGCTCTACATTTTCCAGGTATGTGATTAAGTATGCGAACTCTGAGGAGTTTCTTCAGTCCAGCTGATGTGAAAGCAATTTTGGAGGGCATTCGGGATGCTGAGTCCCAGACATCGGGCGGGGTAATGATTCTTATTCATAGAAAAGGGAGGTATCAGATGAAAAGACTGGGGATCATGCTGGTGGCAATTTTCTTGGTGACGCTAGTCTTCAGCGCCATCGGATGTGGTGGAGGTGGAGGTGGAGAGGCTACAGCCACACCCCCCCGCACAGTCACACAGTCACCCAGCGCCACAGCTACACCGAAGGCGACACAAACGCCTGTGACCTCAGTTACGCCGACAGAAATTACCCTGGTATCGCCCGACAGACTCGGCGAATTGTTACCCGCCGCGCCCCCGGCTTGGCAACAAGCAGCAGTGTCCAGACAGGAAGCATATGGCACTCCGGATCACAAAGTCAGCATGGCCGGTAACCAATATTTGCCACAAGGTTCTTCTGCATCTGACCCCAATGGTGTTGCCATTGAGCTCTGGGATGGTGGTGCCTATTACCCCACTGGGAATATAGAGGGGGCTCAACAGACTACAGTCCACGGCTATCCTGCTTGGAAGCTAGTGAAACCTGAAACACGATACGCCTATCTGGAGGTAGCAATCAACAACAGATTTCGGGTGGATATAACGTGTCAGTACGAAGCTGTGCTCGACCAATTCTCTGACCTAATAGACTACGCTGGAATCGCTGCTCTAAAGTAGGAACCTGGCGGCTAACGGTGGGTCCCAGGCAATCAATATAGGTTAGTGCCGACGGGAAACGGTAAATGGGGCTCTAGGGCAGCTTTCTGCCTCATGCATCAGAGCCTGGTGATTCGAGATATAGTTTATTAACCGGGAGTACAGAGGGGCGAAGCCCCTTTGTTGGTCCTTCCGCGGAAGGACCAACTTCCCCCCCTCCTTCCAGGGAAGGAGGGGGACACAGGGGGCTGAAGAAAGATTAGCAAACGCTTTATCTAACAAGCCTCGCCGATAGGTTTCATGGGTCAACCAAGATAACTTGTTCCCACCCCTTAAGTGTGCTAATATTGGCCCACTCCTCGCAGAAGACTTCCTCTGGAATTGGGTTAGGGCGTGGGGTCTCAGATTCTAATATAGGGGAGGTGTGGTATGGGACTGTACGTGATGCTCACAACCCTTACTGACGAGGGACGGAAGACCATCAAGGAGCACCCGGGGCGTATCAAGGAGGTAAACAAGGAAGTGGAGGCGATGGGCGTGAAGGTTCTTGCCCAGTATGCCCTCCTGGGGCGCTACGACTTCGTGAATATCCTGGAGGCCCCCAGCAACGAGGCAATATCCAAGGTAGCGGTGGAGTTGGGCTCGCGGGGCACCCTCCAGACCATGACCATGGTTGCCATGAAGGTGGACGATTTCATTAAGAGCATTAAGTAACGAAGACCTGGATATACCCCACGCCCTAGCCCTTTATAACGTGAACCCCGGTGGCTTTGAACGAAGCGTAGATGCGGTTCCCTATCTGCAGGTTCATCTCCTCCGCTGACCGTTTGGTGATCAGGGCAACCAGCAGGAAACCGCAGTCTAACTCGACGCGGGCCAGCGGCCCAAATAGTACAATGCGGGTTATCTCACCATTGAATGTATTCCTGGCGCTGGTTGATTCCTTCGTCCGCGCCAGGGTTATTTCCTCAGGGCGGACGCAGGCATATACCTGTTCGCCAACGCGAAGATTGGAGATTGCTTCTACGACCGCGCCATCAAGCTTTATGTCAACTATGCCCTCTGTGTTGGAGGCTATCACTCCGCCCAGCATATTCTCCACTCCCACGAACTCAGCGATCTTCCTGCTTTGAGGCAGGCTGAATATCTCTCTGGGGTCGCCGGTCTGCAAAATCTCCCCGCCGATGAGCACTCCCATCCTGTGGGCAAGGCGCTGGCCCTGGAACATATCGTGCGTAGACATCAGCACAGTCATATCCGATTTCTTAATGATCTCAGTGACAAGCTTCTCGATATGCGATGTGGATACCGGGTCGAGGTTTGCCGTAGGCTCATCCAGCAGTAACAGCTCGGGCTCGATAACCATCGCCCTGGCCAGTGCTACCCTCTGCGTCTCTCCCCCCGAAAGCGTCCGCGCATCCCTTCCCTCGTATCCCGAGAGCCCCACAGTCTCCAGAGCATTCATCACTTTATGGCGCAAGCTGGCGCCATTTTCCTTCCTGATTTTCAGTCCGTAGGCAACATTGTCGAAAACGCTGGCATTGAACACAGCGGGCTTCTGCGAAACCATCGCCAGCCTTCTGCGTATCTCCAGCCTCTGTCTCTCTGAATTGTTGACCAGATGCCCGTCGAAATAGATATGACCTGAGGTAGGCCTTTCCAGGAGGCCTAATAAACGCAGAAGCGTCGTCTTCCCCGAGCCGGTGGGGCCTATGGTGACGAATACCTCGCCCCGCTCGACGCCGAGGTCGATATTTTTCAATATCTCGGCCTTGCCGTAGCTATGATGTAGGCGCTCGACTTTGAGCAACATCTGCCTCTTTCACCTTCAAGAACCTGTTCGCCAGGACGGTAACAATGAGCGCCAGGGCCACGAGGATAAATCCCAGAGCCAATGACAGTGCCACCTCGCCCTTACCTGTTTCCAGTGAAATCGCCGTAGTGAGCACTCTGGTATAACCTCTTATATTTCCCCCGACCATGAGGGCTAGGCCAACCTCGGAGATGGCGCGCCCGAAGCCAACCATAATGGCGGTCAATACAGCGAATCTGGCTTCCTTCAGCACTGCCCACACCGATTGAAGCCTGCTGGCGCCTAGGGAGATAGCGGTCTCCCTGATGGCAGGGCTCACCCCGCTCAAGGCTGATATGGTAAGACCTGTCACTATCGGGCCTATCAATACCACCTGGCCGATTACCATCACCTGCGGGGTAAACATTATGCCGAATATGCCCAGAGGCCCTGCCCTGGAGAACACCAGAAACACCAACAGTCCCACGAAAACTGTGGGCAGGCTGTAGCATGTCTGGATAATGCATATCAGTAGCCTTTTACCCCGAAAATTGTTGAAATATATCAGGCAGCCCAGAGGCACAAAGAGCAGCGCGCCAATTACTGTTGAACTGATGGAGATCTCCAGGGTCCTAGCAGTTATAGAGTAGACCTCCGGGTTTCCGGTGAAAATCATCTTTACCGCAAGTACGAAGGCATCGGCTATCGCATGCACGCTATTATTCGCTCCCTTTTGCGGGCAGTCGTGCTCAGGGGGAGACTGGGCTCCCCCTGAGGGATTTATAGTGTACTTTCTTCAGCGGCTTTCTACAAGTTCTGACCGGCGCACGGGGTAAACAGTTGTGTGCCGTATTCCGCCACGCCGTATTTGCCCATCAAGTCCTGAATCTCCGGCGAGGTGAGGAAAGTCACCAGATTGTTCGCCATAGTCTTATTCTTCGTGCTATTGACAACCATTACACAATAAACGTTGCGCAAAGTTTCATTTTGCTGGTTCACCAACGCCGTCAAATTCAGCTTAGTCTTGTATGAAATGAACGTCCCCATGTCGCTCAGGGTATAGGCCTGCTTTTCGTTTGCCATCACAAGGGTCGGCCCCATGCCGGCACCTGCCTCTATATACCAGGAACCGGACTTTTCCACATCTGCGTATTGATAGCCCGCGGCAGCCCAGAGTCGCTGCTCCGCAGCGTGTGTGCCCGAACCATCCCCCCTGGAGACGAACTTGACCTGGCTTCCAGTTACATTGCCCATTGTAATCAACTTCTTGAATGCGTCGACCGGGGCCATGTCTTTAATGCCCGCAGGGTCGGATGGGGGGCCTACAATGACAAAATAGTTATAGGCAAAAGGCACCCTCGCCGAACTATAGTTACCAGCCAGAAAATCCTGCTCGGCTTTTGGCTCGTGGACGGTCAGGACATCCACATCACCTGTCTTCCCATACTGAAAGGCTTTCCCGCTGCCGACAGAGATTATATTCAGGTTCACGCCGTATTTTTGCTCGAACATCGGCTCCAGATAGCCCCAGAGCCCGGTGTCATAGAGGCTGGTAGTTGTTGCTACCGTAAGCCTTCCCACGGGCTTTAAGGGAGGAACGTCTGTAGTGGTCGGGCTTAGCGTGGGGCTGGGAGTAATCGTCTCCTCATTGCATGCCGGTAGCACGCTGACCAGGGATAGTAACATAGCTAATGTTAAAAGAAGCATTAAAATCTTTTTCACTGCGTTAAAACCTCCAAATTTTTGTAGCTTCCCTGCACGACCCCTAGTCAGGTGGGGAGCGCCCGAGCATAGTTCGGAGCTTATTTCCCATCGCTCTCTCCTTTCCAAATACGGGAGGCTCGGGTGTTTCCACCAGAACCCTCGGGACCATTTAGAAGTCCACCGACTGAGTCGCCATACCATTAAAGGCTTAGGCTGACTCAGCTCGAAGAGCAGAATTACAGTCTAATTTTAAGTAGACATAGCTTTGAAAATAGAACTCTTAGGTCTCAATGTCATTCTGAGCTTTACCGAAGAATCTCGGTACTTAGCCCTGCACTACTATTTTCATTCTTTCTTTGTGGTGACGGTGAAATCGTCACGACACATTCCCGCGATTATTTTTCCTTGCATGCAAGTTTATACTTGTCAGTACAAACTATTTTGCTACCACAATTTGGACAGAATTTCCAATCAGAGCGAATTTCGGCATCACATTTCTTACACTTGACTATCTTGGCTACTACTGGCATCTGGCACCCCCTTTACAAAAATGTTTTTCGATACAGTCTCTTTCCCAGGTATTACCTAGATTGCCCTGCTGTTAAATCCCATTCTCTGGAGATTAAAACAATAAAATAAAAAGCGCCTCGAAAGGAGGCGCTTTAGCCGACAGGAAAATGCCGACCTAAGCAAGCTCTCCTTTCCAAAAGGGAGGCATCGCCGTTTCCTGCGATACCCTATCGCCTACCTGCCTTGTCCCGACTCGTCGGGATTTAGGCTCAGTAGATCGGAGAGTGTATTAAGTTCTGACCAAGTATATCACAGCTTGAGGTTTAGGTGCAAGTTGGCTGCGCTTTCGGTAGTGTATCATTTTGAAATGCTTGAGCGATAGCTTAACATTTGGATATGGCGAAGCGTAAGAAAAAAGAGCATGACTTTGCAGTTACAGCCTTCCGTGTAGTCCAAGAAGCCATTGGACAGATAGAACCTAAAGCCCCAAAACCACGGAAGGAATACGATTATAAAGCTCTAGGGCATAAGGGCGGATTGAAGGGCGGTAAGGCTAGGGCGGAAAAACTAACGCCGGAGCAACGCAAAGAGATAGCAAGGAAAGCCGCTCTCGCTCGTTGGAAGGCTAAAACTTGATAAGCCCCTTCTCATACAGATAGCTGCCGTTCCCTGAAACCACATAGGCGATTTCAGTTAAGCGCCCCAATGTCTGATACATTTCTTCTCTGCTACCATCATCCTCTGCCTTCTCAAAGTAGGTAGCAAGGGCATCAGCAACTTGGGTTAGTTTCTCAAAAACCGTTGTCCAATCAATGGGGAGCACTTGCCCAAGTCCAGGCGCTTGTATCGTGGCATTGATTTGCGTATGAGCGTGCAGGGTAACCGTGTATATGAGTGCGAGGTCGCGGCTCCATTCCAAATTAAGCACACGTTGCGCTTCTCCAAAAAAAACACTGAAATAGAACAGCTTTTTTGCTGACTGCGTTTCCTGCATTTTGTTAACAGCATAGCGATATTCCCTTGCAAGACGTTGTCGATATTCTTTACGCATATATTGCCTCCTTTGCATTTATAGAAGCGGTGGATGGGAATTTAGCTGGGTCCATTTTACTAATGAAATCGTCAACACTATTTGTTACATTTACATCTTTGACAGGATTAAAAGATGCCGAAGCTGCTGACGTCGCGATAGGATACTTGTCTTCTTCGTTAAAACTAGGCGGTGCAATAGTATCACTGGTTAAGTTGAGTGCCCAATCCACTAATGTACTGAACGGCACGAACCGAACCAATAACCCTACGTCAAACGCCTTTGCCAAATCCTTTAGGGTACCCAGATTATACCTGCCATAGTCTGGATTCTCCCAAGAAGAAACCAAAGACTGTTTCCCACCAAGCCTATCAGCAAGTTCAACTTGTTTTAGGTCTTGTCGGTTACGGAGTGATCGAATCTGAAAAGCAATACCGACATTTATTTCTTCTTCAACGAATTGATGACGGTATTCAGGGTCACGCAGGCTTTCCCAGATTTGCTCACGCTTATTATCTATAGTCATGCTCTGTCCTGTACCTCTCGGGGTTGTTATTCATTTTAGCTATTCTTTCTTTAGCTGTTTGATGAGTAATATCGGTTTTCCAGACCCCTTTATGGTATCCCCAAGTTACCAAGAATACATTACGGTTTTCCACTTTACCAATTAGCCGATATTGGACTCTATCTACTTCTTTCCGAATTTCTATAAAACCCTTCCATTCTTCATGTAGGGGCCATACATAAGGGGCGCGCCAAACAGACTCTTGTGAACCAGCCGGACTAGAATTTTCTAGCCAGCCAATCACGCGGTTAAAGCGTGCCTTTGCTGGTTTGCCTGCTCCATTAAGCCAACTCTTTATGACGTTGGTTCCATCCCTATCGGCGTCGATGTAGTCGTAGAAGGTGAATTCCTTACCCATATTATCAGTTTTTTCTTATATTGTCAAGGGTAATATTATGGTATAATAATATAGGTTTTTTCTTATATCCCTCTTGACAATGTGCTTAAGCGATATGCTATTATTTAGTCAATTAGAATAAGGTGCAAATATGAACAAGCTAATCTACCTAATCTACGCCAATCATTACGTTGGATGCCTTGATGACGGCGTAGACTCCCTTGCCCTTAGCTAGTTTCAAATTACTGGCGGACTCCTTGGTGATAATCGAAACTATCTCAGTTCCACCCGGCAGCTCTACAATCACTTCTGTATTGACTACACCATGCTTGACTTGTTTGACCTTGCCTTTCAGAATGTTGCGAGCACTTATCTTCATCATCCTCCCCCTTTCCCATATGTGGCAATCTTATACAACTAAGCGAAACCACTTGTCAAGCTACTTATCCTTCTCAAATTCCAGGCACAGCACATGCCTCGTCGAGGGCATGACCCTGGCGCGGTGGTCGATGCGGCACCCCACCGCCCAGATAATATGCTGCGGTGAGCAGACCAGCGGCACGTGGTCACGTCGGGAACGACTAATCTTGGCATCCACCATGAAGTCCTGAAGTTTCTTGGGCGATTCCATCCCCAGGGGCTGAAACCTGTCACCACGCCTCCGTCCCCGAACCGTAAGCTCCTTTCCCACCACATCGAGGTCAAAGCAGGCCTTCAATTCTTCTTCACTGCCTTTTTTCGGCCTGCGGTTGATGATGCTGCTTCTCACCCTCCAGCCGCAAAGCTCGGTTTCACCGGGTATTTTGAGGCGATGCTCACCTTCAAGAGCAGGAAACGGGCAGGGTAGAGTTTTGTTGGTTGTTATCAGGCCATAGCTATAGTCGCCGTGAAAAGCCAGCCCTCTGGCTAGAGAGAGCTTCTTGCCCGCTGGCTTGGCTAGGGCATCGAGCAGGCTCTCGATATGGACTGACTCGATGTCCTGGAGGTCTCCCAGCAAACGCTGTAAGGCAGAGCGGACAAGGTGCCGCCTCAGGGCAGGATGAAGCTTGGCAAACCCCTCTCTATCAATAGCTATCCCCTCAGGCTGCTCTCTAGCCACCTTGCCCCAAACACGCGATGTCTCTTTTTCGATACATGCCAGGTCGGAGTCAGCAGCGCTGGCCATACGCAGCAATGCCTTATCGATGTCAGGATTATACTCTCTAAGTAGTGGCATAAGCTGAGAGCGAATCTTGTTGCGCAATTGGTTGGGCAAGAGATTGGAGGAATCGCTCCTCGGCGACAACCCCCAGGCTGCACAATAGGCCTCGGTCTCCGCTCTTTTGACCTCCAGCAAAGGCCTTACTACCTTCAGCTCTGCGCCATCAGGAGAACGCATGGTGCTGAGCGGCTGCATGCCGCGCAGCCCGGCAAGCCCTGTCCCGCGCACCAGGTGCATCAGGATAGTCTCAATCTGGTCGTCGGCAGTATGCCCCACCGCTACCGCGTCCGCGCCCAGAGAACGGGCGACCTCCGAGAAGAAGGCGTACCTAACCTCTCGAGCCGCTTCCTCCAAAGACAGACGATATTTCTTTTGATAGGCCTTCACCTCTCGCCTCTCAATGGTCGCCGGGATACCCAGTTCACGTGCCAGCGCAGAGACGTACTCGGCATCGGCATCGGATTCAGCGCCGCGCAGCAGGTGGTTGAGGTGAGCGATATGGAGCTTTATTCCCAGAGTTTCACTGAGGCTAGCCAGTATGTGGATCAGGCATACCGAGTCCGGCCCGCCGGAGACACCTACTACCAGGAGTTCATTTCCCCTGACCAGATTGTGTTCCCGGATGAACCGTAATACCCTTCGTGGCAACGGCTGTTGGCGACCCATCGGATTACTTACCTCAAGTGGCAGGTATCGTTAAAGGAGACGAGCACCGCTCTCTCCGGGTGGAAGTCCAGAGTGCACATGGAGGCCACATCCAACCTCAACCTTCTACAATATGAGAGGTCTAACCCGAGTGTATCACAAATAATA
>Ga0315281_10012030_pt1 | contig 11821 bp, 14 predicted proteins | sample YL17G07_0_MG_FD_204540 | JGI IMG/M metagenome (GOLD analysis project Ga0315281, IMG submission 204540) | Sediment microbial communities from Yellowstone Lake, YNP, Wyoming, USA - YL17G07_0 | ecosystem: Environmental > Aquatic > Freshwater > Lake > Sediment | place: USA: Wyoming | collected... | reverse complement strand
GACAGGCGATGAAATCGATCTCAGCCTCTACGAGCCGCTGTTGAGCCTGATGGGCGCGATGGTGATCGACTACGATCAGCTGGGACACATCGCCAAGCGCCGCGGCAACCGCTCGACCTGGAGCGTGCCGCGCAATTCGTACCGCACCAAGGACGACAAATGGGTCGCGGTATCGAGCGCGGCGAACTCGGTGGCGATGCGGTTGTTCCGCGCGATCGGCCGCGACGACCTCGCGGACGATCCGGAACTCGCGACCAACCCGCAGCGCGTGAAACGGCTCGAAGAATGCGACGGCGCCATTGCGAAATGGATTTCGGAACATACGCAGGACGAAGTGCTGAACCGCTTCTACGAGTGCGAAGTCGTTGCCGGGCCGATCTGCGACGTCGAGCAGATTTTCGCCGATCCGCACGTCAGGGCGCGCGGCACGCTGAAGAAAATGCACGACCCGGCGCTCGGCGAAATCACGCTGCAGGACGTGGTGCCGAGATTCACGCGGCGGCCGGGCGAGATGCGCTGGCCGGGCAAGCCGCGCGTCGGCGTGGACACGGAAGCGGTGCTGCGCGAGCTTGGCATCGGCGACGAAGAACTGAAGAATCTGGAGGCAAGCGGCGTGATTGCGATGGACCGGAAAGTGACCTGACGGCAATCACGACGCTCATGACCCAAGCCAGCGGCCCGCTCGCCAATCTTCGCATCCTCGACCTCGGCACCATTTTTGCCGGACCGATGATCGGCGCGCATCTCGGCGATCTGGGCGCGGAGGTGATCAAGATCGAGCCGCCGCGCGGCGACGACGTGCGCCGCCTCGGCGCGCAGAAGAACGGCGTTGGCTTGTGGTGGAAAGTGGTCGCGCGCAACAAGCGTTTGGTCGGCGTCGATCTCACCAGGCCCGAGGGTGCGAAGATCCTCGCCCGCCTCGCCAGGGACGCCGACATCATCATCGAGAACTACCGGCCCGGGAAGATGGAAGCATGGGGCCTCGACTACGCGAGCCTCTCGGCGGGCAATCCCGGGCTTATTCTCCTGCACATCAGCGGCTACGGCAGGAGCGGCCCATATCGCGATTACCCTGGATTCGGCACGCTTGCCGAGGCGTTTTCCGGCTTCGTCTTCACCAACGGCCAGCCGGACGGGCCGCCGACGCTGCCGTCGTTTCCGGTCGCGGACTGCGTGACTGCGCTCATCGGCTGCTACACGGTGCTCGCCGCGGTGCACGAGCGCGTAAGCTCCGGCCGCGGGCAGGAAATCGAACTCAACCTTTACGAGTCCCTGCTTTCCTTGATGGGCAACATGGTCGTCAATTACGATCAGACCGGCGAAATCATGCAGCGGCGCGGCAACCGCTCGAAGACCAGCGTGCCGCGGAACGCCTATCCGACGGCGGATCAGCGCTGGGTCGTGGTGTCCTCGACCACCGATGCCACCGCGAAGCGCCTGTTCCGCGCGATCGGCCGCGATGACCTCGCCGGCGATCCGTCGCTCGCCACCAACCTGCTGCGCGCTACCAGGGCGGAGGAGATCGACGCCATCGTCGCCGCCTGGATGATCCGGCACAAACAGGAACAGGCGCTCGCCATCCTGCACGATTGCGACGTCGCCGCCGGGCCGATCAACGACATCGAACAGTTTTTCCGCGACCCGCAGGTGATTGCGCGCGAGAGCATTGCCACGCTCGACGACCCCGATCTCGGAACAGTGAGAATACCGGGACTGGCACCCCATTTTTACCGCACCCCCGGCAAGATCCGCTGGGCCGGGAGAAAAGAAATCGGCGCCGACACCCGTGAGGTGCTGCGGGAATGCGGCTACGCCGACGATGAGATCGACAGGCTTATAATGGATGGCGTGATCGCGGCCCCATGATTCACATCACGCGAAGAATTTCGGCGCCGTCGCCGCTGCAGGCCTCACCGGCAACTTGATCTGACCCAGTAATCTGCAACCCGTCAGGAGAAAAACCATGGCATCGAAAACCAACGACGTCGAACTCAAGCTGGGGTCCGGCGCGACCGTCAGGGCCGCGCTGGCGCGGCCCGCGGCAGGGAGGGTTCCCGCGCTGATCCTGATTCATGAATGGTGGGGGCTGAATGACGAGATGCGCGCCGTCGCATCGCGCATGGCGGACGCGGGTTACCTCGCGCTGTCGATCGACCTGTTCGCAGGGCAGGTCGCGACCGAGCCCACCCGCGCGCGCGAACTGATGACCGGCGTGAAGCCGCCGGAGGCAACCGAGACCGTGGTCGGCTGGGTGAACTGGCTGCGCCGCGACGGCGGCTGCAACGGCAAGATCGGCGCGCTCGGCTTCTGCATGGGCGGCGCCTGGGCGCTCAACACCGCGATCGCCGCGCCGCTCGAGGCGGCGGTGATCTTCTACGGCAACTGCAAGAAGACCGCCGCCGAACTCGCCACGCTCAAGGGGCCGGTGCAGGGGCACTTTGGCCGCCTCGACCAGGGAATCAACGTCGAAATGGCCGAGGGTTTCCGCGATGCGCTGAAAGCCGCGGGCAAAGCCGGCGAAATCCACATCTACGAGGCCAACCACGCCTTCGCCCGCGTCGGCGGCCCGAACTTCCACAAGGAAAGCGCCGACCTGGCGTGGAAGCGCTCGCTCGAATTCCTCAAGAAGAATCTCGGCTGACGGACTTCGTGCGGCGTTTCACAAAGCCAAGGGGCGCATTGCGTCCCTTGCCGTTTCGGGAATACGGTGGGGGAATCGGCGCGAAAGGCGTCGTGCCGGCAAGCTTGATTGATGTCCGGGCTGCGCGATATCCACATCGTCGGCGAATGAACTTTTCGGTTACGGAGACGATCACGTGAACAGCGCCGGGTTGGCATATCTGGAATGGTTCTACGGCACCAATGTGTGGAAGGATTTGCACTACCGGGGGGTCCGCACGCTGAAGCTGCCGCTGGACATGTGGAACTACCAGGAAATCATTTTTGAAAATAATCTGCACTGGGTGATCGAGACGGGTACGCGTCACGGCGGCTCCGCACTGTTTTTCGCGGATTTACTCGCGGCGGGAGGGCGCGAAGGCGTCGCAATCACCATCGATGTGACCCATGAGGCACTCGATCCGGTGGCGGCAGGGCATCCGGGAATCCGGTTCCTGCTGGGCGACAGCGCCGCGGATTCGGTGGTCCGGCAGGCGATGCAGCTGGTCCCGGCGCAACGGCAAGGCGGCTTGCTGCTGATGCTCGACTCCGATCACGCGGCGCCGCATGTGCTCAGAGAACTTACGGCATGGGTCCCACAACTCAGGCGGGGCGATTACCTGATCGTCGAGGACACCATCGTCAATGGGCATCCCGTGCGGCCGGAGTTCGGTCCGGGGCCGTTTGAAGCAGTCACGGAATATCTGACAGGGAATCCGAACCGATTGCGCGCAGACAGCGCGCGCGAAGCCAAGTTCGGCTGCACCTTCGCGCACCGCGGCTATTTCAAGGTGATTTGAGGCTGGAAGACCGAATCCGGTTGCTTTGCCTCCAGCGGTTCGCGACGGAGGACGTTAAGGTCGGGGTAAATCTTCGTCACGGAAATGTGTCACTATTTTCCACAGCCGTCGTCGGCTTCCCGTGTCGCTTCATGAACATTTTCAAACAAGCGCCTGATCTCCGGGTCCGCCAGCTTCAACAGCGCCGGATCGGATTGATAGGCGAGCAGGATGAACGCGCGATTCGCCTCGATCTCCTGCAGGAGCCGCAGGTTCTCTTCGGGCGTCAATTCAATCCTGGCCATGCTGCCCCTCCGCGAGTTGTCGCTTGATCTTGCGCAACTCTTCGATATCGAGCAAGTCCTTGTTCCGGCCGGTTCCGGTTTTCAGGATGATCAGGTCGTCGATGCTCGCCACCGGAATCGACAGCGGCCCGATACGCTTGGTGACTGCGTTTCGCTTGAGATCGTCGAATGAAACCACCGGCCGCACCAGCACGTCGATGACCGTCGCCATCATGTCCGGGCCGCGCAGGGCAAAAGGCAGCATGCCCTTCTCGCGGTGCCATTGGTCGATCAGCGCGGCGTCGCGCAGGGAGTCGATCGAAATGGGCAGCACCGGCTTTAAATTGGCGCCCTTGGCGCAGTCGACGAATTTCGCAAGATTCTCGTCGTTCATCGCCAGCACCACATCCACGTCCATGGTGACGCGTTGATAGCCATGCAAGGTCACCGCCAGGCCACCGACCAGAACGTAGTCGATTTTGGCGCTGGACAGGGTAGCAAGAAGGTTGTACATGCTCATGGTCGAAGTGTACCGAGTCTGGGCATTCCCTACTATTGGACACGATCCTGGATGTGCATGCCGGTGACACCTTGAACATTCCCAAAATGGGGTTTATCATACCCAAAATGGGAATGCGAAAAAAATCGATCAAAGTGCCGATCCGGCCCGCCGGGCTTGCCGATGCACTGTTCAGCAAGGTGCAGCAGCGCGTGCTGGCCGTGCTGTTCGGGAACCCGGACCGGAGCTTTTACGCCAACGAGGTGATTGCCCTCGCGGGTTCAGGCACGGGCGCGGTGCAGCGGGAGTTGGGCCGCATCGAGGCCGCGGGATTGGTGACCGTGAAGCGGGTGGGCAATCAGAAACACTATCAGGCAAATGGGGCGTCTCCGGTGTTCAAGGAGCTGCGCGGCCTGGTGCAGAAGACGTTCGGCCTTGCCGACGTATTGCGCGCCGCGCTGGCGCCGTTGTCCGGGCAGATCAGCGCTGCCTTCGTCTATGGTTCGGTCGCGAAGAAACAGGACACGGCGGCAAGCGATATCGATCTCATGCTGGTGAGCGACAGCCTGTCCTACGCGGATCTTTTCACCGCGCTGGAGAAGGCGTCCGGCCGGCTCGGCAGGAAAATCAATCCGACGGTCTATACGCCGGTAGACCTTGCAAAACGCATAAAACAGGGCAATGCCTTCGTCACGCGGGTGCTGGCCCAGCCGAAGATCTGGGTGCTAGGCGGAGAACATGACCTCGCCGCTTGACAATTTGTGCGGTCCGGCGAAGTCCCTGCGCAAGGAGCCGCCGGACGCGAATGAAGTCGCCGGTCTGAAGCGCTCGGGCCTTGCGCGGCTTGCCGATGCGCAAAATCCGGCCAATGCTCTGGAGAGCCGCTTCGATCTCGCGTACAACGCGGCCCATGCATTGTGCCTCGCGGCCTTGCGCCGCCTCGGGTACCGCCCCGCCAATCGATACATCGTATTTCAGGTGCTGCCGCACACCCTCGGCCTCGAAGTCGCGGTCTGGGGCGTACTCGCCAAATGCCACGACGTTAGAAATCTTGGCGAGTACGAGGGCGATCTGAACATTGATGAACGGTTGGTCACCGATCTGATTGCCGCGTGCAAAGCGGTTGCCGCGGCAGTCGCGAAGCTTCCGCCGCACGTCACTTGAGCGCAGCCGCCCCGGCGACGGCAGCCAGGCCATCCTGCGCGCTCGACCCACCCGAGACGCCGATTGCGCCGACGATCTTGCCGTCGATCACCAGCGGGACCCCGCCGTCGACGGCGACCACCCCGGGCAGGGAGAGCAAGCGCAAGCCGGTGCCGCCGGCCGCGAGATCGTCCTGGAACAATTTGGTGGAGCGCCGGAACTGGGCCGCGGCACGCGCTTTGGCCGGGGCGATCGCCTGCGCCGCGTTCTGGGTGCCGTCCATGCGTTCGAAATAGACAAGAAAGCCTGCGGGATCGGTGACCGCGATTGCCATCGTCCAATTGTTTTTTCGCGCCTCTGCCACCGCGGCGGTGCTCGCTTTCTTGGCGTCGTCGATGGAGATCGGCGCGCCATAGGGCAGGGCCTGCGCGGATACGCCGACAGCAATCGCCAGGAGACTGGCCGCAATCGTTGCCTGGATAATCAATTTCGGTTTGGACGGCATGCTTTTCCTCCTTGGGTGGGTGTAAGACGCTTTTTGCGTCGGATGAACCTGTGTTTGAAGAAACGTAGATCTATTTTCCATTTCTGTCGTCGGATTCCGGCGGTGCGCCATCAACATCCTCGAACAACCGCTTAATCTCAGGGTCAGCCCGCTTCAACAGCGCCGGATCGGATTGATAGGCGAGCAGGATGAACGCGCGATTCGCCTCGATCTCCTGCAGGAGTCGCAGGTTCTCTTCGGGCGTCAATTCAATCTTGGCCATGCCGCCCCTCCGCGAGTTGCCGCTTGATCCTGCGCAGTTCCTCTATATCCAGCACGTAGTCGATCTTGGCGCTGGACAGTGCGGCAAGAAGGTTGTACATACTCATGGCCGAAGTGTACCCAGTCCAGGCTGGGCCCGCCAACTCGACCAGTGCGCGATTCGTGTGAGATCCGAATCAGCGGTCCAAGGGAGAAACTGATGCACCCGCGCCACGCGCACCCGATCGTGTTCCTGTTCCTCATCGCGCCGTTCGGGATGATGTCCGGCTTTCTTACTGTGACCCTCGCGTATGTGCTCGCGCAGGCCGGCGTGAGCACCGAGCAGATCGCCGGGCTCATCGCCGTGAGCTACATTCCGCATTCATGGAAATTCCTGTGGGCGCCGATCGCCGATACCACGCTCAGCCGGAAGACCTGGTACCTGCTCGCGGTCGCGGTGAGCATGGCGGGCGTCCTCGCCACGGGCGCCGTTCCCGCGACCGCGGCGTCGCTGCCATTGCTCACCATCGTCGTGCTGGTATCGAACGTGACGGTGACATTTCTCATGATGTCGGTCGAGAGCTTCATGGCGTACGGCACGCTGGATGCCGAGAAAGGCCGCGCCGGCGGCTGGTTCCAGGCGGGCAATCTCGGCGGTCTGGGTGTCGGCGGCGGCGCCGGATTGTGGATGGCGCAGGTCCTTCCCGCGCCATGGATGCCGGGCGCGGTGCTCGCGGCAGCGGGCCTCGCCTGCAGCCTCGCGCTCCAGTTCGTGCCGGAGCCGCAGGCGGCGCATCGTGGCGAAACGTTCGTCCGCAACCTGGCAAACGTGTTGAAGGATCTGTGGACGATCGCGCGTTCGCGCTTCGGCTATCTCGCGCTGCTCATCTGCTTCCTGCCCATCGGCACCGGCGCGGCGTCGAACCTGTGGTCTGCGGTCGCCGGCGACTGGCACGCGTCCGCCGGCACCGTCGCGCTGGTGAACGGCGTGTTCGGCGGCATCGTCTCCGCGATCGGCTGCATCGCCGGCGGATATCTCTGCGACCGCATGAATCGCAAGACCGCGTACTGCGCCTACGGCCTGTTGCAGGCGATGTGCGCCGTCGCGATGGCGATCGCGCCGCGCACCGAGTTCACCTACATCGTGTTCACCATGGTCTACTGGTTCATTACGGGGCTCACCTACGCGGCGTTTTCGGCGGTGGTGCTCGAAGCGATCGGCCATGGCGCGGCGGCCACCAAGTACAGCCTGTTTGCCTCGCTGTCGAACATGCCGATCGGTTACATGACCTTTGTCGACGGCTGGGCGCACGGGAAATGGGGCCCGGACGGGATGCTGTTCACCGAGGCAGCGATCGGGATGGCCGGGCTCGCGGTGTTCATCGCGGTGGTAAGTTTGAAGCCGGGGCGCAGGGCGAAGGCGGCGGCAATTCCTTAGCCGGAAACGCCAACCCGCGCGCTGGACAATCGATGGCTGGTGCTGTACATTAACGCGTACATATCCGGAGACCTATCATGGATGCGATCACCTACACCACGGTCCGTGCAAACCTCGCCAGCGCGATGGACCGTGTCTGCAACGACCACGAAGCCCTGATCATCACGCGCAACGGCGAACAGTCTGTCGTGATGCTCTCGTTGGCGGACTACAAGGCGCTCGAGGAAACCGCTTACCTCCTGCGCACGCCCGCAAACGCCAGGCGCCTGCTTTCGGCGGCCGCCCAACTGAATGCCGGCAAAGGTGTCGCGCGGAAACTCGCCAGGTGAAACTGGTCTTTGCGGACGAGGCCTGGGAAGACTACCTCTACTGGCAAAAGCAGGACAAGCGCATGGTCGAACGGATCAACAAGCTGATTCGTGAAACACAGCGAGAGCCGTTTTCCGGCGTTGGAAAGCCCGAACCGCTGAAGCACGCGCTTTCAGGATATTGGTCGCGCCGAATCACGGACCAGCATCGCATGGTCTATCGCGTCGCGGATGACGCTCTTTTGATCGCTCAATTGCGCTTCCACTACTGAGACCCCGCAATACCGTGTTGCACGGCCGGCGCCCGCGGGGGACCGCCTGCATGCACCCTATCCAACCAGCTTGCGCGCGATCAGCATGCGCTGGATTTCGCTGGTGCCGCCGCCGATCTGGGCGTGGCGCAGGTAGCGGTAGAACAAGGTGAGCGGCAGGTCGAGCGACTCGCCCATCGCGCCGTGGATCTGGATCGCGTGGTCGAGGCAGCGCGCGCCCCATTCGGTGGAACAGAGCTTGACCAGCGCCGCCTCGGTGCGCACGTCCTCGCCGGCGTCGGCGCGCGCTGCGTTCTCGTAGGTCATCGCGCGCAATGCCTGGATGTCGATGTACATGTCGACCAGTTTCCACTGAATCGCCTGGCGTTCGGAAATCGGCTTGCCGAAGGTGACGCGCTGCTTCGCCCATGCAATCGACATGTCGAGCGCGCGCTGCATCTTGCCGAGGCAATACGGGCCCCTGAGCAGGCGGTCGTGGATGGTGAGCCACTTCTGGCCGAAGGTGAACCCCTTGCCGACTTCACCGAGCACGTCTTCCCCGGGCACGCGGCAGTCCTCGAAGCGGATGATGTACTGCGAAGGCTTGGGGCCGAGCCAGGTGCGAAGCCCCGGCTCCTCGATGTGCACGCCCGGGTTGTGGCGGTCGACCAGGAACATGGTGATGCCGCCGCGCTGGCGCTTCTCGGGATCGGTGACGGCCTGCACCATCATCACGTCCGATTCCGCGGCCATCGAAATCCACATCTTGGTGCCGTTCAATACCCAGTCCTTGCCGTCCTTCACCGCACGCGTCTGCATCATGCCTCCGGGATCGGAGCCGGCGTTGGCCTCGGTCTGCGCGAAGCAGGTGGTCTTGGTGCCTTCGATCACCGGCATGAGGAAGCGCTCGATCTGCACGCCCTTACACTCGTAGAGGATGTTCGGCACGTTGGCAAACGGAAACGGCACCGGGGTGTACATGAACTGCTCGAGGATCACGATCTGCGCCAGCATCGACAACCCGGAGCCGCCGAATTTCTCCGGGACCATCAGGTACCAAAGGCCGGTGTCGCGCGACAGCTTGATCAGATGCTCGACCACTTCGTCCTTGAACACCGCCCTGAGATTAAGGGTCTCCTTCACCCCGTAGGCATGCCCCGGATGCGCGAGGTATTCCTGCTCCAGCGGCAAAAGCTCGTCCTGCACGATGCGTTTGGCGAGATCGCGGTAGCCCTCGATCTCGGGAGGAAGGCGGTAGATCAGCTGGTCGGCGACAGAGGGTTCCAAAATACGCTCCTGCAATTGAAGAAATGATTGGTCGCGATGCCGATCGTTTTGGCGGCGGGGCCGCGCCGTGGACTCAGCGCGGCGCGAGGCCCGGCAGATCGCGCACCCGCGCGAGCCGGTCGAGCGACATCAGCGAATCGAACAGCGCGCGCGCCGGGACTTTCGCGGTGCCCACCGCGACGCAGCCTTCGAACTTCGCCCACAGCTCCTCGCGGTCGAGCGGATGATCGGGGCCGCCGCGCACAGTCGAAATCTGCCCGCTCTCGATGCGGCGCCCGTCAGTGGTCTCGACCGTCACCGTGTCGAAGGGCGCGTAGCCGAATTGGTCTTCCCGCAGGTCCGGCGCCACCGCGACGCGCTTCATCAGCGACTGCACATCGCTTCGCTGCACGAAGCCGTCGGTGAGTTCGGCGAGCCCCGCGCGCTTCGCGATCAGCGCGGCGGCCATCGCGAATTCCATGCTGAATTTCGCCTCCAGGCAGGTCTGCGGCGCGTGGTTCCTGAGGATGTTCGCATTGCGGTTGCTGGTGGAGACGACGACCTTTGCGACTTTGACCGCGTCGATTTTCTGCGCGGCGAGGAGGTCGAGCATGCCGTCGAGCGCGCGATGGGTGCAGAAGCACAGCGGGTATTTCTTCACGCTGAGCCGGTTCTTCGGCAGCTTCCAGTCGACGCCGGCCTCGATGGGCGACTCGACGTCGATCCTGCCCGCGGGCGACACCGCGGAGAGGAAGCCCTGCGGATGCTCGAGCGCGTCGAGCGATGCGGTGAAGCCCTTTTCGGCAAGCCTCGCGGCGACCACGCCGGCATGCGCCGCGCGGCCGGCATGGAACGGTTTGGTCATGGTGCCGAAGTTCGACATGATGCCGGCGCTCTGCGACGCGCCCAGCGCGATCGCGTGCGCCGCCTGTCCAGCGCTGAGCCCGCGCAAGGAGGCGCATGCCGCAGCCGCGCCGATGGCGCCGAAAATCCCGGTCGGATGCCAGCCCTTGTTGTGGTGCTGGTCGGGGTCGCGGCGCACCAGTTCCGCCCAGGTCTCGTATCCTGCGGCATAGGCGATGACCATCGCTTCGCCGGAAGCGCCGAGCGCTTCGGCCTCGGCGAGGATCGCCGGCACCAGCACCGTGCTCGGATGGCCGCGCTGCGCGACGTCGTCGTAGTCGAGCGCGTGCGCGGCGGTGCCGTTGATCCACGCCGCCTCCGGCGCGGAGGCGCGGCCCTCGCCGAACAGCAGCGTCGCTTCCGTGCCCGAGGGCGCAAGCATGTCTTTCAATATCTGAGGCGCCGGCTCGCGCGCGCCCGCGATCATCACGCCGACGCAGTCGGTGATGCCGGTGTGGATGAAGGGCAGGGCATCCTTCGGAATGTCCTGGTAGCGCAGCCCGGCGATGAACCTGCCGAGCCCGACGGTCAGTGCGATGGGCATTGGGGGTGTTCCTCAGGGGTGCCTGATATCACGCCGCCTCGCGAGCCCGTTCGCGCAGCCGGTTGAGCGTGCCGCCCTTCATCACGCAGCCCGGCAGCGGATGGCCGACGATCTCCTCGGCGAGCAGCGCCGATTCGATCAGGCGGTCGAGGTCGACGCCGGTGTCGATTCCCATTTCCTCGCACATGAACACCAGGTCTTCGGTGCAGACGTTGCCCGCCGCGCCCTTGTGCGCGGCGAACGGGCAGCCGCCGAGCCCCGCCACCGCACCGTCGAAAATCGACACCCCCATCTCGAGGCCGGCGTAGGCGTTGGCAATGCCCATGCCGCGCGTGTCGTGGAGATGCAGGGAAATCTGCAGGGCCGGAAACCGCTCGCGCACCGCGCCGACCACGCGCTTGATCGACAGCGGTGTCGCCCACGCCATGGTGTCGGCGAGCGAGACCATCCTGATGTTGAGCGCATGTTCGGTGCCGATGTCGAGCATCTGCTGGATCATGTCGAGGATGCGCGGGATCGGGATGTCGCCCTCGAAATTGCAGCCGAACACCGCCATCAGGCCGGCGCGCTCGACCGGCACCTGGTGCGCCTTGTACATCTGCACGATCTCGTGCTGCGCGGCGATGTTCTCCTTGAACGTGCGCTTCTGGTTCCTCAGCAGGAATTTCTCCGATGCGGTGAGCGACAGCGTGCCCTTGATGTCGAGCTTGCCGCTGGCGATGGCGCGCTGCAGTCCCTTGTCGTTCAGCCACAGCCCGGTGTAGCTGACCCCCGGCGCGCGGGTAAAGCCCTGCACCACTTCGTCGGCGTCCGCCATGCCGGGGACGTTTTTCGGCGGCACGAAGGACACCGCCTGGATCTGCTTGAGCCCGGTCTTCGACAAGCTGTCGATGAGTTCGATCTTGCGCACGGTCGGGATCGGCCCTTTCTCGAACTGGAACCCTTCGCGCGGGCCTTCTTCGTTGATGCGGACTGTTTTCGGCAGATCTGACATGGCTGCTCT
>Ga0315281_10012028_pt1 | contig 11822 bp, 11 predicted proteins | sample YL17G07_0_MG_FD_204540 | JGI IMG/M metagenome (GOLD analysis project Ga0315281, IMG submission 204540) | Sediment microbial communities from Yellowstone Lake, YNP, Wyoming, USA - YL17G07_0 | ecosystem: Environmental > Aquatic > Freshwater > Lake > Sediment | place: USA: Wyoming | collected... | reverse complement strand
AAATAGCTGTAGCTCACTATCAATTTGAAACGATTCATCCTTTTTTGGATGGAAATGGAAGAGTTGGTCGATTGCTCATTGTTCTCTATTTTATCAGCCAAGGAGTGCTTGAAAAACCACTTTTGTATATCTCTGATTTTTTTGAGAAAAATAAAGGGCTTTATTACGATAAATTATCTCTTGTAAGAGAAAAAAATGACCTTGTTGGATGGATTAAATTTTTCCTTGATGGCGTTATCGCGACAGCTGAAGCAGCGGTTAGTACTCTTCAGCGAATAATTGCCCTTAAAGAAGAATTACATACTTCTTTGGTGGAAAATTTTGGAAAAAGAGCAAAATCCGGGCAGTCCTTGCTTAAATATCTCTTTGTAAGCCCTGTTGTCACATCACAACAGGTCAAAGAGGAGCTAGGTGTTGCAAATAAAACAGCTTATGAGTTAGTTGATATGTTTGTTAAATACGGAATATTAAAGGAGATAACTGGGTATAAACGAAACCGACTTTTCGCCTTTGAGAAGTACTTAAATTTACTTAAAAAATAGCAGAATTATGGAGAAAAACCCCTTCTATCTATCAAGGAAGCTGCCTAATATTTTATGGGTTTTCCGGAAACGAATCTCCAGGAACCGAATGTTTATACCTCGATTTGTTTAAACGCTAAATCCTCTCCGACACGATTCCCCAAATCTCCGCACTTACTTCTTCCTTGGGTTTTTCAGAATCAATTAAATGCAGGTTGGGAAATTCATGAGAAAGCGCCTCGTAGTGATTCCAGATGCGTCGCAGTTTTTCTTCATTCTCAAAAATCTCAAACTCACTGCCTCGTCCTGCAATTCTGCGGATACACTCCACGGGGTTCACCTTGAACAAAAAGGTGATGTCAGGAATGCGAAAGTTTTCATTCAACGCTTTCAGCCATTTCAAATCGACATCCAATGACCCATAGGCAAGGGTGGAAAGTAGGTAACGGTCGGTGATGACAATTTGGCCGTTGGCCAGTGCGGGCTCAATTTCCGTTTTCAGGTGTTCCGCGCGGTCGGCGGTAAAAAGCAGTTGCAGGGTATCGGGAGCAATCTTCCACTTATGCTGAAGCACCTCCCGGATCATTTTGCCAATGGGGGTATCAGGGGTAGGTTCTTTGGTCAAATGAGGAACAAAACCCTTTTTCTCCAAATGCTCCGCAAGCAGGCGCGATTGAGTGGATGAGCCGGAGCCGTCGAGGCCTTCAAAGGCAATGAACATAATTTCTTTATTACACCTCTACTATATCAAACTTAATACCCAATGCCCAAGTGCGGAGTGCGAAGTGCGAAGAGGGGTCCACCACGCACTAGGCACTACGCACCACGCACTCGGCACCGTGTCGTTAAAATTGGCAATTGAGAATTAGACACGAAGAGGTATAATAATTCCGCTAAAATCCATAAATTATGAAGTCTACAAAACTTATCACTCTCTTTTGCGCTCTGGCTCTGATGACAGCCTGCGGAAACAACCCGCCGGATCTGGAAGATCGGGTAGTCGGAGGCTACGGCGAGGATTTAATAGAATATTCGGGCGTCATCGAGTCGCTTACCGCTTTGGATGTTTACCAGCAGGGCACGCATTTGCTTCGTCCGGAAGAAGGCGATCCCATCATCATTCAAAGTTCTACCAGTGATTTAAGCCATTATTTGGGCAAAGCGGTCGTGATTCGTGCGGAGGAAGCTAAACGGCTCGGAAATGCGGAAAGAGTTCTGAATGTAATCGAAATAAAATTGCAGAACGGATTGGATAGCGGAGATGTGACGCCCTTTGAAAACGGGCTTTATGGTTTCTCCATGACCTACCCTTCCGCATGGGAGCTGACCGATGCTGCCGACGGAATCACCCTTGTCGCTGGCGAGGATACCGAGGTAACCATTGAAATTTACGGCGATAAAACCGATCTCGACGGCTTCACCGCCACTCAGGAAGAAGCCGAAGGAACGGCGGTAACGGTTGCGGCACAAAGGTCACTTCGTTTCATTCATGACAGCAACATTCGCGTGTATGTGCCGAACCCTCCCAAGAAAAAGATCTACCGCATTTCTTTCAATGAAAGCGGCACAGCCACGGAAGCAGAAGTAAGTCAGTTCTACGACTTGCTGGAATCAATTCAGCTCATTTACAGTACGGCCGTGAAAAAAGGCGGCCCTTGCGGCGGGCCTGAAAATACCAAATGCGAAGCAGGATTTTTCTGTGAACTGGCCAGTGCCGAAGCGGATGCAATTGGTTCGTGTATGGCGCTCGACGGCGGCGGTGCCGATGGCAACTGTCCTTTCATTGCAGTGCCCACAGATTGCCGTGATTACCGGATTGCCGAATATTCGGCGACAGGCTGTCCGCGAAGGTATGAGTGTGTGCTCGATTCTGAATCTCTCCGTGCGGGCATCGATATCGCGCCCACACTCGATCGTGACGCGCTCACGGGAACCATTGAAAAATATCAGGACAGCATCCTCAAGGTAAAAGGGGCCGTCATCACAGGGTACGACATTGATGAATCCCAAAGCATGGTGGCAGTAACGTACACCGCGGGCGGAAACGAATACGTCACGGCTTATGAATACGAACCTTCTGCAAACGAATTCAACTTCACCGAAAAATCCCACACGGTGAACGGCAAATCGGAATCGGAGGCTGAAGATGAAACCTCGACAGGGCCTTCGGCTTCCACAGGCACGGTAAAGGAAGTTGCTGTCGGAACGGAAGAAAGAGTGACTCCGGACAGCATGACCCTGTACGAAAACACCCATCGGGAATTTTCACTCCTGTATCCAAAAAGCTGGTACTTCCGCAGTTTCGGCGCCATCAATGATACACGCTGGCTGGTTGGCTTCGGTGAAAAAGAAGTCGATCTTTTAAGTGATGCTCAGGTTACGGTGAGTATTTTAGACTCTGCTCCGGAGTCTTCATCCGGCTACACCAAGGTGGTGCATCGGGATGAGGATTCCGTTTTTGTGGTAGAAGGGCCAAACGAAATGAAGGATATTATAGATGAAATAGCTGCCTCAATTCGGTAGCTCGTGCTATTACAAAATTGAAAATTAGAAAATTCAAAATTAATTTAATAAGTGGAATTATTTCTGAATAATTTTGTAATTTTGAATCTTGTAATTTTGTAATAAGGAATAGCTTTACACCCCTTTTTTCAGATGCTAAGATTTACGGGCTTGTAATCGGCTAAATACCGTGTTTTATGCATTTAAGTGAGATGGCCAGAGTGCTCCAGATTACGACGCAGGAATTGCGTCGCGAGCTTGCAAAAACCAATTTCGGAATCAGCCCGACAGCACACGAAATCGACGATAATCTTTCCGTGGGTGTCATCCGTTATCTAAAACAGCACGTAAAACCCACCCTTAAAAATCGAAAGGTGGCGGTCATTTATAAAGAAGGTGCAGAGCCATCCGCTGCTAAGAAAGAAGAAATCAAAACGGGCGAGGCTCCGAAACGGGCCATGACCAAGAAAGAAAAAGAGGACAAGGAACGAGCTGAAAATCCTGTTCCGGAAGTTTACAAACCGGATCGAAGTTATGTTCCCAAGAACGCACCAAGGGTGGAAGACCCCAATGCGGATCTTCATGTATCCCGACGTATAGAGTTGGGCGGTGGTATAAAGCCTGCCAACACATCAACGGCTGATCTGCCAAAAACCTACTACAAGGGCAAGCGCAACCGAAAGAAAGGGAGAGGTTCCGAAGAGGAAAAGGTGCTTGCTACCATCCAGCGCCACCCGGGGCACCGGATGCATATTGCTAAGGTGAATTACGGCGAGGAGGACATGGAAGGCTTGAGTGCCGAAGAATTGGCCGTGATGAAGGAACAGGATCGGGAGCATTTTAGGAATCAGAAGAAGCACCGTGCGGTCAGTCAGAAAACGGGTCACAAGGCTCAGCCTCAGATTAAGGCAAAGACTGGTGTGGTTGCCATTCCTTCGATTCTTAGTCTTAAAGAATTCTCCGAGAAATGCGGACTTCCCGTGTCGGAAGTGATCTCTACCCTTCTGAAAAACGGAATGATAGCGACCATCAACCAGAAGCTCGATTATGAAACGGCCGAAATCGTCGCCTCCGAATTGGGGGTCGAAGTGAAGCGCGCTGAAGAAGCTGTCAGTTCCGAAGATCTTCTGGCGGGCGATCTTAAAAAATTACTACAGGACGACAAATCCAAACTCAAACCCCGTGCGCCAATCATCAGCATCATGGGGCATGTGGATCACGGTAAGACCAAACTGCTGGATTACATCCGTAAAACCAATGTGGTCGCCACCGAATCAGGAGGCATCACTCAGCACATCGGCGCTTATCAGGTGGTAAAAAACGGTCATGCTATCACGTTTTTAGACACTCCCGGTCATGAGGCGTTCACCAGCATGCGAGCCCGTGGCGCAAAGGCCACCGATATCGCCATTCTGGTAGTTGCTGCCGATGAAGGAGTTAAGCCTCAAACCGTTGAAGCCATCAATCACGCCAAAGAGGCGGGCATTCCTATTATCGTCGCTATCAATAAAATTGATAAGCCGGGGGCGAATCCCGAAAAGGTGAAGGGCGAGTTGATCGAGCATGGACTTCAGCCCGAAGATTGGGGAGGAAAGACCATCATGGCACCGGTTTCAGCCATCACAGGTCAGGGTATGGACCACTTACTCGACATGATTCTGCTGGTGGCGGAAATGGAAGATTTAAAAGCGAATCCGAACCGTATGGCAGTGGGAACGGTCATCGAGTCTCATCTGGATAAATCTCTGGGTCCGATTGCTACTATTCTGGTAAATACAGGAACCCTGAAAGTGGGGGATAGTGTGGTGGTGGGAACAGGAATTGGTAAAATCAAGGCGATGCATGATTACCTCGGGAAGTCTCAGAAAACAGCAGGGCCTAGTGCCGCGGTTAGAATTTCGGGTTTAACCAACGTACCGCATGCAGGGGACTTTTTACAGGCCTTTGCGGAAGAAAAGACAGCGCGGGCGCGGGTGGAAGAACTTAAAAAACTCATCCATTTCCGTGAGGAAAGCCTAAGCGGTTCCATGGTGGAACGCATCGTGTCCCAGATCAATACGGGCAGAATCAGCTTCTTAAAGATTGTTCTTAAGGCAGATACCAAGGGCTCACTGGAAGCCATCATGCAGGCGTTGCAGAAGATCAAGAGCACCGACGTAGCGGTTAAAGTGATTCACTTCGGCGTGGGAAATATCTCCGACACCGATGTGGTCATGGCGGCAGCCAGTCAGGCGCTTCTCATCGGCTTCCACATCAAAGCTTCTTCTCAGGTAAAGCGGATCGCGGAGCAGGAACATGTGGATATCAAAAACTACACGGTCATCTACAAGCTCATCGAAGATATGAAAGCCATTCTTTCGGGAATGCTTGAGCCTGAAATCAATGTGCTTGAACTGGGAACTTTTGAAATCAAAGAGATATTCCTGGATAAAAAGACCTGGCTCATTGCGGGGGCAACCGTTAAAAAAGGAAAGGTGATGTCGGGCTCGATGCTGCGCGTAAAACGCGGAGAAGAGCTTCTTTTTGAGACCAAGCTGGACAGCCTGAAGTTCGTCAAAGAAGATGTATCCGAGCTGGAAAAAGGGTCTGACTGCGGAGTGCAGTTTAAGACGCCGAAACCCGTTCAGGTAGGCGATATTGCGGAAGTGTTCAAAGTAGAAAAGAAAGAGCGAAAACTGGAGTAGTATTGACAAAAGTGTAAAAACGGGTAAAATAATACCCTTTAGCTCTCCATTTCATGTCAGTTCTGGAAAGAAAAACCCCTGCATCAGAAAAAACGCCGTCGGCTTCAGAACGTTCAGTTCGCCTAAGTCGTGAGGAAATATTCAGCCTAATCGGAGCGGTCATTTTTGTGGGAGCCGTTTTGCTGGAGTATGTAGAGGTTCCTATCGATAATAGGCCAAATGCACCCACCACATCGCTCAAAGTCAGGTTAAAATGTGCCGTATCGGACCTTCTTAATGGCGATAACGTCGAAAATGAAGACACGGTTAAAGATGCTCCAAAAACAGAGGATATAAATGAGGAGCCGAAGCAGGAGCCAGAGGAAAACCCGCCGAAGAAAAAGCCCGCCCATGAAGAACCCGAATACCGCTATGCGGAGGGAGGAAAGGCTTTTGGGTAAGTAACCGTCGTCATTTCGACTAAGCGTAGCGCACGGAGAAATCCGCGTACCGTCTATTTAATGTAGCGGGCGGTTTGGTTATAACGCAGATTTCTCGGCTGCCTGCCCGTTCCGTTCAGGCGGGCGCTCGAAATGACACGGCAGGCACGCTTCCTTTTAACCCACAAAGGCTTGATTTCAAGCCAATTTTTTGGTATAATTGCTAGATGCGATTAATGCGGTTTCGAGCGGAGCGAAGTCGAATGACAAGCGAAGCGAGAACTCTGATGAAAAATTTAGAAAGAAATTTTGTCATCAGAGAGCATTAACCTTCTGGTTAAAATGAATAATAAAAACCCAAATGGAAGAGCTAAATAAACTTGTCGGCGCACTTAAGGAAAACATTGATCCTGTGATTTCGGAAAAACTCCTGCTGAGTTTTGCGTCAATGACTCCCGAGGCACAGGAAAGAGTTCTGAAGGGGCTAAGGCAGGATGCGGAAATCAGGAAGCTGATGGATAAGTATCACGCTGACAGGGCTCAGGCGGTAAGTCAGGGGCTAACCCGAATGCATGGAATCGAAAGAAACTACGCCGAAAAGCGAAAGATGGCCGTTAAACAGCTAGAAGACCGTACTGTGGGCTCCGAAACAGAACAGGCAAAAGCACTCCTTAACCAACTCTAGAATGGTTGAAATTTTCTCAAAATCACAGGATATCAAGAAAGCCCCTTTTGAGGCAGCGCAGGAAGTGGATAAGCTGAATGTGGAAAATCTGAGCGATCCGGAGATTCTGGCTCGTCTGGAAGCGGAAAAGACCAAATTCAAAGAAAATATCGCCAAGGTGAACGCGCGGCTGACGCAAACACTGGATTCCGATATGGCGACGCGGTTTAAAAATCTTTTGGACCCCAGCCTTGATGAAAAAGAATATGACTTGGTAATCAAGGATACCGAACGAAGGCTTCATGAAATTGAGGAAAACTTCGACCTATCCCTCCGGGGAAGTGCAGCAAGGGCGGAAGACGCACACTCCTCCGTTACCGAAAAGGGCCATGAGATGGCAATGGATATTTCGACGCTGAACAGTCAGATCAATAGTTTTCTGACAGGAGAACTGGAAAACATGATTGAGCAGGCAGATGTGACGGATGCAGATGCTGAGGCCTACGCTTACCGGATGAATCCGCCGGAAGAAAAGAAGGCAGAGGTGAAGGTGGCAGAAAAGCAGGAAGATAAAAGTGATATGCCAACGCCATCCATTGGTAAAATGACGAGTTATAATGAAAAACTGAAAAAGGCTCTGCGAGGGGATGTGGATGACCTATAAGTTGATTCCGCAAGGCTTTTATGCTAAATTAACCGCAATAGAAAATAAGAACAAAACCATGAAAAGATTCTATCTGATAAGCGCGGTGTGTGTCGGCATTCTGATTCTGATCATTGCAGCAGCTCAGTTTGGAGCGACCTGCACTTGGTTCTTACTGCCCAATACAGCCAAGCCGGTTTTGGTTCTGCTTCAGATGGCTTCTTTGGGGGCGGTGGTGGGTGGGTTACTGGTTTTATGGTGGACTTTTCCTGAGCCAAAAGATGAAGACAGCATTGACGAGAAAGTGTCCAGCGGAGGCACTGGTGTATAAATTTTGTGTTCAATAGGTAGAACACAAAAAATACCCATGAACAAAAAATAGATACTCCTTAAAACATAATTAAATTTTTAGTCAACCATAAGTATCGGCTTGGATAAGCCACAAATTTTTCGGGTGTTAAAAATTTCAGGAAAAGCTATTGCAAGAAAAACTTCATCTATGTATAAATTATGTATCCAAAGCAGGGGTTAACTTTGCTTCGGACATAAATAAAAACGAAACCGTGTCCATCATGTCGAAAAGGATTGGTTACGTTATTTTTTTGTTCCGTACATTTATGCTCAAGGCACTATTCAGTTCCAACACCAGAATCAAGCTGCTCCATACCTTCGTCCTTAATCCGGATGAGGAGTTTTTTATTCGTGAGTTAACACGCAAGCTGGATGAGCAGATCAACTCCATCCGGCGTGAGCTGGATAATTTAAAAAAGATCGGTCTTTTAAAGAGCAAAGTCAGAAATCGGAAAAAATATTACTATGTGTGTAAAGATTTCATCATCTTCAATGAACTGCGCGACATCCTTATTAAGGCAAGCAGCACGGATGAACAACTGGTACGAAAGATTGCCAAGATGGGTGAAATTGAACTCATGGTGCTTTCAGGTGAATTTGTGGGCCGTGAATCCAACGTGGATCTTCTCATCGTCGGTGAAGTTGATAAGAACAAACTGCAGGAATATCTGGTGAAGACTCGAAGGGGTAAGAAGGACGTTAAATTCACCATCATATCCACCAAAGATTTCCTTTACCGTCTGGATATGAAGGATCGCTTTGTTTTCGACATGCTGAAGGACGACAAGAATATGATTGTGGTAAACAAGCTTAAAAAGGAACTGGACAGGATTTTGAAATAAGTTTAACCCGTAAAGGCAGTGCAATAAAAAGCTATTGCAATATTTTTGCCGAGTGACTAAAATACACAAGCTTTAATTCCAACAGAATGCATCCAACAATTCGAGCCGTACTAAAGAGCCAGCTACAAAAGCGTCCTGAAATCAAGACGGGGTACACCGTTCGTGTTCACCAAAAGATCAAGGAAGGAGGAAAGGAACGAGTTCAGCAATTTGAAGGCTTGGTCATCAAAAAAGGTCATGGTGAAGGTGTGGAAAACACCATCACCGTTCGAAAGGTGGTAGAAGGAATCGGTGTGGAAAAGATTTTCCCGCTTCATTCAACCAACATTGAAAAAATCGTCGTTAAAAAGGAAGGTACAGTTCGACGTGAAAAGCTTTATTACATGCGAGGTCGTTCCGGTAAATCTGCCCGTCTGACAGAAAGGCATGTTACCGACGAAGAGCGAGCTAAGGAAGATGCTAAAATGGAGGCGATGTATGAAGAGGCTGTTAAGGCCGAAGCTAAGAGACAAAAGGACGCTGCTGCTAAGGAAAACGGTTCAGCCGAGGAGGAGGCTATCGTGGAAGAAACCGTAGCAGAGGTCGCTGAAACTCCAGAAGTAGCTGAAACTCCGGAAGTGGCTGAGGTTGCCCCGGAAGCACCTGCTGCAGAAGAGGAAGCAAAAAACTAAAGAACAAAAGACTTAAGAATCCGTTCTAAGTTCTACGTTCATAGGTTTTTAGACAACAACTATGAAAATCGGAATCATTGGTAACTACGGCGCGACGAATGTGGGGGACGATGCCATTTTGACTGCGATTCTTAAAAGCCTCTCCGGTCATGACATCACCGTTTTTTCGGCTGATCCTCACAAAACCAAAGATCAATACGGCGTGAAAGCCGAAAATCTTTTCCCGCTGGGCATCCGTTCGGCTTTTAAAAACGGCTTCAGTAAATCCGTGCATGCTTTAAAGAAGCTGGATATTGTCATTCTGGGTGGTGGTGGCCTGTTTCAGGACAATTACCTTTATGCATGCTTGCTGTGGACATGGCAGGTGCTATGGGTCAAAGCTCACAAGAAACCCCTCTTTATCTATGCCACGGGGGTAGGCCCCGTCCGGTCATGGCTGGGTAGAAAGCTTACGGGATGGGCCCACAATCAGGCAGACATCATTTCGGTTCGCGATAAGTACTCGGCTGAGGAACTGATTGATATGGGGGTAGCAGAATCTAAAATCCACATCACCGCCGACGCCGCCTTTATATATCAGAAACAGGAAATCGGCCGTGAAAGAACCAAGAATACCATCATCATATCCCTTCGGCCGTGGCTTGGTCTAAATTCTAAAATCGTTGCGGTCTTCACCGAGTTCCTTCTTAAGCTAAAGCAGGAAAAGGACTACAATTTCGTCTTCACCTCCATGCAGGAGATAAAAGAGGCCGATCAAAAGGTAATCCAGCCCATCCTTAAAAAGGTCGGAGGCGAACTCTACATTCCGAATCACTTTGCCGACTTACTGCAAATCATGCAGACGGCGGAATTCGCCATCGGAATGCGGTATCATTTTTTAATTGCGGCGATTCTGACGCAGACACCCGTTATTCCTATTACCTATGCGCCCAAAACGGAAGAACTCTTTTCCGGAACACCTCTGGAAAGTTATGTGATTCCTGTGGATGAGATCACGGTGGATTCCATCATGGATCAGTTAAAAAGACTTTCTTATGAGTACAACAACGTGAAGATTTTTGAACGGGCCCGTTCGGCCGAGCTTTCTGAGCTTGCTAAGGGCAATTTCCGCCTTTTTGAGCAGTTCGAAAAGAGTTTGACCGTTAAGAAAATTACTGCTAAAGTACCTCAGCAAATTCATAAGATCTAAATCCTTAATCGCCAAATAGCATGTTCGCAATCGTAGAAATCGCCGGTAAACAGTTCAAAGTCGCTCAGGGTCATAATCTGGAAGTTCCTCTAATGAAAGACAAGAAAGCAGGGGATAAAATGACTTTCGACACCGTTCTTTTAAAGTCCGACGGAACCAGTACAGAAATCGGCACTCCTCATGTAAAGGGATCTTCTGTTGAACTTAAAATCGTTGAGCACGGCAAAGGGGATAAAATCCGTGTTTACAAAAAGAAGGCTAAGAAGAGGTTCGAGAAGACTCAGGGGCACAGACAGGGTTATACAAAGGTCGAAATCGTGGCGGTAAAATAACTCACCCCCTTCAATTCCTACAAACCAAACACCCCCTCTCTAACTGCGTTAAAGAGGGGGATGAGCATTTCGGGTACAACAAAAATTCCAGCCCCCTCTTTGCATTTGCAGAGAGGGGGAAGATTTGTATGTGCCGTAAGTATTAGGGGGTGAGTTTCTTCAGTACCTCCTTCAGATCTTTCGGCAGCTCCGCTTTTAAGTGCAGCTCCTTATTGTCCGAGGGTCTTTTAAACGTCAGCTCGGCCGCATGCAGAAACTGCCTTTTTAAACCAAGCGCTGCGAGTTTCGCATTCAGTTTTTTGTCCCCGTACATTTCATCTCCGCAAACGGGATACCCGATGGCCTCGAAATGGACTCTTATCTGATGCGTCCTGCCTGTCACAATCTGAACCTCCACCAGGCTGTAATCGCCAATGTATTTGGTGACCTTGTAATGGGTCAGGGCATATTTGGCATATCGGCTGGAAGAAACTTTTACATCCTTGTAGCCCGATGTCTTTAGAACAGGCGCTTCCACTGTTCCTTCCTTTGGCGTTAAATGACCATTTAAAAGGGCAATGTAGATTTTCTTCACCAATCGGTCCTGAATCTGCTTTGAAACAAAGTGATGCGCTTTATCATTTTTTGCGGAAATAATCAGTCCGCTGGTTTCCTTATCCAGCCGGTGCACGATTCCGGGACGTTTTTCACCACCGATTCCGCTCAGATCCTTGCAGTGATGCATCAGCGCGTTCACCAGCGTTCCCGATACATGGGCTCCGTGATCGGTGGGGTGGGTAACCATTCCGGCAGCCTTATTCACCACCACGATGTCTTTATCCTCATACACAATGTCTAAGGGGATATCCTCTGCCTGAATGCCGATTTCTTTTATACTCGGTATCATCACCATCAGCTCATCACCCGCTTTTAATATATAGGCCGATTTCGTCGTCTTTTTATGGTTCACAAAAACCGAGCCGCCTTTTATCAGCTTCTGAATAAAAGCGCGAGTCAGATCGGGC
>Ga0315281_10012027_pt1 | contig 11822 bp, 12 predicted proteins | sample YL17G07_0_MG_FD_204540 | JGI IMG/M metagenome (GOLD analysis project Ga0315281, IMG submission 204540) | Sediment microbial communities from Yellowstone Lake, YNP, Wyoming, USA - YL17G07_0 | ecosystem: Environmental > Aquatic > Freshwater > Lake > Sediment | place: USA: Wyoming | collected... | reverse complement strand
TGCGGACGAAGTCTTGATGCAGACCATCAGAGGCCTGACCGAGATCATCACCAAGCCCGGCTTGGTCAACTTGGACTACAGCGACATCATGACTGTCATGAACGAGGGCGGAGTCGCATTCGTCGGTATCGGCGAATCCGATGAGGCCGACCCGGAGTCCAGAGTCGAGGCGGCAATCGAGGAGGCCCTCAACTCGCCACTCTTGGGTGAGATCGACCTCAAGGAGTCCAAGGGCGCGCTCATAAGAGTGGTCGGTGGACCGGACATGACGGTCACTGAGGCTCAGAGGGCTGCAGAGGTCGTTGGGCAAAGGGTCGCAAAGCATGCCCGGCTCATCTGGGGATGCAGCATCGACCCGGCCCTGGAGAGCACGGTGAAGATCCTGCTCATCGTCACGGGCGCCAAGTCGGACTCGTTCGTCGGGCAGGAGAGCCGAACCGTTATGTCCGATGCCAGGAGACCAGCAGCGGCAGGCTCCAGATCATATGGAAGGAACGACGAGCCGATCGACTTCGTCAGATGAGCCCCAAACCTCAGTCAATCTAATAGGCGGCCTAACCGCCGCCTATCTTCTCACTTTTCTCTCCACTTTGCCCTGCAGCTTGGGCTCGTCCGCGAACCGCGCCCCGCACTTCGGACAGAACTTGTCCTGGAGTTCGCTCCTGGCCCCGCAGACTGAGCACTCTGCCCCCCCGACTCTGTCGGAGAAGATGACGCCGCAAAGACAAGCGAACGCATCTTTGTCGACCCTTCTTCCGCAGGCCGGGCACTCTGAGATCAGCTCTACAAAGGATTCACCACAATACTCACACGTCTGCGAGGCCTGGGGGATCTCCTTGCCGCACTTGGGGCAGATCATGTTCCCTTCTCCCACCAGCACGACCCCGCAGTTACAGGACCTCTCCCCCTCTGCGACGATCCTGCCGCATTCAGGACACTGGAACAGGTCCTCGGAGAAATCCGTGGTGAACACGACCCCGCATCTCCTGCAGAAGAGGTCCTCGTCCGTGAGGTTCTCTCCGCACTCGGGGCACTGGATGGAACGTCGATAGAGTGTGCAGTCGCAGCTCTCTCCGTCAAGCAACCTTCGTCCACAAATGCTGCAGAACATGGATGCGTCGGGCGCCTTCTGGACTTGATCCTTCAGTGCGAGGTAAGTGTTCTCGGTCACCTCGCCGAGGAGGAACCTCTCCTCGAGGAGCAGCATCTTGTCCTCCTTTGTCAAGGGCATCGGTCTCAGCACGGGCATCTCCGAGTCGATCACGTGCGGCTTCTGCGCGGAGTAGCCGAGTTCCTTCCCGCAGATGGGGCATGAGCCGACCCTCATCGCACACGAGTTGTGGAACTGCTTGCCGCAACCGCACAGCACGCTCGGAAGCTCCTTCTTGATCATTCCCAAGCAGATGTCGCACTTCAGCTGGCCCTTGACCCTTACCGCCTTGACCTGCGGGCGGGTCCTCACCTGGACCTTCCGTGTCCCCGCGCGGCGTTTCAGGCCTTTCGGCACCTTGATCAGCCGCGGCCTGCGCTGGGCTGCGAGAAGGATGGTGGATGCACAAATGAGGGACATCGACATCGCCACTTCGCTCCGACATACGCGGATGCCGTCCGCGGATATAAAAGTCAAGTACGCGTTCCCGTGGGCCATGGCCATGAAGGACACCGTGAGGTTCGTCGGGGAGTTGATGGAGGTTTCCGCTAGGACGGCCCCTAAGGCGGCCGGAGAGGACTTCATCGAGGTAGCGTTGCTGTCTGATTCAGAGCGCGTCGCGCTCGGCAGCGACATGATCAGAATAGGGAAGGAGCGTGGGACATATGGGTTCGAGCGCGATGGCCAGAACGTGCTGGACTCGGACGCTGTCGTCCTCATCGGCTTGCTTCCGCACGAGGGCGTCGGGCTAAACTGTGGAGCATGCGGCTATGGGACCTGCAAGGAGTTCAACGAGAAGTCGTCCTCGGGGGATTTCAAGGGGCCGAACTGCGTGATCCGAACCTTGGACCTCGGGATAGCACTCGGCTCCGCCGCGAAGCAGGCGGGAGAGTTCAACATCGACAACAGGATCATGTACAGGATAGGCGTAGCTGCCAGACGGCTCGGGCTCGGCCAGGCGAACGTGAGCCACGGGATCCCGCTGTCCGCGACCGGAAAGAACATCTTCTTCGATCGGCAGAAGAAGTGATCAGACTTCTTTCGGCTCTGGCCACGGGCGCATCTTGACTCGGGCAGGGACGCCGAGGTTGGTGCCATCGAGGAGATACGCCTCAAGATCTCTTGGATTCACGAGGTCGTTCCTGAAGAGCGGCCCGAACTTCGAGCCGACGGTCGAGTTGACCGGGGTCCCGGTGAGCAATGGGTTGAAGGCCGGGACGATGATGAGCTCTCTCGGACAATGGTCGTATCTCTCCAGCACTGTCTTGGGCTTCAGTTTCCCCTTCAGCCAGCACTTCTCATTGCTTCTGGTCCCCAAGGAATCGGCGAGCACGACTGAAGGATGGATGTGCCCCATCACGAGAATGTCACCCTCCATGACCTCACGGGACGGCCAGATATGTCCGTGGAAAGCCCCAGCGCTCTCAATCCTTACACCTGCCCCAGAGACGGCTTTCACTCCGGGAGGCAGGATCGTATCGAGCCCTCCATCATGGTTGCCCGCGACAATCACGACCTCCTTGTAGCGATTCATGAGCTTATCGAGTATCGGCGGGATCTCCCTGTCCTCGCGGTAGCTCACAGACGGGATCCGGTGCTTCACATCCCCCAGGATAAGAAGGTTGTCCGCGAATGCTGTCAGGGCCTCGAGGCTGGACAGCATCTTCGGAGCCTGGGACGGGATGTTGAAGCCTGCATGTCTGAGCTGTGCCTCGATCCCGAGGTGGAGGTCCGCGACGCACAGCCATTTCTTGCTGCCTCTCATGACCAAAGCGGGCACGTCTGGTACGGGCTCCAGGTCCATGGTCACTCGTACAATGCCGGGGCGGATATATTTGCCGCTTCATCTCCCCACAGGCAGCCTATCGGCCAGGAACATGGGCAGACCTGCGGATTCGATCGCGTTCGCCGCTTTGTCGATATCGTATTCCAGTCTGATTATCACGCACTCCTGGGAGTCCGTGTCAAGAAGAGCGTAGCTGGACCTGGGATCCCCGTCCCTCGGTTGCCCGACAGAACCGGGGTTGACGATGAGTCCGGACGGGAACCTCCTCACATAAGGCACATGCGTGTGACCGAGAATCAGGAGACCGCATCGCGCCCTCGTGAGCATCGACTCGGTCGCGTCCTCTTCGAACACATACTCGGTGCAACTCTCGACTGAACCATGGTACATTGCCACCTCCAGCCCTGCGACCTCGAACCTCGCTTCCGTCCTCAATGAATGCAGCCATCTCCTCGAATAGTCGTCCAGGCGCGACGAAGTCCACAGGACCGCCTTCGCCGCATAAGGATTCATGGAAGATGTGTCCCTGGCCAGCGCTGCCAAGTCGTGGTTCCCGAGTACGGTCGGCTTCGAGATCGCACTTATCGTCTTGCAACATTCGTTCGGGAATGCGCCGTAACCCACAGTGTCTCCTGCGCAGACGATGACATCAGCGCCTCCTCTGCCTTTGAGTCCGGTCGCCACGGTCTTGAGCGCATGGATGTTCGAATGGATGTCTGAGAGTATTGCGAGCCTCATGTGCGGGTTCCATGGTCAAAACGTGGCTCCGTCCTATCAAATGTGTCTACGCAGTACCAATGGTATCTTCTCGATGATGTCCGTCGCCAGCAGTCCATAGCTCTTCTCCTCGAAAACAAGGTTGCCAGCAAGGCCACAGGTGAAAGCCCCGATCCTCGCCGCTGCAAACGGGCTAGCCCTCTGCCCAAGAAGTCCGGCCACGACCCCCGTGAGGACGTCGCCCGTGCCGCCCACAGTCATCGCTTCGTTGTGGACTCTATTATGTTTGACATACGTCCCATCGCTGATGACGTCTGTCGGCCCTTTCAGGAGGATGGTCATTCTAAGCTTCCCCGCCGCCTCCTTGACCGCAGCCGACCTCTTCATGAGATCGTCAGTGGGGGGCGTCCTTCCGGTGAGTTTCTTGAACTCCCCCGCATGTGGCGTGATGACACCGGTCTTCCCCCTTAGGACTGAAGGTCTCGATCCACAGGCGGCGATCGCATCCGCGTCGATGACGAGCGGCTTGTTCGACCTCCGCACTATCTCCTGGATGGACTGGATGGTCTCTGGATCGTTCCCCAACCCAGGTCCGATCGCGATGACATCCACCCCGGCCGAGAACGCCACGACCTGCGCAATGTGGTCCTTCGTGAGTATCGCTCCGTCGAGCGCTCGTACAATGATGTTCGGCGAGTAGATCGATACTGGTAATGCCGCTGGCTCTGGTGTGAAGACGAACGTGAGATCCGCCCCGGACCTCATCGCGGCCATGCCCGTGAATGCTGGTGCGCCTGTGTAGGGCCCGCCACCGATGACAAGGACTCTTCCCGCGTCACCCTTGTGCGCATCCTTCTTCCTTTTCGGAAGCAAGGAGAAATCACCTGGCCCGCAGTAGAGTTCTGCCTCGGGAGGTATCCCGATGTCCTCGACGATGATCTTCCCCGAATTCTGCTTCGTCATGCCCACCTTCGGAGCGTGGAGGGTGAGTGTCGTCTCTGGTCTCACTTGCAGGTCAGCGGGCCATCCCGATGGGACGTCCACCGAGACAACCATTCGCTTCGATTCATTCAGTGCCCTGATCAGCTTGGGGTACGGGTCGTGCGGCCTTCCCTTAATCCCGACCCCGAGCATCGCATCCACGATGACATCGTATCGTTTCGGCTCGAAGGACTGGATTTGTTTGACGAGATCCTTCACCGATTCGAGGTTGTACCGCGCGATGTCGCTCGATATCTCCGATTCGGCAAGGAAGACATCGGTGTGCAAGGATTGAGCGATGTGCCTAGCTGCGACGAATCCATCTCCGCCATTGTTCCCCTTGCCGCAAACGACGGCGACCTTCCAGTCAGGCTTGGAGATGCTGAGGATGTATCTGGCCACCGCCTGCCCTGCTCGCTCCATCAGCGCGATGGTCCTCACGCCGAGATAGGACGCGTTGATGTCAAGGACTTTCACTTCCTCCGATGGGATCGCAGGCCTAGCCACGGCTTCGGATTGTCAAGAGCGCTCTTAAACCTGACGAGCGCGCGGTCCCTGGCAATGGCCAGCGTTGCGAAAAATGGCACGGTGACTTGGAAAAGAAATAAATAGACAGACCTCTTAGACATCGATATCGGCAGGGATCAAGTAAGTGAGTGAGATCAAGCGGCTTGTTTTGGATGTCCTGAAGCCTCACCACCCGACCATCATCGAGCTATCCCGAAGGATCGGGATCCTGAACGGCGTTTCCGGGGTCAACTGCACTCTGGAAGAGGTCGACCGTGAGACGGAGAGCGTGAAGATAACGATAGAGGGGACCTCCATCGATTTTGAGAGCGTCGAGGAGACGATCTCCGATTGCGGAGCGGTCATACACTCGGTGGACAGCGTTTCCGCGGGCAAGAAACTCGTCGAGGAAGTCGAAACACCCCAGGACAGATGATTCACTCGGGCTTCGGTTTCGGCATGGTCTTCAGCTTGAAAGCCACCTTCTGCATCAAGTCCAGCTTCTTCAGCTTGGGCTCGACGAGCACCCTCCCATTCGACTTGTACCAGAACCTGGGATAGGACTTCTCGAGCTCGAGGATGCAGTCAAGCCCCAGCGACTTGACCGCTTCATATATCATTTGAGCGCTTGGGCCCTCGATGGCATTCTTCTTGGCGACCATGCGCCCCTCACCCCTGCTGATCCTGAGCTCGAAGTACGCGGGGTACAGCATGACGGCTTTCTCAGGATCGACGGCCATCTCAGGATCTCCAATTTGCGAACACCGCGCCGCTATCTAACTTTGTCGGTGAGTTCTGCTGTCAGAAAAGAGCTCGCCTAGGTGGCGGGTGCAGGCACAGCAGATGCGACCAGGGTGGCGTTGACTACGCCGTCCTGGCCGGTCCTGGAGGTTATCACGGCTTCCCCGAGCTCCGTCATGATCGTCGCGCCTTTGGTCATGATGTTCCTCTGGACGTAGTTGGGGTTTGATGGGTTCGTCTTGACGGTGAGAATCTTCACCCTCTTGATCTTCCTCGTCTTCGGGTCCACCACGTTGGCGGTGTTGGCCATCAAAAGGCGCGCCTTCTGGGCCTTTCCCTTGACCCTGTAGAGCTTGACTTTCTGAGGACCCAAACGTGTGAACTGCTTCTCTCTCCCGACCTCGAACCTTCTCTTCTTTCGGGCGAGCCTCAGTCTTCCGCCTGATGGCTTCCTCTTGGGTCTGCCTTGCCAAATGGCCATCTGTAACCTCTCGGCCAAGTGAAAGTGGGAGGTCTATTAAAACATTATGGGGTGCCCGGGCGTTGGAGCTTGACCTCGTGGAACTTCACATCCACGCTCTCACCTACGCGCACGCAGGCATAGGAACCGTGCCTCGCCGATCCGGGGTTCACGAACACGGTGTCCTTCGAAACCGTCCTGCCCCGCGCCTCGTGCACGTGGCCGGAAACCGCAAGGGTGGGCTTGAATTCGTTGGCGACTCGAAGTATCCCCTTGGAGCCCAGGTGCCGCCCGCTCCTGGCTAGGTCGTTCATGCCGTATGCAGGACAGTGCGTGATCATGATGCCATCTTTGACTGCCACCGACCTGAGAGACCTCTCCAGGATGTCGTCCTCGATCTCGAACGGCATCCCTCCCCCGGGCAATGAACCTCCGAAACCGAAGAACGGCCTGCCCATGAATTCCTCACGCATATTGTGGATGCTCGCATTCGCCTGCTCGAGGACGGAGACGGTCTCCGGTACATCACAGTTGCCGGGGACTGCGAAGATCCGGAGCTCGAGTCTATTCAGGAACTTCTCAGTGAACTCGGTCGTGCCGAAGGTTGTGAAATCCCCGCTCACGACCATGGCATCATATGAATCGGATGATGCCACCTCCGCGAGCATGTCGAGGGCTTGGCTTGAGCCGTGCAGGTCGGAGCAGACAAGCAGGTTCAGCTCTTTCAGGAAAATCACCAGATTCCGAAATTCATGTTGCCATAAACGAGCGCGTAGAAGACGAGGTAGCCGATTATGGCGCCGCCGTTGAGGAGGGGAAGTCCGGCTTGGGGCCGTCCCTTCATCACGAAAGTCATCAGGGCCGCGAAACCGAGCATGGCTCCAAGGAGCGCACCGAGCGAGACCAGTAGATTGGCGTCGACACCTTCTATGTAGAATGGGCCGCCTCCTGATACTGCCAGGAAGCTGTACGAAGAGGCGATGAGCACTCCGGGTATGATGATGTCACCGAGGCCCATGAACATCGCCTCTCGTTCCTCCCCCTCCTCTAGTTCCTTGACCAGCGATCCTTGCTTGAGGTATGAGTATCCGCGTTTCTTTGGTATCACGAGGAGGATCGGCAGCCTCATCCCGGTGACTCCATCAGCCAAGGCCACCATGTGCTTCGTGCCGTAGACAGAGACAGCGTCATAAATTGCGAGCGCAACTAGCAAGATCAGCACGGGCAGGATGTTGAGCGAAATGCCAAAGATTCCGATCACGCCAATAGCCATGAGAACGCCGGCCGCATCGACCACGTACCATTCCGGCTTCTTGATCAGGTAGTAGGTCAGTGTGCCGGTGATCACGAGGGGGACGATGAGACCCACGATGCTCGAGGTCAGCTTGGCCGCGACCGCGACAAGGACATAGAAGATGGTAAACGCCACCGCTCCGATGAAGATGATCTTGACGATGTCCTCGCGCTTCTTCTTTATGATGTACAGCACGCCGAAGGTGAATAGGATTATCGCGCCGATGTAGTAGATCGGGATCAGCGGGTCATTCGGATTGGAGAAAGCACGATCCTCCGCGCTCAGGATCGAAGAGGCCATCACGAGGGCTCCAAGCTGGGCCACCAAGAATATCAAGGCCATGAAGATGATGGTCCTGACCGTCCCTTTCATTGGCCCAGCTAGACGGACAGGTTTAGAAATACTTTGTGCAGCGGCGATTCACGGAAAACCTCCAAATAGCCTGAGACCGGTGTCGCCGTCGTGGTTGAACTCGATTTCGTCAAGGTGGACGTGTTCGCACAGGAGGCCTATTCCGGCAATCCCGCGGGAGTCGTGTTCGATGCCGATGAATTGGATGAGATGCAGATGCAGAGGATCGCGTTCGAGGTCGGCTCACCGGTCACATCGTTCGTCCTTAGATCCAAGAAGGCCGATGTGAGGCTCAGATTCTTCTCGCCGACATCCGAGGGGCCGCTCTCAGGTCATGGCACGATAGGCGCTCTATGGTGCCTCGCCGAGAGGGGGGCGTTTGGCTCCTCGCCCGGCGGAAAGCGCAGGATGGAATCGCAGGTGGGCGTCCTCCCGTTCTCTGTCGAGAAGAAAGCCGAGATTCTCGAGCGTGTCTGGATGACTCAGAGGAGACCGATGTTCGCTCGAGAGGGGGACGAGAAGGAGGTCGCCAGCGCGCTCGGCGTGGGCGTGGACGCGCTGTTCCACGACGAGTTCCCGCTCAGCAGAACGTCCACGGGTGTTCCATACCTACTGGTCCCCGTAAGGTCGATCGACATCATGGAGAAGCTCGAACCCAGGCACGACGAGCTCAGCGCCCTTTCGCGCGAGCTCGACATCGCCGGGATCGAGGTCTACTCGTGGAGCGTTCTCGACCAGGGCTCGACGATTCATGCGAGATGTTTTCTTCCGTCGAATGTGATATTCGAGGATCCCGCGTCCGGAATGGCTGCGGGGGCATTGGGGGCATACCTCGTGGAGAACGATTTCATTCCTCGGGAGGAGTTCGACGACATAGTTGTGGAGCAAGGCCATTGGATCGGGCGTCCGTCGAAGATATCGGTGCGCGTGGAGAAGAAAGGGTCAACGATAAGAAGGGTCGAGGTCGGTGGACCCTCGCGGATATCGTGCACTGGAAGATTGGTCGCGCCTTAGGTCAGCTCAGCTCTCCCTCTTTCCGAACGCGACCGTCCCAGAGACTTTCTCGATCATGACTCTGACCTGGGAACCTTTTGCCGTTCCTGGGATGTAGATAATGAACTCTCCCTTCCGAGCGATGCCGTCGCCCTTCTTCCCGACGTCCTCGATCATCAGGTCATAAACCTGGCCAGCCTCTATCTCCCTGGCCTTCTCCGCCTTGACTTGCTTCCTCACATGGACGGGGCGATGAGCGCCGCAAGTCTCGCAGACCAGGATGAGGATCCGACCCTCCTTGGCTATCTTCGTGTCAGGTCTGTTGCACTCGGAGCAAAGGACGTACTCGTCCACGTAGTCTTTTATCCTGTCAGCTATGGCTGCGGTGGAGACCTTGCCCTTGAAGACCACTCGTCTTCCTTCGAGCGCACCCGCGGTCCCAAGCTCCCGGAGAAGGTATCCTAGCAGGTGATCGGGCTCCCGCCTCAGCACATCGACGATGTCCCCGAAATTCCTGAGGACCGTCGTCTTCCCCTCGATCATCACGTCTGGCTCGGGGACTTGGAACCTGTCGTGCGACTCGAGCGTCTGTGGAAGCGTCTTCTTCGCTCTCTCAAGAAGAGTCTCGTAGTCGAAGCTCGCCTTTGTGGCCATCGTGGTTTCATCGTGCATGGCATAGTTAAAGGTATTGGAGCGCCTGACTCCGTGCGAGCGCTGTGGCTCAGGAAAGGTTCAGGGCTATTCCAGGACCGTCTTCCGATTCGTCTCTCGAAACATTTATGGACAAGGCAGACCCATCTCACGCCCAGCGGGGATTTCCCAGGCATGTTGACACCGCCTAGTTCGAACAATCCCTTGAATGATTTAGGACCGGTCGAGGCCGGAGAGTCCAGACCCAGCAGGTTCGCTGTATTCGACTCGCTTGCGGACGGCGTCGTGGTGGTGGGAAAGGACGGCACGATAGAATTCGTGAACTCAAGGATGAAATCGACTCTGGGAGACATCACAGGCAAGAAATGTTTTGAAGTCCTTGGATGCGGGAAGGTCGAGGGAGCCTGCCCCTCTTGTCCAACCAGAATTGGCTGGGATTTCGGAAAAGGGCCTAACGTTAGGCGCGTCCAGACGGCTAGCGGGCGAACGGTTGATCTGGTAGTGACGAAACTGGTCGATCAGGATACCAAGAGTGACTTCTTCGTGTGCGTCTCCCACGACGTGACGCAGAGAGTCGAGGCTGAGGACCGACTCGGGATCATGACAGCTTCGTTCGACCAGATGTCGGAAGCCGTGTGCGTTTCGGACCTCGAAGGGCGTCTCATCTATGTCAACAAGGCGTACGTTCAGCTGACCGGCTACGATGAGAAGCAAGTCGCTGGACTAAGCATGACGGACACCACCAATTCGTCAGGCACAATGCCGACCATAATGAAGGCAGCCCAGACGCATGGATGGCACGGGGAGATGACCGGGCTCAGGAGGGACGGCACGCGCTATTATGCTCAGGTCGAGGCGTTGCCGGTCAAGAGCGAGAATGGCAGGTTGCTGGGTTCGGTCGGCATCTTGCATGACACAACGCGACAGAAGACGGAGAAGGTGGAGTACGAGAAGTACACCAACGAGCTCGAATCGAAGATGGAGGCTCGAACGGTGGAGCTCGCCCGCAGGGTCAGCCAGCTAACCACTATCAACAAGATCGGCAGGGTAGTCACCTCCTTGCTTGACCTCGATGAGCTGATGGCCGAGTTGGTGAAGTCTATCGCCCAAGGGTTCGGGTACAAGCACGTGGCCATGATCATGATGGACAAGGAACGGGGCGATCTCTACTTCAAGGCGGGATACGGATGGCACATGGATGCTGTTCCCAAGGACCTTAGGATAAAGCTCAAAGAGGGCATCATCGGGCATGCGGCCTACTTCGGTGAGACACTGGTCAGCGCGGACGTGGAATCCGATCCCAGGTACGTTCGAAGGGATCTCATGGGCACGAAGTCAGAACTGTCAGCACCGGTCATGTTCAGAGGGGAGATCATGGGCGTGCTCGACATCCAGAGCGACACAAGGGATGCGTTCACCAGGAACGATGTGAGCGTCATCGAGATGATCGCGGACATGCTCGCCACGGCGCTCACGAACGCCAGGGTCTACACCGAATCCAAGGAACGCGAGGCGGCGCTCTCCGTTCTGGACAGGATAAGCAAGCAGATCTCCTATCGTCTGGAGCCCACGGTCGTTCTTGATCAAGTTGCACGAGATGCGGCCAGCCTGCTGAAGGCGGATAAGTCGATGGTGGGCTTGATCGAACCAGGTACTGAGAGTCTGCGCTTTGTCGCTCCCTATCGAATAGACAAGAACAAGGTGCTCGGGCAGACCTTCAGCACGAAGGTGGGGATTTCAGGAAGGGCGCTTCGATACCTGAAGGCCGAGGTGGTCAATGACTATCTGGCCGACCCCGATGGGCAGGAGAACTGGGCAGAGATATTCGACATCAGGTCGATGATTGCGGCTCCCCTCGTTGTCGAAGGCAGAGGGATCGGCGTCATCAATGTCTACAACAAACTCGGTGGAAAACCCTTCACGAAGAGCGATGCGTTGTTTCTCTCATCCCTTGCCGACCATGCAGCCATCGCGCTGGAGAACGCAAACCTGCTTTCATCCCTGAACCAGCGGATACACTCCCAACTCGCATTGTTGGAGACCGCGCTCGCGATGCAGAGACTGATGGATTCGAGCAGCATCTACGAGGCCGTAGCCGAGAAGCTCCATGATGTCGTCTGGTATGACGGGCTCACTTTCTACAAGATCGATCATGAGAGCTCAATTGTGCGGCCAGTTCTTGCTCGCGGAC
>Ga0315281_10012026_pt1 | contig 11823 bp, 11 predicted proteins | sample YL17G07_0_MG_FD_204540 | JGI IMG/M metagenome (GOLD analysis project Ga0315281, IMG submission 204540) | Sediment microbial communities from Yellowstone Lake, YNP, Wyoming, USA - YL17G07_0 | ecosystem: Environmental > Aquatic > Freshwater > Lake > Sediment | place: USA: Wyoming | collected... | reverse complement strand
TCGTGATTCGTGGTCGCGTCACATCACAGACACTTGAAGGTGCCGACGCGCATATCGACAAGCTTGCCAAGAAGTACATCGGCAAGGACAAGTACCCATCGCGAGCGCCCGGAGAGAAACGTGTCATGCTCAAGATAGAGCTAACTCATGTCCTGACCTGAAGCCAGACAGAGGCATGAACCTGCAGAACCATCTCGCTTAGACGCCTTAGGCTGTGTCTTACTGCAGAAACCAAGCGAGCAACTGGGGAATTCACGTTCTCCACCGAAACGCCCCAGCACGACAATAGCCACATGTTCACCGACAGCGATGTGATTCCCATGAGCGATGAAAGACGGAATGCACAACCAATCATGGAAAGTGGCGGGCCCGCCGGGACCCAGACCCAATTGGGTTCGGAACCCTACCTATTTTGGGTTCCAAACTACTCACCCTTGACCTTCGTTCTATTCGACTTAGCCCCAAACTAACAACGTAAGTAGGTAATCTGATTTTTCATGAGCCAGGTGCAAGAGGGCTTGACCAACGAAAGGTGGCTCAAATGGGCCATAGCGCGCTACTATCGCTCGCATGGCTACAGAGTCACGATGAAGCCTGCTCGAGCTGGAAACGCCCTGGTAGACGGCCTGGCAATCGGACCTGAGGGCGAGCGCATAGCCATAGAAGTCAAGTCTCCTCGAGACGACATCATTCGTGGAATCGGCCAATGCTACGAGGCTGTGTGTGCTGGTTATCCACGAGCGGTTCTCGTGACCACCTTGCGGGTTGCGAGGAGGCTGAGGAAGAGAGCGTTTCAGCGGAGAGGCATCAGGCTCATTGGCGTCGACGCGAAAGCACGGATCCACAGATACGACGCGGATGGATGGCGGCTGCTCACTTCCAAAGCTCAGAGTGGACAAGACGCCACCATATAGCGCTCCGAGCATGGAGGGAACTCAGAAACCCTTAAGGAAAAGGGCTCCATGCCCATTCCAATGAGGATGGCTGTTGAAAAGTCACCTCTCGATGGCCGCTACGACAGTTCTCTTGGTCTTGTCTCTCCTGGGCGCGACTGCAGCCGACAACGTCAGCTCGGTTTCAGCTGCGAACACGCCAGTCCTGCCCCCGACGAATCCACAGACGAGCAACGCTACCCTCGGGTACGATTTGACGAATCGCCTGAGAGAGGATAGCAGTACGTGCACGTACGAATGGGGACCAATGCTCGTAGTCTACCAGAAGGGCGACACATCAATGCTCAACTACTCTTCAACCAGCCCAATAGATACCTACGTCTTTTCTTCCCAATACTACCATGGTGCAATCCGCTGCGCTATCGGTCCAGTGGTCCGCGCGAATGAGAATGTAGCTGTCTACATTGGCCAGCGTTATTTGTTCATCGTCGCCGCACCAGGCTCCTTCTATGTCCTATTCATCAATCATGACCCTATCCTCACACCCCATGTCAAGTCAGAGGTTGCAGTCAGACTCCACCCCACGATGACAACGACTACGGTGAACCTGCCGTCGTTGTTCGTTCCAATCTCTGTCTCAGTGATTCTCCTCGTTGTCCTTCTTGGCATCCTTGTCACAGTAAGGAAGAGAAAGATTGGAGCTACTAGGGCAGGGCCTAGTATTTGACGCGGCGCGAGTGATAACTCGGGGCCTGATCGCCCCCTTCTTCAATACTGAATCGTTTCAATTCTCAGCTTAGACGCGATGGGGCCTCGCCTTTACTGAACCGTTACGGTATTCGAGGGGTCTAGTGTTGGGTAAGCCAGATGGCGTACTAGAAGGTCTCGACAGGCACTGAATACTGAAACAGTGCATGTTCAGAGGCATTTCAGACACAGTAGGGGGGCCTATTGATAGCAACTATTGGGCTTCGCCCTGCCCTCATCTGACCCTGACATTCCACTCACCTAGCTTGCTTCGCGTTCCCTAACCCAATCACAGTGATTCTTGCATAACCATAGAGATTTTCTCTTGTCTGGTGCTTCAAGCTTTACTTGAGAGAAGGGAGCCACACATTCGACACCACCAGGGTTCTCTCGAAGCGGATACCGGATTTTCTTAAGGAAGGAAGCTAGCTTGATCTTACCACACTTCAGTTTTATAGGACGGCCTCCATTGCGGCGTCTGTTGCGGTTCGTCCCAGTCCATGCACCACGATGACCAACACGAGCACGACCCACAGAAACCACGGTCTCACCTCCAATACTCACCATTCTCTCACGGGCGATCTTAAACCGCTTGGCCAAGAGTTTCAGAAGACACGCCAATACCGAAATGATGCAGGGTTCCTTGAGATGTGGACTTGATGGACATCTCGCGTTGTCGAGAACCCCTTACCATGTCATCCTGCTGCTTTGTGAGAAGACCTCTAAGATTGCAGGAAACCCTGCAATCTGCTGGCTAGGCCGATCTCTTGTCTGGATGCGCCTTCTGAAATCTGAAGAGCGCGGTGCCTTCGGTTAGTTCGCAAGTAGGGAGTATCCCTGTGAGTGTTCTGGCTGCTGCGCGAATGAAGTGTTGTACGAAGATGGACCATTTCATACCTAGCTCATGGCAGTACAGGACTGTGCATTCGTCTCCTTGCGTCTGAATGTCCCATCTGACGCCTCTGGTATGCTTCATGCGAAGAGAGTGAAGTGTGAGAAAAGCTTCAAGGCTCGTCTCCATGAACCAGAACGCTGAAGCTTTTCTTCCGTGTGTTTCGCCCAGTGCTGCTGCGATCCCTGCGATTTTCTCATCATCAATTTCCGAGAGAAGGCGTACAAGTGTGTCCTTATGGATGCAGATGAACCCGTAGCTCTCCGCGAGTCGATCCCACTCCGTATACTTTCTCAGTACAGATGATATGAGAGTATTCACAGGCAGGTTCTTGGCGTTCGCATCGTCCTGAAGAAGAGCGTCCATGTCGCGAGGAATACGGATAGTCCTTAGGACTGTCTCTGGCCTTTTCCGAGGCATCTTGGATCTGTGTTGCATCTAGTGCACCGAAGACACGGCAGCATGGCAGTCAGATTATTTGAGAATGCCCGTCATCATAGAGCAACATGATGAGCAAAGCTTCATTCGTACACAGCGTAGTTCCTTGTACACATCACAAATATACAGTGGCGACGTGCCTACTTCTATGCGTGGTTCTGTCAACTCCAAGAATGAGTGAGGGGTATCCCTCAGGTGGAACACGCATCACCATGGCAATCGAATCCCGTGAATGCGGGGTCGTGTCGAAACCATGCGCGGATTTGGCGCTTGATAGGCTGTTGCTCCAGTCCATTGGCGAGACCATACATGTGCTTCTAGGCGACAAGCCGCAGCAAGTCCTGTTCGAGCGTTTAGATGACGATTTTCACCTCAAGCGTGAGGAGATCCCTGACCGACTCGGGGACTTCCAAAGAGCACTGACGGCTTTGCTCGGTGCTGGCAGCCCTGTGCTGACCCGTGCCATCATTCGCAACCTGTGCAGCAAGCTTGAGATTCCTTTTGTTCGAAAGGACGAGTACGACTTCGAGGCCTACGTAGCAGATTGCATACGCCGAAGCCAGGTTAGACCAGATAGCGAATAGTGCACTGTTTCAGTATTGATATGCCCTCCGCGAAAGGCTGGAACCGAGAACGGTCTAGACGGTCTTGAGTTCAGCCTTCTTGATGACTATGTTGCCTCGCTCGTCTTCAATGAAGGCGATGATGTCTCCGACTTTCGCTTTGAGCTTCTTGCGAATGTCCTTCGTGAGTGTGATACGAAAGCCAGGTTGCACGCGGCTGTTAGCTACGATTTCAGTCATGTCCTCCCGTGTACATTCAATCGTGGTAGATCATGCTATGTGGTATTCTGCCACAATGGCAGAATGGTATGTCTTAAATTCTTTCAGGTACGCTTCTGTGCCGGGGTAGCTGCATCTGGGCAGGCTAACGAAGGTTGCGTTTGTGGTCCTTACCTGCGACGAGAACGCAGACACAGGCCTTTCTGACATGGAACTGCAGCAAGAGCTCGAGCGGACCATAACAGAGAATCGAACGATTGACGGCCGATGGTCGGTTCAAAAGGTCACCATACTCACAGACCTATGACATGCGACGATTCACAGATTCAAGGTTCGTCGGGGTTGGGAGCATCTTCTCTCGAGCGATGTGAAGATTATCTGCGTCACGGCCCGTTGACGCGTCTAACAGACCTTCTCTGTCATTTAATGCCCCTGGAGGAGTGTTGAGTTCAGCCCCTCCTTGCAGGGTCTTTGCTGGGCGTGTAGGGGTGCCCATCTGCCATATTGCACAGCCACTCTGCAACTAGGAGAGCCCTGCTTTCGCTCGTGGTCGGTGTGACACACCTGCTCTGCAATGCGAGATTCTGCGCGTGATCCTCTCAGTCTCATGATTTCATAGTCTTCCTTGAGCATCAAGTTCGCAATTCAACTCAAGGCCGGCGGTCACAGTTCGCTAGAGAAATGAACAGTCTGAGCCGGAATCACGGAGATCCTTGCAACTCGATGAACAACCTCAGGGCAAATACGTTGAATGGCACCTCGACATTCTGCAGGGATCCCCCGGGCGTCTGGGGAACAAAACGCATTTCCAGATGAGAGATCTTGCCCCTATCGACCAGTACCTTACTCCCATCCTCAGCAGTCAATTGAACTCTAACATATTTCGGAGATTGCTGCAGATTGACTATATTGAATCGTTCCGGGTCATGAGAGGTCAGCTGACAATCAATATTCTCACGGTTCCAAGTCACTCTTCCGCTGCATTCGAGGCTCATTGCCTGGTCTTCAGTTTCGAGTCTCCCACTTCCTTTGACCTCGAGGCCGAGGCTCTCTTCATGGAGTTTCACGTACTCGGGCAGTGGGTCACGGTGGGGGGCAGCATACTTCTCATGTAACTCCTTCTCGTAATCCCATCCTAACTTCTTGCAGAGAATCTGACATAGGAGTCGCGAGAGGAGCTGTTCATATTTCCAGAGCTCTTCCGGAGTTGCTTTCGCCTCAATGTAGTGCAGAATCCCGTTGCGCACATCCACTATTCTGTCAATATCTCCTCCATCATGCTGTATGCTGAGATTATCTAGGAAACGACGAGCAAGCACTTTGACAGGGACTCTCTCCAGACAACTCAGGTTCCGCATAAGAGAGCCCCTTGTCTCAATGGCGGTTCGAACCGCAGGGTGCTTCTTGATGACTTCTGCGAGGGCTTTCTTGAGGGCGGCGAACTCACGCGCCTTAGGCTCGCCAAAAACATACGCGTAGCCTTCGTCTTTGGCTTGTTCGTTCACAAGCTTCTCGAACGCGATCCACTTCTTGACGAAACGCATTTCGCTAAGCTGATCGAGGGGAAGGCTATCTAGGAAAAGATGAAGTGCAAGTATGAAGTCATCTCGTGCGAATCGAGGCTCAGAAAAAGACTTGAACCCTCTCGACAAGAACTCAGGCAGTCTCCAAAATAGGATGCTTCCCTCGAAGATGCCCGATCCTGAGGGCCTCCAATCCTTCACCGTTGTTGCCTTCCAAACAGAGGACCGCAACTTCCAGTTTGAGTTGTCTTCGGAATAGTGGTGCGACCCCCAGTAGTAGACATCATGTAGTTCCGCGAGGGAGAGCAACCAGCAGACCCATATCACAAAATCCTGGGCCATTTGTTGAAGCGCAGATTCGTTATTTGTGCCTTCAATTTCTACAAATGCAGTCACTTCTCTGTCTTTCGTGGACGGCCAAGCGACAAAAGACCGCGGGTATCCCGGCTCTCTGGGAAATAGAATCAGTCTCTTGACCATGGGATAACCGGAACACTCGCATGGGTTGAGATCTACGGGCTCGCTCAGCCGGAAATTGAGGAAATCAAATCGAAAGACGGATCGCATGTCTCAGGCCTCTTCAGAAGTCCTCATGGAGGAGTCGCACTGTGGATAAGATGGAACTTGCCCTCAGATGGCAATATGTGCCTTGCCCACCGTACTCCTCAGATTTCAGGAAGGGCATCTCAACAGGTGACCGTGCTAGCCAGTAGAATGCACGGATTCCTGCAAGGTCGCAAGGATTTCTCCAAGAACTGTGTGCCCCCCATCTCTCCGCTAGTGCATGGTCTCCTGCAATCTCAGTGGTCTTCTTGCAAAGCAGCAGGATGCCGCATTGGACCTCTTACGATAGCCACGAGAAGTCCAGAAAGGATAGATCTCGCTTGCGAGGCAGGATAGTACTGCGGCGGGGTTGTTGGTTCAAAGGGGCTCTGGAGAACGATCCGACCTGAAAGGCAGTCGGTCTACCAGCCTAACTGCACTCTATCGTTTCAGTGGCGCGTTGGAATCAGCATGGGAGAACCCTCGGAGAATGCAGATACTCAAGCGCACGGTTCGACGGCGCTTTGTAGTCCCCCTGTGGCGAAGCCTTTCTCAGTCTCTCGAATCGCCACCAATCGGCTATCCTGACTATCTCGGTTCTCTGGTGAGCGAAGCATGTGAAACCTTCATAGAAGGAAGATACATACCTTCCCTTCTGATGGCTTCTCTATCCGTTGAGTGGGTTCTAATCTCCGAACTGCGCCCAACAGCAACTGCTGGAAAGAGGCCACGAGGACTCGTCGAGATGATATCGCGTGCGAGAGAAATCGGGTTGCCCGTCGAGAAACTCGCCGATAAGACGGAGACAGAAAAAGAGCCCAGAGAGTGGATCTTCGTTGTCCGACGCAACAAAGTGGCCCATGGCGACGTCCACGGATACCCACATCCGCAAGGGCTTGTCGTCTTCAAGACACCGCGTGTCATCCACCAAATGGACTGGTTCGGCTCTGTTGTGAATGCTGGTGATGCATATGATCAATTGACCAAAGCGCTGCATTTTCTCATCGCATGGAGAAGACGCGCTGTCGATAGGATTCGTAGAACAAGAGGGAACATAGAGAGATGATCGCGTGAATCCCTTGGATAGTGGGTAGAAGAAAGAGGCCCTACTGACTTATCCTCAAGTTCTCGAGCATCGTTTTTGTGATGTATCGCCCAGCCATGGTGACGCCCTTGTCGAGTTTCAATGGAACCGCATATCTTGTTATGTCTTCAAGGATAAGTACAAGCATTCTTCTTTCTCTCCTGTTGCCTGCATACGCCTCTAGCTCGTTTCGCGTCAGGAAAAGATCTGCCCCGAATCGCCCCAGTACCTCATCCACCGTTCCTTGAGTCATCTCTGCGATTCTTGCTTCGCCCACAATTTCCTTGCTGCCTTTTGACTCGTAAAAGAACAGCTTGCTGCCAACATGCAACCTTGGAAACATTCGCTCTCCAGCGAACTTTACAAACACTTTCTTCTGATCCCTGAGGAGCCGCTCGATATGTTCTCGAAAAACTGGAAAGACGACACCGACTGTATCGTCATGAGCCGTTGAGACCAAGAAGGATGACACACCCCGCCATACAGTCATCAATGAGAATCCTTACGCAAATCTGTCGGACGCGTACTCCTGGATTTCTCTCATCTCAACCGCTTTCCAAGGCCATCGAGACTGAAGCACATCGAACGGAGGTGTTGCCAGCCTATTCTGAACATACTTCCACTGAGCCTGGCTGAGACCATATGCCGCTGCAATCATGTCATCTGCTTCCTTGAAGGACCTCTTGAACTCCCTGATTTCAGAAGAGTTGGGATCGCGCGCTGTATCAATAAGCCTCGAGACAATCTCGGCGTTGTCAGGAATTGAGAGATACTGCAACTCTCGTGCTGTCAGAGTTTTGTCGCCACGTAGTTCGAGCAAATACTTGACAACGTTCAGAAGTTCGTGACTTCCCTGGATGAAGAGGAATGTTGGTTGGTTTCCAACGAATGGTCGAAGCGTCCACACATTATTCTCACGCGAGAGACGGAACTCCACCCTTTCCTCGATATCTGATTGCCAGTTTGCAAAATCGACTTGAAGCAAGGCCAATGTTTTCTTGGAGGCTTTGGCTACCTGCTCAGAGACCGTCTCCCAACGTCTTGCAATGGCCGTTGCGAGCTCTCTCAGTTGCTTTGCTCGAGAGGAAAGAGACTCTGCGTATTGAAGGATATCGTGAGGTACTGGAAGAGCTGAGATTGTCCGCGGGTATATGGAGCACCATGAGACCCTTCTCCCCCCTTCAACTCGTGTACCCACTCCGACAAGCCCGACGCGCAAGGTCAGAAGATGAACAAACCTCATGACAGATGAATTGAACAACACATCCCAAGGAACAACCTCAAACTCCTTCTTTGGGACGAATATGACCGTCGTATCGTTGAGCGCGCATTTCTTATGGTCAAACATCACGCACTGCAGTGCGAGAGCGATTTTCGATAGAGCGTACGCGGCAGGCACTTTGGCTATGTCGGTCTTCTTCCAAATCGACTTGTCGGTCACTCTGGCAAGGTCGACCCAGTTCGAAACGGACCTGTTGAGGTAGAAAGAGGAGATGTTCTGACCTTTTCCAAAGGGAAGATGACCAGCCGAGGGTTCTGAAAAGAGCCGTCCTGCGCCACCAACTTTCACGCCGAAACTCGGAGTCGGTTCCAGGGCGTATTCTTTGACAGGAGGATTGGTCATGAGGGACTCCAGTATAGGGAGATCCTCTGCTTTCAGTTTCGTAAGGAACATCTTGTGCGGGTTATAGTGCGACTGGCTGAGCGTGATCTGCGGTAGCTTGGTGCGTTCCAAGTAACGCGGTTGGAACTCTCCGACAATTGCTGCGTCTTCTGACACTTGCACTAGCTCGACATTATTCTTGTTTGAAGGGGATTTCTCAACGAAGAGAAGGATGGGAGCTACGGTTGCCCTGCCAGAGGCTTGGGGCGAAGGAAATACATGTATGGCAACCTGCTCCAAGTCGGTGACTTCGAGAATCTTGTATTGCATCAGGTTGTCTCGAATAGGACTTGCAGTCTCAGCCTCACAAAGCCCCATCGAGAGCACAAGACACATTCGTCCACCGTCTTCCAGCCAAGGGGGCATTGCGTCCTTTTTCCCTTCGATCGCTCTAGTCACGAAGAAGTAGGCAACATCGCTATTCCTGAAATCCACGACTTCGTAGTTCTTCCTCCAAGGCCCCGTGTCCTTGAGGCGTTCGTTACGAATGTACGGGGGGTTACCAACAACATATCGAAACTTTGAATCTCTAACTTTGACAGATGCCCCTGTAGGTAGGTCCAACACAGAGGCGAAGAGCGTCCTCTGATTTGAGTACACGAGAGAGTTGGTGCCACCATAGATCTTGAGCTCTGGCAGTTCTTTTGTATTAGCCCGTTTCAGGTAAGGCAAGAGATGCCAAATCAGCTGAAGCTGCGCGATGAAAGCTGCGAATACGTTTATGTCAAGGCCGTGAATCAGATCAATCGTCTGTTTGACTGCCACATCAAGCTTGATGCCTCTGGCAACTAGACGCTCGATCAGACCATCTGCCGCAGCTATGAGGAACGTTCCGCTGCCGCACGCTGGATCCAGTAACGGCGCAGGTTTCTCGTAGAAACCGATGCGCTCAAGAACATACTTCGCCACATACATCGGCGTATAGTATTCTCCGAGTTTCTTCCTTTTGTCGATGTCTAAGAATCGCTCGTATAGGTTACCTAGTATGTCTCCACTGATCTTGGAGAAGTCAAAGGCGTTGAGGCGGTAGAATATTCGGAGAAGCAACCGTGAGAGCTGACCATCTCCTTCGTGTGACCAGTCAAATACACTCGGCTCAAAGAGACGTCGATAGAGCTGCTCTGCTTCCTTATACGCGTCCGTGAGCAGGAACTGATAGTCGTCTTTTATGTGGCGGTGATAGTCTCGAAATGCTTTGATTCCCCCGTTCGATATCTTGCGCAACGCCATATCGTGGTCCTCAAGGAACCTGACAAATAGGATTCGAGCGAGAACCAGCGAGGAGCCCTCAGTTGCGTACAGGTTCTGGAGAAACAGACGTGCCTCTTCTTCTTCGTTGGGCATCTGTCTACCGATCTGCATCTCGAATGTTTTCAGAATGTCCTCGAAGAGTCGTATTGCCTCTTTGTATTGTTGTCTGAGGGTCTTTCGTGCAAGCTCAACGCCTTCCTCTCTTGTGTCTCCGACTTTCTCCTTCAGCGCCGCCATTTCATTCTGATATTGCAGGTATTGCTGTTGAAGCTGACCTAGCCTGCCCAGACTATAGTCAATAAGTTCTCTTGCCGAAACTCTCAAGGCAGCGTAGAACTTCTTTCTGTCCTCGTCTTTCGTGACATCGAGATACCTCGAGGGCGAGAGGCCCTCCTTGAATACGAGAAGAGAGGTTTCACAAACCGAATTATCGTGGTGCAGCATAGCCAAGCTGCAGTCAGTTGTTGGAGAGAGGAACTCATCTGCGGTGTGTGCATCGAGCTCGACGGTCTTGATCTCACCTCCATCGGGCCTGAGAACTGTTAGCGTCTCGGGGTCAATGAGAAGGGCGTACACGGTATCGGCAGACACGTACTGTTTGAGCTGGGTTTCCCATTCTTTGCGACGATATTCAGGTGAACGAAACGCTCTCCGCTCTCTCTTTGCTTCAGCAACGACCCAATAGACACAATCTCTCGGCTTGACATCAGCTGACACCAAGGATACATCAGGTATCTTGCCTTGACTTCCCCTCTCAGCCAACCTGACATGATCCTTCGGATACCCAAACAGGTTCGTGAATAGCTCTCGAATGTAGGGATAGAGATCAATCTCACTGGTGCCGCTCCATTCGAGCATGTCAGTGAGAGCTTTCTGAGCCTTGGTCAAGGGTCCACGAACTCATGAGTTCCATTAGTCTATGTGTGTCTTCCTATCTCGAAAGCGCCGCGGATCCATCGCATGAGCCGCTCGTCTATGTCTTTCTCGTTTCGGACCGTGACGACGCCTCCTTCGCCGCGCTTTCCCCACGATGTGGCGGATGACCATTCCCTGAAGTGTGGGTGGTCCAACTTGCCCCTCGCGTGGATTCTCAAGTGCTGCTTTGCGACTTGAACTCCACAATAGCCTGTCCTCAGATTGATGTAGTGAATCATGGCCACGGGCTCGACATTCGGTTCAAACTCTCGAATCTTCGCGATGAGTGCGTCGAAGAATTGACGCATCTCTTCCTTGTTCTTGAAGTGATCCTCGAGGGTCTTTGGCATACTCGGTCTCCGCGAGATCGTTACGCTCGTGTCCAGGATAATGTTTGGAAGGAGCTCTATCTTCCCTGTGCTAGTTCGACGCAGTGAGTACTCTATCAGCATAACTTCTGGTTCTGCACCCATGACCGCTCGCTTCACCCGCTCGTCGAATTCTTCAGCCACGAGGATGAGGCGAACTTCTTCGTTGACACCCTCATTCTCGGAGAGAGCCTTCGGCTTCAGTCGTCTGATGTAGTCGTTCAACCAAGAGAGATGGTCGATGACCCAGGCATAGTAGTCCAGTGCTTGGATGAAGGCGTCCTTGTCGGACGCGTCGGGTTTCTTGAACTCTATTATGACTGGCTTCTTTTCAGCGTCGACGGCGAGCGAGTCTATCACGCCGACTGGCGTCTGAACGAATGAATGTACGTGTTCAAGTCCCTCCTCCAAGTCAGGGAGGTTCTTCTCGAACGCAGTCTGAATCTCTCTTTCAGAGACGTCGACTGGTTTGACTTCTTCTGGTTTAACCCATTCGATCGGAGACAACGCAGAGTCTGGCCTGCCATGTATGGCTTGGGAGTTGATAGCCCCTTCCATAGGTGAATACTTTCAACCATCTCGGTCGTCCTTCAGCACCCCCCTGGAGCTTTGATCACTCGTCGAGATTCTCGACGGGGGGGTAGGCATGCCCTACGTCGGCTGGAAGGTTCTAGCGTACCAATACCATCATAATGGGCTTGGACTGCAGACGCGAATCACAAAG
>Ga0315281_10012024_pt1 | contig 11826 bp, 10 predicted proteins | sample YL17G07_0_MG_FD_204540 | JGI IMG/M metagenome (GOLD analysis project Ga0315281, IMG submission 204540) | Sediment microbial communities from Yellowstone Lake, YNP, Wyoming, USA - YL17G07_0 | ecosystem: Environmental > Aquatic > Freshwater > Lake > Sediment | place: USA: Wyoming | collected... | reverse complement strand
AGCACCGTCGAGCAGTTCATCTTCAATGAGGAGATGGCGCTCAACAAGGCCCCGCGCCCCATGCACATGATCATCGGTCTCGGCATGGCCGGCCCCACGCTCATCGTGCACGGCACCGATGACCAGAAGCAGAAGTACCTCCCCGGCATGCTCAAGGGTGAGGACATCTGGTGCCAGGGCTACAGCGAGCCCGGGGCCGGCTCCGACCTCGCCGCGCTCCAGACGCGCGCCGTCCGCGATGGCGACGACTACGTCATCAACGGCCAGAAGATCTGGACCACGCTCGCGCACATGGCCCGCTACATGATCCTGCTCACCCGGACCGACCCGGACGCCCCGAAGCACCGCGGCATCACCTACTTCATCCTCGACATGAAGTCGCCCGGCGTCGAAGTGCGCCCGCTGTACAACATGGGCAACAGCCACGAGTTCAACGAGGTCTTCTTCGACAACGTCCGCATCTCCAAGGACAACGTCATCGGCGAGGAGAACCGCGGCTGGTACGCCGCCGTCACCACGCTCGACTTCGAGCGCTCCAGCATCGGCTCCGCCACCGGCATGAAGCAGCACGTCGAGGAGCTGATCGAGTACGCGAAGGAGCACGCCGGCGACCCGACGAGCACGCTGAAGACCAACCCCATGCTCCGCTACGAGCTGGCGGACCGCATGGTCGAAACCGAGGTCGCCCGCATGCTCTCGTACCGCGTCGCCAGCATGCAGGCGCGCGGCCTCATCCCGAACTACGAGGCGTCGTCGCTCAAGCTCTTCTCGACCGAGCTGAACCAGCGCATCGCCCGCAGCGCCATTCACATCCTCGGCCTGTACGGCCAGCTCAAGGGTGACGAGGCGCCGAACAAGGGCCGCTGGCTGGCGACGTACCTCCGCTCGCAGGCCTTCACGATCGAGGGCGGCACGTCGGAGATCCAGCGCAACATCATCGCCCAGCGCGGCCTCGGCCTGCCGCGGGATTAGCCGCTGAAGTGTGAGGTGAGACGTGAGAGGTGAGGTCGGGCCGAGTGCGCGTTTCGCAGCCGAAGAGACTCGGAAGTTCATCCGCAGGTACGACGACCTGGACGTCTTTCAGCGCTCGATGGCGTTGTTGAAGCCGATCCACGACCTGGTGCTGAAGTTCCCGGATTATGAGAAGTTCGACCTCGCGAATCAGATGAGACGTGCGTCAAAGTCGATCCCTGCCAATATCGCGGAAGGTTATGGCAAACGACGTTCGGCCAAGGAGTTCCAGGCATTCCTGTCGAACGCACTCGGTTCCGCGACGGAGATGGAAGTGCATCTGAAGATAGCGCGCACACTCGAATACATCTCGGAGGACGAGTACAGAACCTTGCAGGCGGAATACGAGATCATCGGCAAGCAGTTGTACCGGCTCATGCAGCACTGGCGCACGTTGGAGTCCTCACCTCCCACCTCTCACCTCCAGGAGCCCCACCAATGAGATTCTCCTTCACCCCCGAACAGGAAGCCTTCCGCACCGAAGTCAACGCCTTCCTCAAGGCGACACTTCCCGCCGGCTGGGAGGGCGCCGACAACGCCGTCGATGAGGATGACCACGCCTTCGGTCGCCAATTCCTGAAGAAGCTCGCCCCCAAGCGCTGGATCGCCCCCGCGTGGCCGAAGCAGTACGGCGGCCTCGACCTCAGCCTCTGGGACCAGGTGATCTTCAACGAGGCCATGAGCTACGCCCGCGCGCCCATCGTCAACACCGCCGCCGTCGGCTACCTGGGCCCGACGGTGATCCTCTACGGGACGGAGGAGCAGAAGCAGCAGCACCTGCCCGGCATCACCTCCGGCGACGTCGTCTGGTGCCAGGGCTACAGCGAGCCCAACGCCGGCTCGGACCTCGCCTCGTTGCAGACGAAGGCGGTGCAGGACGGCGACGAGTTCATCTTGAACGGGCAGAAGATCTGGACGAGCCAGGCGCACTACGCCGACTGGATGTTCGTGCTGGCGCGCACGGACCCGGACGCGCCCAAGCACCGCGGCATCAGCTACTTCCTCATGGACATGAAGTCGCCGGGCGTCAGCGTCCGCCCGCTGATCAACATGGCCAACGGCGAGGCCTTCAACGAGGTCTTCTTCGATAACGTGCGCATCCCGAAGTCCGGTCTGCTCGGTGAGTTGAACCGCGGCTGGTACATCGCGACGACGACGCTCGACTTCGAGCGCTCGTCCATCGGCAACTCCGGCCAGTCGCGCCACGCGCTCGAAGACCTGACGCGCTTCGCGAAGACCGAGCGGGATCCGGGCACAGGACGCGCCCCCTGGGAGCGGCCGACGGTGCGCCACGCACTCGCCGACCTGTGGATCGACCTCGAGATGCTGCGCCTGCTGTCGTATCGCGTCGTCAGCATGCAGGCGCGCGGCCTCGTGCCCAACTACGAGGCATCGATTACCAAGGTGTTCAACTCGGATTACGTACAGCGCCAGTCGCGCATCGGCGTCAGCATCATGGGCATGTACGGCGGCCTCTGGGGCGACGGCCCCTGGGCGAAACTGCACGGCCGCTTCTCGCGGTCGTACGTCGCCAACGTCGGCATGGCGATCGCCGGCGGCACGTCGGAGATCCAGCGCAACATCATCGCCCAGCGCGGCCTGGGGTTGCCGAGACAATGATGGTAGGTGCGAGATCTGTCGGCGGCACGGGGCGAAGCTGGAAGCAGGATGCTGGAGGCTGGAATGGGCGTCGAACCGACGAGGCGGCCTGTACGGAGCTTCCGGGACCTCGAGGTCTTCGAGCGGAGCCGAGCCTTGCAGGTGCCCATCTACAAGCTCGCGGAAGGATTCCCGGACTTCGAGAAGTACGATCTCGCCGATCAGATGCGCCGAGCGTGCAAGTCAGTACCAACGAATATCGCCGAGGGCTACGCGAAGCGCGACTCCGTCAAGGAGTTCAAGCGATATCTGCGCGTCGCGATGGCATCGGCGAACGAGATGGAAGTGCACTTGGAGACGGCGCGCGACCTGGGCTACGTCACTCCGGAACTCTGCGCCCGGTACGTGGCGGAGTATCAGGTCATCGGAAAGCAGTTGCACAGGCTCATAGAGAACTGGAAGTCGTTCAAGTGATCGCCTCGATGACGCCTGCGATCCAGCTTCCAGCTTCCAGCCTCCAGCTTCGGCTCCGTCAGGAGGACAGATGAACTTCAGAGACGATCCCGCCGACGCAGCGTTCCGACAGGAAGTCCGCGACTTCCTCAGCGCCGAGCTGCCCGCAGACCTGCGCGCCGCCGATGACGCGATCCTCGGCGTCGGCCTTGGCGAGGATGAGCGCGAGCGCGACTGGCTGTACACGCTGGCGAAGCGCGGCTGGGTCGCCCCCGCCTGGCCGAAGGAGTACGGCGGCGCCGGCCTCGGCGTCGTGCAGCAGTTCATCTTCAACGAAGAGATTGCACGCGCGAACGCGCCCCGCCCCAACTTCCTCGCCATCGGCCTCGCCGGCCCGACGATCATCGTCCATGGCACCGAAGAGCAGAAGCGCGAGCACCTGTCCGGCATCCTCTCCGGCGAGAACTTCTGGTGCCAGGGCTTCAGCGAGCCCGGCGCCGGCTCCGACCTCGCCTCGCTGCAGACGCGCGCGGTCGTCGACGGCGACGACTTCATCGTCAACGGCCAGAAGATCTGGACCTCCGGCGCGCATCGCTCGCAGCGCATGATGCTGCTCGCCCGCACCGACCAGGACGCGCCGAAGCACAAGGGCGTCAGCTACTTCCTCCTCGACATGAAGTCGCCCGGCATCACCATCCGGCCGCTGACCAACATGGCCGACACGCCCAGCTTCAACGAGGTCTTCTTCGACAACGTCCGCGTCCCCAAGAAAGACCTGCTCGGCGACCTGAATCGCGGCTGGTACGTGGCCACGACCACGCTCGACTTCGAGCGCAGCGGCATCATCAACGGCGTCAGCCTGCAGCGCCTCGTGCAGGACATCGCCGCGTATGCGCGCGCGCACGGCCGCCGCGATGGCGCCGAGCGGACCATCCGCCTCGAGATCGCCGAGCGTGCCATCGAGGCGGAGATCTCGATCGTGCTGTCGTACCGCGTCGCCACCATGCAGGCGAAGGGACTCGTGCCCAACAACGAGGCATCGATTACGAAGCTCTTCGGCTCCGAGTTGGCCCAGCGCATCTCGCGCACCGCCGCCAAGGTCGCCGGTCTCTACGGCCAGTTGACGGAGGACTCGCCGCTCGCCGGCGAAGGAGCCCGCATGGGCGGGCTCTACCGCATCAGCGTCGGCTCGACGCTCGCCGGCGGCACGTCGGAGGTGCAGCGCAGCGTCATCGCGCAGCGCGGACTGGGGCTGCCGCGCTAGTGATGCTGCGCATCCGACGATGGAAGGTGGAAGATTGACGATGGATGTGTCTAAAGGAGGTCACGGACCGATACGGAGCTTCCGAGACCTTGATGTGTATCAGCGTGGCCAACTCTGCATGCGCGAGGTTCATCGACTCGTGGTGACCTTTCCGGATCACGAGAAATACGGGTTGGTTGATCAGATGCGACGCGCGTCGAAGTCGGTTGGAGCCCTCATCGCTGAAGGGTGGGGTCTGAGACAGTTGGAGAAGGAGTTCAAGAACTACCTACGGCGGGCGCTCGGCTCCGCCAACGAAATGGAGGCGCATCTCGATACCGCTCGTGTTCTTGGTTACATAAGTGAAGACGATGCGAATTCTCTGACGGCGCGCTATCGAGTGCTCGGCGGACAACTGGTGCGGCTCATCGCAAACTGGAAAACGTACGACCGTCCATCTTCCACCTTCCATCCTCCATCGTCGGCTCGAAACGAGAGGGATCGTTCATGAAGCGCATCGGCATCGCCCTCGGCATCGCTGCGGCGATCTACGCCATCGCGCTGGGGGCGGGTTCGCTGCTCTACGTGACCGGCGCCATCGCGACCGGCGCCACGCACAACGACTGCGCCGACTTCAAGCACGTCATCGCGCAGGAGCGCGGCATATCGGACGAAGACGTGCCGCAGAGCGAGATCAAGCAACGCACGCAGGCCTGCCTCGACACGCACACGCTCACGAAGGGCGAGGCCTTCCGCAGCGAGTACCTGCTCTGGTCGGCGTGGCCCGCCGTCATCTCGGCGCTGGTCTTCCTCGGCTGGCCGCGCTGGGCCCGCCTGCTGGAGCGCCAGGACCAGGCCGACCTCGCGGCGGAGGCCGCGAACCTGGAGGCGGGGACGTGAGTGGGGTGATTCCGATGTCGGGCGACCCGGCACGCAAGATTGAAGGCGCTTCCCGCGCTCCCCTTCCCTCTCAGGGAAGGGGCCGGTCGAAGACTCGCCGTGGCGAGGGGTTAGGTTCGAAATGCAGCACAACACAGGAGGGATCAACCAGGAAATAGCAGCGTAGCGTACGCGCTGGAGGTCGGAAGTCAGAGGCCGGAGCGGTCCTCGCCACGGCGAGTCTTCGACGGCACCTGCCCTCTGCCCTCACAGCGAGAGATCGATTACAGTACGGATTCGCGACCAACGGCTGAAAGGAGCTGTGCGAAACATGGACCTGGGACTGTCTGAAGAACAAGAACTGTTGAAGAACGCGGCGCGCGACTTCCTCGAGAAGGAGTGCCCCGAGACGCTCGTCCGCGAGATGGAAGAGGACGAGAAGGGCTACTCGCCCGAACTCTGGAAGAAGATGGCCGAACAGGGCTGGCAGGGCCTGCTCGTGCCCGAGGCGCACGGCGGCGCCGGCTTCGGCTACCTCGACCTGGTGATCCTCATCGAGGAGTTTGGCCGCGCGCTCGTGCCCGGCCCGTTCATTTCCACCGTCGTCGGAGGCACGCTGCCGCTGCTCGAAGGGGGCACCGACCAGCAGAAGGCCTACGCCCTGCCGAAGATCGCCAGCGGCGAGGCCATCTGGACGCTCGCCTACACCGAGCCGTCCGCGCGCTTCGACACCGAGGGCGTCTCGCTCGAAGTGAAGGAAGACGGCAACGACGTCGTCCTCAACGGCACGAAGCTCTTCGTCCGCGACGCCAACGTCGCCGACTACTTCACCGTCGTCGGCCGCAAGCCCGGCACCAAGGGCGACGACGGCATCACGCTCGTCATCGTCGATGCGAAGACCGCCGGCATCAGCCAGACGCAGCTCAAGACCATCGCGGCCGACAAGCAGGCCGAGGTGAAGTTCGAGAACGTCCGCGTGCCGAAGGCCAGCATCATCCCCGGCGGCGCCGCCACCCTCAAGAAGGTGCAGCGCAAGGCCACGGTCATCGAGTGCGCGTACCTCGTCGGCCTGGCGCAGATGGACTTCGAGATCAGCGTCCAGTACGCCAAGGACCGCATCCAGTTCGGCCGCCCCATCGGCTCGTTCCAGGCCATCCAGCACAAGGCTGCCGATATGGTCACCGACGTCGATGGCGCCCGCTTCATCATGTACCGCGCCGCCTGGTCCGTCGACCAGGACGAGCCCGACGCCGACATCAACGTCCACATGGCGAAGGCCTGGTGCAGCGACGCGACGCGCCGCGTCGTCGCGCACGGCCAGCAGATCCACGGCGGCATCGGCTTCACCAAGGACTACAAGGTGCAGCTGTACTTCCGCCGCCAGAAGGCCTCCGAACTCGCCTGGGGCGACGCCGACTACCACCGCGAGCTGGTAGCCGACGAACTCGCCGTCTAGCCGGAAGCGAAGTCATCGCAACGAAGAAGAGGGCCGCTGCAAAGCGGCCCTCTTCCCTATTACACCGTAGTGGAGTGTATGAGGCCTACGTTACCGTCACCGTCACACATCCGCCCAGCAGCAGCGTGCTGGGATTCGCCAAATCATCGATGAGTCGGAAGACGACGTCGAACTTCCTGCCTGACGTCAGGCCAGCGGCAGCTGCAGCATGGAAGTCAAACTCCACTTCTCCTTCACCGCTGCTGTTGGTCGTCAGGAGGATGTTGCCGGCTCCAGTCGGAGTGCCGTCGGGGTTCACCGCCACGAAGGTAACAAACGATGGCGCCGGGGGTTGCGCAGTGGACCAGGGAGCGAACCCGAAGGCGCGCTGGCAACGGCCGTCCTGGTCCTTAACGGCATCTCGCCCGACCTCGGGAGCGCGCTGGACAATGAACGAGGTGTTGGGCGGTGCGTCATCGACTGTGACCCTGATGCGTGCTGAGAAGTCCGTGGTAGCATCGAGAAACGGCTCGATATACGCGCGGCCCTCTCCTTGTCCCCACACCGCAGTTAGGCGCTGGCGGAGCCGACCGTTGTCCGCCAAGCCGGGCGAGGCGGAACTGATACCGCCAACCACGAGCAGCAACACCCCTATCAGCCAAAGGATTGGTCTGTGCATCTGATGAATTCCCCTTGTCGCATTCAGGCTTAACTTACTGAGTACAATCTACGGCGGGTACCGTTTGCAGAGCCGTTTGCACGTCAGGAGAGGCGATGCTGTGCTTGCTGGGCCCTTTGGCTGTTCTGGACGAACGAAGCTTGCGGCCTCTCACGCTGCGCCCGAAGGCTGTGGCCCTGCTGGCGTACCTTGCGTTGAGCGATACGCCGGTTGCGAGGCGCGACCTTGGCCGGCTGCTCTCTCCAGAGGCAGAGGATCCGCGGGCTGCACTGAGGTGGCACCTGAACTCTCTCAGATCGGAGCTGCCGGAGACGGTGCGACAGGGGTTCCAGATAGGCCGCGACTCCGTGCACCTCGACGGCCCAACCGACGTTGTTACCTTCCGGCAAGGCGCCCGGCGCGTTACTGAGAGGCCAGATAGTCCCGACGCCCGGGAAATCCTGAACTTGTATAGAGGTGACCTTTGCGCTGACCTGGCGGTCTCCGCCTCCGCCGCCTTCGACAGCTGGTTCTACGCTGAACAGGAAGCGCTGCGAGGTCTCTTCCGCCAGGCAACACATTCCTTCGCTCGCTGGGCGCTTGCTGGCGGCCGGCCACAGGATGCTGTCGATCCCCTGGGGAAGCTGGTATCGCTGGAACCCTACTTCGAGGATGCACACATTCTGCTCATCGAGACCTACGAGTCGTTGGGCCAGCACGATGCCGCCTCGGGTGCGTATCAGCGGTATCAGCGCATCATGCGCAAAGAGTTGCAGGTTGAGCCGCGACCCTCCGTGGCCCGCCGCTTCGAGCGTGACCCGCCGTCGGGGCCGACATTGCCTTTAGAAGACCTGGTGCCGCTCCGCGATGTGACTATCCACCTTGTCGAGTGGCCGGGCGATGAGCCGACCATCGTCGCCATCCACGGCTCCGCAGGCAGCGCCTACGGCCTCGCGGCGCTGGGCGAGCGGCTGGCACCCGACATCCGCTTCATTGCCTTTGACCTGCGCGGTCATGGGTTCAGCGACAAGCCACCGGCAGGCTATGGCCTTGACCACCACGTGGAGGACACTATCGAACTCCTCAAGCGGCTACGGCTGAAGCGCCCGGTTCTGCTCGGCTTCTCGGCCGGAGGGACGATCGCCGCGTTCATCGCGGCCCGCATCGCTGTGCAAGCATTGATCCTTCTTGACGGCGTCATCGGAGACCGCGCCTTCACAGCGAATGCCGCACAGGTCGTACCCTTATTCGGCCACCGGCTCGGAATGAGATTCAAGAGTCTAGAGGAATACGCCGCTGCCACGCGTCGCACACGGCGACCCTACTCCGCCGGGGCCGAAGCAATGTTTGACCGCTTTGTACCGTATGAGTTAGCCCGCCTGCCGGACGGCTCTTTCCAGCAGCGCGCTCGCAGAGTGGCGCTGGAGGAGGAGTGGGCTTCGATGGCCGAGGCCGACAGCCTGAGGGCTCTCGCAGAAGTACGCTGCCCCGTCCTGATTGTTCACGCTCCGCAGCCCTTCATCGGCGGGCGGCCGTACCTCACCGAAGAGATCATTGCCGCTCAGCTACAAGCAGCCCGTTCCGCTCAACTGTTTGTGGCAGGGCGATCAAATCATGCGGAACTCGTTCGTGACCCGGAGCCGGAGCTCATTGAATGCATCAGGCGGTTCGTCCGTCCGTGAAGAAATCGCACGGTCTCATAATTGTCCAACGACTCCGGATCGTTGAGGAGGCGACTCTCCGGCAAGAGCTTCGTGTTCGGCGACCGCGGGGAGTTCGTGCCCAAGGGCTTCGATGAGGGCGTCCGCCTGTGGGACGTGCGCTGGCGTGAGTGATCCGGCGCGTTGATCACGAATGCGCCCGGCCCACCTCATCTGTGTAAATCTGTGAAATCTGTGGATCCCGTCGGCCCCGCCCTCATCTGTGCTCTCTGTGAAATCTGTGGATCCCGTCAGCCCGCGCGTTCCAACAGCCAACAGCCAAGAGCCAACAGCGCCTACGACACCGCCATCCCCGGCGCCGGGTACTGCCGGCAGAAGTCCCGCACCTCGCCCGCGATGCGGTCCAGCGCCTCCTCGTCGTTCACGTTGTCGATCGCCTCGTCCATCCAGCGGCCGATCGCGCGCATCGCGTCTTCCTTCATGCCGCGCGTCGTCACCGACGGCGTGCCGATGCGCAGCCCGCTCGGGCTGAACGGCTTGCGCGGGTCGAACGGGATCGTGTTGTAGTTGCCCACGATGTTCGCCCGGTCGAGCGCCTTCGCCGCCTTCTTGCCGATCACCTTCTTGCCGGTCAGGTCGATCAGGATCAGGTGGTTGTCCGTGCCGCCCGTGATCAGGTCGAAGCCGCGCTCCAGCAACTCGCCCGCCAGCGCTTTCGCGTTCACGATGATCTGGCGCCCGTAGTCGCGGAAGTCCTCGGCCGCGGCCTCCTTCAGCGCCACGCCGATGCCCGCGATCGTGTTCTCGTGCGGCCCCCCTTGCAGGCCGGGGAACACCGCCTTGTCGATCGCTTCGGCGTGCTCCGCCTTGCACAGGATCATCGCGCCGCGCGGGCCGCGCAGTGTCTTGTGCGTCGTCGTCATCACCACGTCGGCGTACGGCGCCGGGTCGGGGTGCGCGCCCGCGACGATCAGCCCGGCGATGTGCGAGATATCCGCCAGGAAGTACGCCCCCGCCTCCTTCGCGATCTCGCCGAACTTCGCGAAGTCGAATTGGCGCGGGTACGCCGTCGCCCCCGCGACGATGATCCGCGGCCGCTCCGCCAGCGCGATCTTCCGTACCGCGTCGTAGTCGATGAGGTGCGTCTGCGGGTCCACCTCGTAGCGCACCGACGTCCAGAACCGGCTCGTCGCGCTGGCCGTCCAGCCGTGCGTCAGGTGGCCGCCGTGCGGCAGGCTCAGCCCCATGATCCGGTCGCCCGGGTCGAGCAGCGCGGTGTACACCGCCAGGTTCGCCGGCGAGCCCGAGTACGGCTGCACGTTCGCGTGTTCCACGTGGAACAGCGCCTTCGCCCGCTCGATCACCAGCGACTCCAGCAGGTCGATGTTCCGCTGCCCCTCGTAGTAGCGTTTCCCCGGATACCCCTCCGAGTACTTGTTCGCCAGCACCGACCCCGTCGCCTCCATCACTGCCCGCGACGTGTAGTTCTCCGACGGGATGAGGCGGATCGTGTCGACCTGGTAGCGCTCTTCTGCCTTGATCAGCTCGTAGATCTCGGGGTCCGTGCGCTCGACTTCGACGAGGTACTGGTCGCCGACTCGCGTGGTCATGTGATGGCTCCTTCTTGCGCGCAGCGGACGGGGCATCTGGCCTGAGGCACTGTCGCCCTAACAGGTCCCATAACCCTCTGGCCCTCGCGCCTCCGCGGTGCATCTTTCCAGCGAAGCGAAAAACGAAACGGCCACGTCAGTCAGGCTGGCGTGGCTCGCAGGTGCACGAACTGATGCCAACCCCTACCGGCGCGGCCTGCGTCCAGTTCCCATGTGTCCCGTCGTAATGCGCATGTGCACTCAAAGCGTAGCCAAGCCCAAAGATCGTGTCAACGCGCAAAGCGCCCCCGCCTGTCCCCTGAAACCTGTCTCCCTCCCGTCTGCAGCCGCCTCCCTCTGCTCTCTGCCCCCTTTGCCGTTTGCCGTTTGCCGTTTGCTGTTTGCTGTCGCCCCGTGCTTTCTGCTCTCCGTCCCCTGTCCCCTGTAACCTGTCCCCTTCAACCGGTAACCTACGCCCGTGAGCGACATCGCCCTCCGGTTCGAAGGCATCATCGGCTACTCCGTCGGCGACACCGAGGAGGCGGCGCACTTCTTCGAGCACACGCTCGGCCTGACGCTCGCGGCCGTCGACGGCGGCCTCCGCTTCTACCAGCTCTCAGACGCCGTCACTCTCACCGTCGACGTCACCGGCGGCTCCGCCGGCGAGCCACCGTACCTGATGTTCAGCGCCACCGACCTCGTCGCCGCCGGCGAGCACTTCCTCGAGCGCGGCTGCGCCGTCCGCGAGCTGCCCTGGGCCCCCGGCTTCCTCGCCCGCTCCCCCGAAGGCCACACCGTCTGCATCGTCGACGAAGCCTCCCTCGCCGACGGCGACGAGAGCTGATTCGCAGGGACGAAGCTTCAGCTCCGTCCCCACCGCTTCCCCCAACACCGACCGCTCGACGAACAGCACAACCGCGCCGGCCGAGCCCCTCTCCCCTCGTGGGAGAGCAACTGTGTTGATTAGGCGGCCATAGGCACCTCCCTGGGCGACCAGGGGCGCTGGTCGCGGAGCATGGCGTTGAGGATGACGAGGAGCTTGCGCACGCAGGCGATGGCGGCGACCTTGTGCGGCTTGCCGGCCGCGCGCAGCCGCTGGTAGAAGGCCCGGATCACGGGGTTGAAGCGCGCCGCCGAGAGGACAGCCATGTAGAGCGCCTGGCGGACGGCCGCGCGCCCTCCCCAGACCCGTCGCTTGCCGCGCATGACGCCGCTGTCCCGGTTGAGCGGTGCTGCCCCGACCAGCGCGCCGATCTGCTTGCCGCCGAGCGTGCCGAGCTCTGCCAGCCGGGCGATCA
>Ga0315281_10012023_pt1 | contig 11827 bp, 10 predicted proteins | sample YL17G07_0_MG_FD_204540 | JGI IMG/M metagenome (GOLD analysis project Ga0315281, IMG submission 204540) | Sediment microbial communities from Yellowstone Lake, YNP, Wyoming, USA - YL17G07_0 | ecosystem: Environmental > Aquatic > Freshwater > Lake > Sediment | place: USA: Wyoming | collected... | reverse complement strand
TCGCCGCGGCCCGCATGCTTGACTTTACCGATATCCAACAGCGTCGCCCCGAGATGAGTAACGCCGCCGATGACCTTCTCCGCGCCCACTACCTCGCTGATAATCTCGATATTACCGATGCCGTTTTGCAGCGTAATAACCTGTGTATTTTCCCCGATTAGGGGTTTAGCATGGAGGGCCGCGTCTTTCGTATCGTACGATTTGACGCAGATAATAACCAGGTCGCTTTCGCCGATTTCGGTGGGATCGGCGGTAGCCTTAACCTTTGCCTCCCATTCGCCTCCGTTGATGCCTTCTACGATTATGCCCTGCTGGTCAATCCGGGCTGCCCGCTCTTTATGCTTATCCAGGACCCAGATCTCTTCTTTGAGTTTCGATAAAAAACCCGCCAAAAGACACCCTAAGGCGCCAGGGCCGACCACGGTTATTTTCATATTATCCTCCGACTACCTCAATGCGCGAATTGACACCACACCCAGTCTTTAATGGGTGCGGTGTAAGCTTAATTCCTTATGGTGCATACGGTCGACGACCTTTTGCGACTTGAGCTCCTTTTCCAAATGAAAATTCAAAAATGCATTCAAAATCGCGTCCAATTCCCGCTTAATCTGGGGATTCAGGCCTAAGTTGAGATTAACCCTGAAGTCATTTTTCTGGATATGCAGGATCGAGGCAACGGTTCCCCGGAAAATGGAACGCGCCCGTATATCTTTTTTGTAACACCCGGCGCACAACAACCCTCCCAGGCTTAAAGAAAATTTCGACTCTCCGATAACTTTAGAGTCGCAGGAAACGCAAGAATCAAAATGAGGCTCGAATCCGGAAAGCGACAGTATTTTGATTTTAAAGATGGTAAGCACCTTATCGGGGTTATAGGTAGTTTCCAGTTCTTTAAGGCTTGCGGCCGTCAAATCGAATACTGCCTCATTTTTATCTTCCAACGGCATAATGGAGTCCACCAGCTCAATCATGATGCTGCCCATGCCCATGCGCGATACATCGTGCCGCAAGGCGTTGAAATTGTCTTTCAGTTCGCAGTGCGATACGAGATGCAGGTTTGTCGACGCCTTTTTATAAAAAATTATATCGTTGAAAGAAAAGGTTTCCAGGGGACTGGCAAATTTCCTGGGGTCTTCCCTGATCCCTTTCAAAATTCCGGAGATTTTGCCGAAATGGCGGGTATAAAAATTGACGATAAGCGAGGTCTCGCGAAAATCGAACCTGCTGATGACGAGGGCGTCGGTTTTATGAAGGGCCATTTTTGAGGACTCCTATAGAAGTTAATATATGTTCGGCTTTCCGCTGCATGATTGTTCTTAGCCGCATGGTTTTATCGTCATTGCCTAAAACATGCAATGCCCCATGAACCGCGTAAAGCAAAAGTTCATAAACGGGCGTGGTCCGGAAAATCTTCGCGTTGGAAATTGCGGTCGGGGCGGAAATAACTATATCGGCCATGATGGGTTTCTTGTTTATCGTAAAGGCGATAACGTCCGTCGGCCGGTTTGTCTTTAAATACCGCCGGTTAAGCGACGTTATGTGCCGGTCATCGACAAGGCAGACGGTAATTTCACCCGAATTTTCGATCTTTCCCGATTCCAGCGTTTTTCGAACGGCATTTTTTATTGACCGTAAAACGCGAGAGTTAACGGGAAATTTTGTTTGCAGGTTTTTTACGACTATGCTCACGATATTTTTGAGGATGTACCTGGTTTGGTGCCCTCGCAGGAGGCGAGGCACCAATTCATCCGATAGAATTGGGTGCCTCCTCCTGCTGGGGTTCCGGATAAGTGACGCGACTGTGATATATCCCGCCTAATATACGGATAAATACCGCTGAAATTTTTTCCAGGTCTTTCAAGGTCAAATCGCACGCATCCAGCTGCCCGTCGATGAATTTGTTGTTGATGATTTTATGCACCAATTCTTCGATAGAGGCCTGGTTGGGCTCCTTTAATGAGCGGGCGGCGGCTTCAACCGAATCCGCCAGCAGCACTATGGCGCTTTCGCGGCTCGAAGGTTTGGGCCCGGGATAACGGAACCCCTCCTCTCCTATTTCCTTATCATCGAGGTTCTCCAGCGCCCGGCGGTAAAAAAAGTATACCAGGCTGGTGCCGTGATGCTGTTGAATAAAATCAACCAGCCGCCAGTTAAGCCTTGCCTTCTTAGCCAATTCGACGCCCTCTTTGACATGGCTCATAATTACCATCTTGCTTATAGTGGGGGGAAGGGTATCGTGCTTGTTGCCGACGATATCCTGGTTTTCGCTGTAGTATTCGGGCTTGGAGAGTTTCCCGATATCGTGATAATATGCACCGATACGCGCCAGGAGCGCGTGCGCGCCGATAACCTGGCAGGCAGCGTCGGAGAGGTTGCCTACGACGAGGCTGTGATGATACGTGCCGGGTGCCTGCATCATCATCCGCTGCAGGATCGGGTTATCAAAATCCGCCAGCTCCAGCAGGCGGATATTGGTTACCGTATTGAAAAGATATTCAAAGACCGGCAGTATCCCCACCACGATAATACCGTATACGACGCCGTTTAAGAACAGCAGGATATACGGCTGGATATCAACGGTTTGAAAACGCGTAAGCAGGAAAGAGGTGAGGGCCTGGCAGCAGCCGATGAGGATGCCGGCGCTGATAATCGCGTTGCGCCGGCGCACGCCGAGGAGAAGCATGCTGGAAATAATCCCGCTAATGCCGAATAAAAGCGCAACCGAAAGATTATTTCCGGCGATAGCGGCAATGCTGATTGAGGCCGCCAGGGTTATCAACAGCGATATCCTCAAATCATTAAACAGCAGGCTGGAAAGCATGGGGATGGCGCAAAACGGGATCAGATAAATGGAATACCCTCTTCTTATGATGAAAAAACTTATTGAAAAGATGATTACAAATAAAAAGGCGGGGTAGAGAAGAGTATAGCTCTCAAGGCCCCGGCCGGATATTTTCAGATATACCACGAGCGAGAGCAAAAATAGCGGGATAGCGAAATTGATTTGTAAAATGTAACTTAACCCGAAAAGCATTGCCGCACCGAGCGCGAATTTGATCCTATTTATCACGATTTGCTTTCTCATAAGCCTCGACGATCCTCTGGATAAGGGCGTGCCTGACCACGTCAAATCCGGTAAAATAGATGAATTTTATCCCTTCGATACCTTGCAAAATATCCTGCGCCTGCAAAAGGCCGATGGGCTTCCCTTCCGGCAGGTCGCTTTGGGTCACATCGCCGGTAATGACCGCCTTGGAATCAAATCCTAAACGCGTTAAAAACATCTTCATCTGCTCGGCGGTACAATTCTGGGCTTCATCCAAAATGATAAAAGCGTCATTCAAGGTTCTCCCGCGCATATATGCTAAAGGCGCCACTTCTATGATCCCGGTTTCAATGTATTTTTCAATACGCTCGGCTTCAATCATATCATAGAGCGCGTCATACAGCGGGCGAAGATACGGGGATATCTTTTCATACATATCGCCCGGTAGGAACCCCAACGACTCCCCTGCCTCGATCGCCGGCCGGGTAAGGATGATGCGGCGGACTTCGTGTTTATTTAAGGCCTCAACCGCGCAGGCCATAGCCAGATAGGTTTTACCGGTCCCTGCCGGCCCGATCCCGAAAACGATGTCGCATGTTTCAATTGCCTCTACATATTCCCGCTGGCCGCTTGTCTTTGGCCCTATCTGCGCCGCGCGGGAAACATGAGGAGTGATAGCCACCCCGGGCATATCGGGAAGGCTTGCGCCTTTTTTCTGCTTGAAGTTATGAATCAGGCAGGAAAGATCAAGGGCGCCCAATTCGGTCTGGTTTGAACGGATAGAAGTCAAAAGATATTCAATAAGGTTTAATGCCGCCTTTATGTTTCCGGTGAGGCCGCTTACCTTAAGGTGATCGCCGCGTAAGGCAACCTTTACCTTAAATTCTTTTTCTATGGATTTTATGTTCTTATCCTGGGGGCCAAAAAGGACCTGCACTTCCCTCTGGCTCTGGATTGTGATTATTTTATCCATCACTTCAGGTTTTCTTCGGTTTCTTTGAGTTGCTCAATCGGGATATTCAGTATCTGGCCGGGATAGATTTTATCGGGGGCTTTTAAGGTATCTTTATTCGCTTTTAAAATTGCGGCCCATTTTTTTACGGTACCGTAAAACTTTTTGGATATTTTTTCCAAAGTATCGCCGCTTGCAACCGTGTATTTTTCAAATGATTGCGGCTGCGCTGCGGCGGCTCCGACGGTTGCGCTGGCTTGTATGGTTTTCTCCGTCAGGTTTTCTTCCAGGGCAATTTCCTGCCTGGAATTTTCCGGTTCGGTCACGGATTGAGCTGCGGAAGGAGTTATCGTTGCGGTCTTTTTCTTAGCGGAGTCCCGCAATTCGATTTCGGTCACATAAGTATCACGGGTCGCAACACGGCTGGGCGCCTCAAGGGTTTCAGGAGTTGCGCCCGCAATAAATCCGCGGTTACCCTCGGCTAAATCCTGGTCCACGCGGTCCTTGGTGACGACATAATGCCGTACCGTGCAGCCCGACAATAAAAAAATAACAATAAGCCCCAGGGATTGCCAGAAAATATTTCTTCTCATTACCTTTTCTCCTTTTTTATGGATAAATGCAATTCTTTCAGCTGCCTTTCATCGACGCCCGAAGGGGCATTGGTCAACGGGCAGAATGCCTTCTGGGTCTTGGGAAACGTTATCACTTCCCGAATGCTGTCTTCGCCGGCCAAAATCGCCAAAAGACGGTCTATGCCAAAGGCAAAGCCGCCGTGCGGCGGGGCTCCGAATTGAAACGCCTCCATGAGAAAGCCGAAGCGTTTATGGGCTTCTTCCCTGCTTAAACCGATTATTTTAAAAATTTTCTCTTGCAGGGCCTGGTCGTGGATCCTGATTGAGCCTGAGCCGAGCTCCGTCCCGTTAAGCACCAGATCATACGAGCGTGATTTTATCTTAGCCGGAGTTTCTTCGAGCAGGGCAAGGTCTTCGGCAGCCGGGGCGGTAAAAGGATGGTGTTCGCTCTCCCAGCGTTTCTCTTCTTCATTATACTTAAAAAGCGGGAAGTCTTTAATCCAGACAAAGGCAAATTCGGTATTGAACTCCTTGCGCAAATCCGGCTTATCCGTCGCGTATTTGGCCTGGGCCTGAGCGAAGCTCATCCGGGGAAACGGAACGGGAATATCAATGCCCTTAATCTCTTTGAAAATCAGCTGCATCAGGCGTTCAATGACCAGAAATATATCTTCCTCGTCGGGAAAAGACATCTCTAAATCTAACTGGGTAAATTCGGGCTGGCGGTCTGCGCGCAGGTCTTCATCACGGAAGCATTTGGCGATCTGGTAATACTTATCAATGCCGGAGACCATCAAAATCTGCTTGAATAGCTGCGGTGATTGCGGGAGCGCGTAAAATTCCCCCGGGTTAAGACGCGACGGGACCAGATAATCGCGCGCCCCCTCCGGGGTCGACTTGGTTAAAATCGGCGTTTCCGATTCAATGAACCCTTGCGCATCCAAAAATGCGCGGATGACCTTATAGAGATTATGCCGCATGATAAAATTCGAGAATACCTTTTTGCGCCTTAAATCCAGGTAACGGTATTTAAGCCGTGCTTCTTCGGTAACTTCCAGTGTATCTTCGATTTCAAACGGCGGGGTAAGGCTGGGGTTGAGGACTTCCAGTTCTTTGGCGGACACTTCTATTTCACCGGTAGCTAATTTGGGGTTTATGGTATTGGACGGCCTCTTATTGACGATGCCTTTTACCCGAATAACAAATTCACTGCGAAGCTGCGAACCTTTGGCATAGGTTTCCTGGCCGCATTCTTTGGGTATAAACACCACTTGGGTTAAACCATAACGGTCGCGGATATCGATAAAGATGAGCTTGCCGTGGTCGCGGCGGGTTGCGACCCACCCGCACAGGGTAACCTCCTTGCCTGCGTCATTGGCGGTAAGCTCGCCGCAATTATGAGTTCTTAACATTTTTTTTTACTTCCTCGAGCAGTTCTTCTTTCTTGACCTCTTTTTGTTCTCCGGTATCCATTCTCTTTAAAGCAATTACACCCTTATTGATTTCATTATCGCCGATAATGCCGACGAACCGACAGCTTAAATTCGTTGCGGTGCGCATAGCGCCTTTCAACGACCTGCCTTCGTAATTCATGTCGGCGGCGCAATGGTGGCTGCGAAGAAAAGCCAGTGTTTCTACGGCAAAAGGTACTGCCTGTTCGCCAAGGGGTATCAGATAAATCGACGGTCCCGCGCCCGCAGAATTCTCTTTTGCCGCCATCGCAAGGAGCAACCGTTCAACTCCGAAAGCAAATCCAATTGCGCCTAGCTGCGGCCCGCCGAGCTGACTTACCAGGTTATCATATCTGCCGCCCGCCCCCAGGGCATCCTGGCTGCCTAAACCGGGATGATTGATTTCAAAAACCGTGCGGGTGTAATAATCAAGGCCTCTTACAAGGTGCGGCAAAACCTTATAAGCTACTTTTAAACTATCCAACCCTTTTCTTACTTTATCAAAATGGCCTTGGCAATCATCGCAGAGGTGGCTGTCGCTTATGTTTAATCCCCCGACAACCTTACGGCACCCTTCATGTTTGCAATCCAGTATCCTTAATACATTATGTTTAAACCTGGCATTGCAATCTTCACACAGGCTGCTAAGCTTAGGCTTAAGGCCTTCTTTTAAAATCTTGACCAGGACAGCCTTATCGTTTGCGCATCCAAGGCTGTTTATCCTTATTTCATAGTTTTCAATAGAATATGCCTTAAGCAGCGCATCGGCTAAAACAACCACCTCAACATCAATATCAGGCCCGGCTGAGCCTATTGCTTCAACACCAACGTGATGAAACTGCCTGAGCCTTCCTTTTTGCGGCCTTTCCAGCCTGAACATCGGGCCCAGGTAATACAGCTTCATAAACCCGGTGGTTTTATCAAGGTTGTTTTCGATATAGGCGCGGACAATTGAGGCGGTCCCTTCCGGGCGAAGGGCATAAACCTCGTCTGCGTTTTTAATCAAAAACATCTGTTTTTGAACTACTTCCGAGAATTCACCCAGAGAACGGTCAAATAGCGCGGCTTCTTCGATTATGGGAGGACGTATTTCTTGGTAATTATAGGTGGTAAAAATAGCGCGGCTTATCTCTTCAATTTTCTGCCATACATAGACTTCGTCCGGCAAAATGTCTTTTGTGCCCGCTACTTTTTTAAACATTCTGTTTTTAACAAAGGAGAGGAATTACTTTATCTTTTGTTTCATCTCGAGGCCCGGCTTAAAGACAACGACTTTTCTAGGCGGGACGGGAACGACTTGTCCGGTGCGAGGATTGCGACCTGTGCGACTCCTTCTCTGTTTTACCTTAAAAACACCGAAATTGCGCAGTTCGATTTTTTCTCCCCTGACCAGCGCTTCGATGATAAAATCGAACGTTTTTTGCACGACTTTTTTCACATCGATCTGTTTTAAATTCGTTTCATCCGCTACTCTTAAAATAATATCTTTTTTCGTCATTTTAGCTCCTTGTGTACGTACACAACACCGGCGCAATTCCAATAAGCGCCGGGTGTTAATGGTTGCAAGTATAGTATCAGCAAAAAGTTACGGTGTCAAGGAAAAACTTTATACCGAGCATAGCTCGGTATAAAATTGCGCCAAAACGCCCGAGGCTGGTGCAATTTTAATTTTATTTGACTATTGTGGGATTATGGTATAATCTTAAGGATACAAACAGGCATGGCCATCAAACTATGGAGGATGAGATGGGTAATCAGGCGGTTATCGAAAGCATTATCACGAATGTTGAGAAAGTTATCGTCGGAAAAACAGAAGTCATAAAAATCTTTATTGCCGGATTATTAAGCCGCGGGCACATCTTAATCGAAGACATCCCCGGTGTCGGTAAGACTATGTTAGTCAGGGCGTTAGCGAAATCCATCAATGCGAATTTTAAACGTATCCAGTTCACCCCCGATCTTCTCCCGTCGGATATTACGGGAGTCAGCATTTTTAATCAACAAACCAGCCAATTTGAATTTAAGCCCGGCCCGATTTTTGCCAACATAATTCTGGCAGATGAGGTAAACCGGACAACACCCAGAACCCAGTCCGGGCTCCTGGAGGCGATGCAGGAGTATGCGGTTACCGTAGACGGAAAAACCCACAAACTTCCCGAGCCGTTCTTCGTGATTGCCACTCAGAATCCGATAGAATTTTACGGCACCTATCCCCTGCCCGAGGCCCAGCTGGACAGATTTTTGCTTCGCATCAGTATGGGGTATCTCGAAGACGCCGAAGAGGTAAAGTTACTGGAGCACCGCCTGACAAAAGACCCTATCGACGAACTCGGACCGGTCATAAACCTTATGGACATCTTATCTTTAATGGCCTCGGTTAATGCCATACATATCAATAAAGATATTCTGGTGTATATCGTCAGGATCATTAAGTCCACCCGTACCCATCCGGATATCAAATTAGGTTCCAGCCCCCGCGGTTCGCTCTCTCTCATGCATTTAGCCAAGGCATATGCGCTCCTGAACAACCGCGATTATGTCATCCCCTCGGACGTCAAAAGCATTGCGATACCCGCGTTAAATCACCGCATCATTCTCTATCCCAGCGCCTTAGTAAAGGGGACGAAACCTCAGGAGATCGTTAAAGAAATACTGGAGAAGACCCCTGTTCCGGTTGAGGTGTAGCTACAGCTATGCTTACCGAGAGAGCAAAGATAGTCCTGTTTTTCCTGGGGGTAAGCCTCTTCATTGCGTTCTATACCCAGGTAGAGATTATTTTTTTCATTGCCGGGATCCTCGCCAGCCTGCTCATCGTTTCGTTTATCATCTTTAAACTCACCCAGATCATGAATCTTAACTGCAGCCGTCAATTGCCGGCAGCGGTATATGAGGACCAGACCGTCACCGTTACTTTTACCGTTGAGAACCGCAGCCGGTTTAACACCTATTTCTATTTTATATCGCTCCTTGATACCTTCCCTGCCGACCTTCCCGACCAGCAACAAAAGCACTTATTGTTCCCCTACTTACCCCGCCGCGCAATAGCACGGGATACCTACGAAGGGTATTGCCTGAAGCGCGGCGTTTACTGGGTGGGCCCGCTTTTACTTACCACCTCGGATCCGCTCGGATTTTTCCGCAAGCGTAAAATCATCAATCTTTCTTCGAAATTAACCGTATATCCGCAAATATTTGCGATAAGCGAATTGGCGTCATTTAATAAAGGGGTGGTATCGCCGCGTTATGGTTCAAAAACGACCCGTAAAAGCGGCGACTATGAGGAGTTTTTCGGCATCAGGGAATACCATCAGGAAGACGGGTTACGCAAAATTCACTGGCCTTCATCCGCTAAACACAATCAGCTCATGGTCAGGCATTTTGAACAGACCGGCGCGAATTCCGCAACCATAATCCTGGATTTGAAATACGGCAATAATATCGGGACCGGCAAGGAAACTACCCTTGAATATTCGGTTAAGATCGCGGCGTCCCTGACAAAATATTTTTTAGACCAGGGGTTTCAGGTACAGTTGTTAGCCTACGGCGATAAGCCATTCATTACTTCATTGGGAAAAGACCCTTCTCATTTTTCGACTATCCTGGAATTATTAGCCCAGGTTGAAGCCAACAGCCCCTTGAATTTATCCGAGGCATTATCAAAACTACATTATTTCATTTATCAGAACTCAACTCTGGCGGTTATCCGTCTGGACCGGGACGCAGAAGCGGCCCGGTCCATCGAGCAGCTTATCTACACGAAGAGCGTCTCGGTACTTGATATACAGCTTATTTCGGCAACCTTTGATCCCGCTTTGCCGCCGCGGCATCGGTATTTTATGGAGGCAAAAGGCTCGGAGGTCATCAGTTATTCCATCAAGTGTCACGATAACCTCGGGTACCAATTTATCCGGCAATAATATGATTTTTACCTACATTGTAACGGCGCTGTTAATTGCGCTGAGCATGTCTGTGTTAGGCAAAGAATTTCCCTATGTACCTGCCTATATTTCAGCCTCTTTTTTGGGACTGGGGGTAAGTTTCTGGCAGCAAAAAAAACATCCTATCCCTTACTTAAGAATTCTGACAAACGTTATTTTCATTCTCCTTACCATTCAAGCGCTCTTCCCCTTTTTCCGCCTGACCCCGAAACATGACATGTTTACCGCATTACTGAAAACGTGGATATATTTTCTTATCATCGCGACCTTCATTATCTATAAAAAAAGGGATTTTTATATCGTCCAGGGGCTTGCGTTGGGATTGATTATTTATGCCTGTTTCTATGCGGTGAATAATCCTTTCATTCTCTTCAACGTAAGCGTATTGTTCCTGGCAATCTGGATGATGGGATTGCGGGCCCTGAATCTTTTGCCGGAAGGCAAAAAACAGGAATATGCCATTTCAGGCATAGAAAACATTTGGCGTGAAATCAAAGTGGGATCGGTTCTCTTTATAGCGGTTTTCGTTATTTCGATACCGTTTTATTTTCTTATCCCGCGTTTAAATATACCCCTTTTACCTTTGGATTTCCTCCTGAAACAACGGTATAGCGCAATTTATGCCGATTTTCCGAAAAGGGGGTTAGTCACTTTTTTAAGCCGGACACCGCTAAAGATGACCGAGGAAAGAAAATCCGAGGGAAAAACCCCCAGCCCTCACGAGCGCGGCACAATACAACAATTGGAAACATCCCCCCAAACACTTAAGCCAATTTTCTGGTCAAGCCGCCAGGATGCCCAGGATTTACTTAAGGGGGTTGAAAAAACAAATCAGGAGCTGCGTGATTTAGGACAGCAAAACAACCTTGCCGATATCGAAAAAAATATGCAAGAACAGCAAAGTCAGGAGCAGTCGTTAAACCGGGTAAACCAAGAATTGAAAAATCAGATCTCTGAAATGAAAGAGGAATATCGAAGGCGGGCAGCAGCCGCCAGCGCTGCTCAGCAGGCTCAACAGGAAGGCACAGGCAGTGTTGAAGAAGCGCAAGAACGTCAAGAGGCAATGAAGGATGCTGAAATACAAATGCAGACGCTGATAAATAGGCGCCTTGAACTGGACGGGCAGTTAGAAAAAATTCATGAAAAGATGAAAGAAATCCAAGAGCAGGCGCGCCTTGCCCAACAGCCAATGATACAGGCTCTCCAGGCGAAGAAGGCAGCGCTGGAAGAAGAACTGGTGGCGTTGATGAAGAAAATCAAAGACCTTCAGCCCGAGGAGCAAAAACAAGTGCTCATCCGCCAGGATGCCCAGGATTTACTTAAGGAGATTGAAAAAACAAATCGGGAACTGCGTGATTTAGGGCAGCAAAACAACCTTCCCGATATCGAAAAAAATATGCAAGAATGGCAAACGCTTAAGGAAAACGAAGAAGCATTAACCTGGGCTAAACAGGAATTGGAAAATCATATCTCTCAAATGAAACAGGAATATCTAAACCTGGCAGTGGCCAAAGCCGCTCAGCCAGCCCAACAAGGAGACGAAGGCGGTGAGGCAGCGCGACAGCCTGAGGAAACGATGAAAGCGGCTGAAATACAAATGCAGACGCTGATAGACGGGCGCCGTGGACTGGACGGGCAGTTAGAAAAAATCCATGAAAAGATGCAAGAGATCCGTAACAATATTCAGACCCGGGCGAGCCAAGCCCAGCAGCCGATGATACAGGTGCTCTGGAAAAAGAAAGAGACGCTGGAGAAAGAACTGGCGGCGCTGATTGAGAAAATCAAAAAACTTCCACCTGAAGAACAGAAACAAGCGCCAGAAAAAAAGCCCGAGCCCAAAAAAGCAGAATCTCAATCCCAAGGTT
>Ga0315281_10012022_pt1 | contig 11827 bp, 17 predicted proteins | sample YL17G07_0_MG_FD_204540 | JGI IMG/M metagenome (GOLD analysis project Ga0315281, IMG submission 204540) | Sediment microbial communities from Yellowstone Lake, YNP, Wyoming, USA - YL17G07_0 | ecosystem: Environmental > Aquatic > Freshwater > Lake > Sediment | place: USA: Wyoming | collected... | reverse complement strand
TCTTATGAGTTATACCAACAGACAGCTTGAGAGACATCGTGAATACCCCTCCGTAGCCGTGAGTCTTCAGGCAACAGGTCATTACAATACATTTTGAATCAAGGATTGGTTTAGCCACATCAAAGCCATCTCTCCAATAGCTTTTTTCAGGCCTTATCGTTATCCAGCCATCCGAAGGTAGCTCTTCAAAGTTTATAAGTCCCACATCAAATTTCTTGCAAAGATCATATATCTTTTTGTCCCTGAGAACACTTGATGTATCGGGAGGGCCGCTTCTCTCACCGATAGTGATACTCTTAACACCCATCTTTTTCAGATGTAATATGAAATGAGTAAGAGTGTCATTATGGGTAGAACCAGGGAATGGGTCTGCTGTGTTAAAGTTAGGCTTAAGCAGCACATCTTTTCCCTTTACAGGGGTTATATCAAGAAGTTCTACAGCCTTCTTAATCCCTGATGCCCTGTCTGAAGTTTTAACAAGTGAAACCCTTGTTTTACTGTCTTTCGAGGCATTTAATCGCCCTGCCATAAGTGCCCTCCTCTATCTGGCCATGGCCTGAAGAAATTCATCTGAGCATGTCATTATTTAACTTCCTTCAGAGCTTTGAGGATCTCTGCCATGCCCATATAGGTTTTTCTATTATTACCTTTCGCTATAACCACTGTAGGAGTTTTATTTATTTTATCCATCTTCATTAACGGGTTATAGAAACTACGGAAAATTTCTCTTGCTTTTTCACTATCTACCTTAAACGGAATTCCCTTTGAATTCAAAATCTTCAGGACTCCACTCTTATCTGTTTTATTTTCGGCGGCATTAAAAAGAATGTCCCTAACTCTAATAGCTGTTTCCATGTTGTTTCCAGATCCAAACCAAGTATAGAGAAACACTTCAGCATAATCAAGGGATCCAGCGTGTAGCGGCACATCAACAAAACGCACCTTTACTTTATCCTTTAGTTCCCTTAATGTGTTGTTTATCTGTTCATCTACCTTTCTACACGCAGGACAGAAATAATCTGAATAAATGATAATTTCAGTTTGGGAATTTTCATTGCCAAAGCTTGGGTACTGGATTTCTTTTGCATATGAAGGGATAACAGAACCACTGAAAGTAAAAGAGGTAAAAATAGCACCAAACAATATAAGAAGGATAACAACCCATGTTTTGATATGCCGAGCCACTATAAAAAACATAGCCAAAAAGAAGAAGCCAGAAATAAGACATTTCGGACAATATATATTATTTTGAACTTGGAACTTTATAAGAATAAACTCAGCTCCTACCCCCATTGATACAATTGCAGTTATTGCTTTCATTACCCAGTCTTTTCGATAGATTTTTTTGTAGAATATAATAGATAAAAGAAGTACGGAATAGAAAAATATCCCGAAGATCTCCACGTCAACTCCAAGAATGTCCCCCTGGATAAATACACAGCTTTCCTTACATATTTGCCCGATTATTATTGTGATAAGCGCTAATGCTGGAAATATCCACACCCTATTCTGAAAGCTCACAATAAAATCTCGCATCTCTCTTTCCTCTCCTATTGATATCCTCTATTTCTCAACTACATTCAGTTTCTATTTTTGATACAATAGGCAACACAGATTAGAATCTTCCTATATCATTTCAAAAACAACTAATATTATTGAAATTAAGGAGAGAAAAAACAACCCTATAAGAAAAATAATGTCTGCAGTCTTCTCGTACTTTTCTGCCTTTGTCTTAGAACGCATAGATATGTATGATAAAACACTCGAAACAAGAAAAAAAATTATTGCTATCCCAACTAACTCGTCAACAATTGTCTCAAATCCCAATTTCGAAATTTTGATAAAGCTGAGTATTACGAAGCACAGACCTAATAAGTTTGCAGATGTTGGCAATATATGTCTTGATATATTTTTCTTCTCATTAAAACCTTCAGACATTGAGATTCCTCCTGATAATTTTCTTTTATGAAAATTTTCGATGTAGATTCGAGATAATACAAGTATCTATGACAAATATAAACCTTTCACAAAATTATAAGCGATTGTAAGAGTTAATCTCCTGCAATCGCTCTCTTTTTTACCTCATATCTCCTTTTCTAAATTTTCTCTTCCTCTTTTTCAGGCGTGTTTTTCTTCGGTGTTGTATCTATTTCCTCGGGTTCGTGCAAACTTTTTTTGAAACCTCCGATTGCCTGCCCTAAACCCTTCCCGATCTCAGGAAGCCTTTTTGCACCGAACAAAATAATAACTATTACCCCGATAATGATTATATCCTGCGTTCCAAACATATTATCCTCCTTAAAAATATAGATCATCGAAAATATACAGACAAAACCTGTACATTTCAAATTGTTTAAAAATTCCCTGACATACTATCAGGCAATCTGATAAGGCCTAAAAATCAGATTTTGAACTATGCAGGTGGGGATCTTGTAAGGAAAGAAGATGTATTTATTAAGAAAAGAGTAATTGATTCTTTAATAATTTTTAGGAGCGCTATTTCATCACTTGCATGATAAATAAAAATTGGTGACTGGAATGCAATAACCGGGGGGTCATTATTATCTAAAAGGTTATCATCATAACAAATGATTACTAATACTAAAATCGTTATTAAACAAATGCTTGTTAACAGAAACGACTGTATCTTGTTTTGCTGGTAACCTTTTTGGTTTCTAAAAACATATTGGGAATGCATATTTAATCCTTATCCTTATGTTCTTTGTATAGATTTATTTTACTTCACTCATAGCCAATTTTCAATTGCCTTTATACCTAAAAACATCGGACCGTTGTGATTCTAAAGAAAAAGTTACTATACCGAATGCTCTTTAACCCGAATTACGCAAGGATAATTGTAAAGCATTGTAGTCGCAGGCTTTAGCCTGCGTTTAAAATCACCTAAAAAGTAAATTAAACATTTATTTAAATCCACGCAAACTAAAGTTTGCGGCTACACCCTTGCGTGATTTGGGTTTAACAAAGACAAAAGGCTTGATTGATTTGACTACCCGAGAGGTTTTTTTGCCTGTACATAGGCTGAAAATACCATTTTTTCAACGCCTTCCCCAAAATTCCAGCTTTTAATTATCCCTTCACTGTTTTCCTTGCCCTGAATAACAATGTCTGTAAAACCAGCCTTTTTGAGAATCCTTTTGAGTTCCTCCACGGGAACAGCACCTGTAATTCAACCGCTATAGGCATTTTTATCCTTTTTAATAGCCTCTGAGAATTCTCCTTTTTTGAGGATATCTGAAATTGCAAGCCTTCCACCATGTTTTAATACGCGAAAAGCTTCTTTTAATACAGCCTGTTTGTCCGGAGAAAGATTAATGACGCAGTTCGATATAATCACATTAATAGAGCAATCCTCTACAGGCAATTGTTCTATTGCTGCAAGTTTGAACTCCACGTTTTTTATGCCGAGTTTTTGGGCATTTTCTTTTGCTTTTGCAACCATATCAGGTGTCATATCTATTCCTATAACATGCCCATGTTGTCCAATTTTCATGGACGAAAGAAAGGCATCATACCCAGCACCGCTTCCAAGATCGAGGACTGTCTCACCAGTTTTGAGATCAGCAATCGCAAGCGGATTTCCGCAGCCGAGACCAAGATTTGCCTCACCGAGTCCTATTTTCAATTCTTCGTCAGAATATCCCAGACGCCTCCCTACATCGAGAAGGCTTGCATTGTTTTTCTCAGATCCACAGCAGCTATTAGGAGTAATACAGCATGAAGCATTAGTGGCTATCGCAGAATAACTTTTTATCACGAGTTGTTTTATTTTTGTTTTATCTCTACCCATACTTTGAATCTCAAAAATTCACATTAAGAATGGTTTCAATTACATTTTAGCACACAGATAAATTTGGTTCTCAATATCTTCAGTTTTACTACTCCAGTAGCTACCATCTCCTTTTGCGTAGTCTCAATGTTTTGATCTAACCGAAGCAGTAAGGTCTTGAACTTTTCATCCTGAAGCAAAACCTTACCAAATGTCTTTTGAAGACAATAGGCTGAAGCGATTTCATTTACTATCAAAATCATCCATCCTATCAGCCAGACTCTTCCATTTGCAAGTCTGCATTAATTTGACAAGCTTGTGCACAGCCCCACTCTGGATGACCTTCAGCCGCTTGGAATGCTTTTTTTCACAGTAAGGCTACCAGAGAAAAACATGAAAAACATTTGACAAACCTCCAACCCTTCCTTTACCTTAATAATGCAATTTAGATATTTGGGCTTACGCTTGTCTTACTCCTTAGGAGGTATCGTGTATTTTCAGGATTTAATTTTAAAGCTCCATCAGTTCTGGTCAGAAAAAGGCTGTATCCTCCTTCAACCGTACGATATAGAGGTTGGTGCTGGTACGTTCCATCCTGCTACATTTTTCAGGGTCTTAGGTCCGGAGCCATGGAAAGTAGCCTATGTTGAGCCTTCAAGAAGGCCAACTGATGGAAGATATGGAGAAAATCCTAACAGACTCCAACACTACTATCAGTACCAGGTCATTCTAAAACCGTCCCCACCTGATAGTCAGGAGATCTACATCGAGAGCCTTTCCTATTTAGGAATAGACCCCCGTAAACACGATATCAGATTTGTAGAAGACGATTGGGAATCACCTACTCTCGGAGCCTGGGGTCTTGGGTGGGAGGTCTGGCTCGACGGAATGGAAATTACGCAGTTTACATATTTCCAGCAGGTTGGAGGTATTGACCTTAAACCTGTTTCACTTGAATTGACATACGGACTTGAGAGGATCGCCATGTATTTACAGGAAGTGGATAATGTTTTCGACCTCTCCTGGTGTAAGGGTATAAAATATGGAGAAATACATCATACTTCTGAAGTTGAATTTTCGAAGTATAATTTTGATTACTCTGATACTGAACTCTTATCAAAGCAGTTTGATGCATATGAGAAAGAAGCAATCAGGCTCAATAAGCTCGGGCTTGTTCTTCCATCGTATGAATTCTGCTTGAAATGCTCCCATACCTTTAATCTGCTTGATGCAAGAGGAGCCCTTTCTGTCACAGAAAGGACAGGGTACATTGCACGCGTGAGAAACCTTGCAAGGCTCTGTGCAAGGGCATACTACGAGCAGAGGGAAACGATAGAATTCCCCCTTTTGAACAATCCTTCTTAAACATGTAAGCGTTTATCGCTTAAAAAACATTCCGCTTCCCAGTATCTCAAGCATCTCTTCCGTAATTTCTTCCTGTCGCACATATTTCTGAAGAGAACCAAGTTCAGTTGTACGCCTTTTGAGGCTTTCAGAAGCACCTTCCATGCTCCTGAGGCGATACCGGTTTTCACTCCTCAGGGATTCAATAAAGCCTCTGTAGAGGCTGATATAAAGGAATTCTTCCAGAACCTCATTAAAAATTATTTCTGGTTCAAGATAAGTAAGAGGTGGTATCTTAGATGGTTGTAAGGTACGCACTCTGTTGATATCAGGTGGCAGTATCTGTTCGACAGAAATCTCTGCCCTTTTTTCAGAAATATATGTGAAGATGAGGGTTATATTATAGTATTCTTCCTTTCTATATATATTCAGTATCTGTGAAATAGTTTCCCTTAATGCTTTTTGTACTCCACTGACGCTGACAATTGAATCTATGAAGTCGTAATAGTCAATGTGCCTTGACTCGAGAGATGATTTCAGTATTTTACCGATAACAAATAAGGTGTCGTTATTGCTAAGGTTTTCAGAAATGGCATCAGCTACCTTATCATTAAAGGGGCCGCATAGTCCTTGTGAGGAGCCGAAAGCTATCAGGATTCTCTTTCCTCGTTGTTCCTCTAATGAGATGTCGGGATAGTGGGCTATAAGATCAGCCATAGCACGGAGCAGATTTTCTTCATATGCTCTTATATTCAGAACAAGTTCTTCGGTCTTTCTGATAGTGACTCCCGCATATGCCTTCATAGCACTAACTATATCTTCTATGGTTTGGAAGGCCTTTACCTTTTTTTCGATATCTGTAGAAGATAGCAAGACCTATATCTCCAATTTGTTAAAGAAGTCATTTAATATTTCCATATCCGTTTTTCCGAGTCTTCCTTCATCTTTAACATGAGCCATGATTTCCGGGAACATGCGCTTAGTCTGATTTAAGACATCCCTGTAAACCCTATCTACCGAATCAATGTCCAGAGCATCGAGAATTCCCGACTCTAAAATCAGGAAACTCAGCACCTCTTCTTCAAGAGAAAAGGGATGAAAGCGCGGTTGTTTCAGTATTTCTCTCAGGCGCTCACCGCGCCTTATAAGTCTCGAAGTTTCCTCCTCTAAATGAGCACCTAATTTGGTAAATACCTCCACCCCGAGGAACCTTGAATAGTCTATCTTGAGTCTCTCTGCCACTGTTTTCATGGCCTCCACTTGCGCTCTTCCACCGATCCTCGACACTGACCTTCCTACATCAATTGCAGGGCGGATGCCTTTGTTGAAAAGAGAGGCATCAAGATAAATCTGCCCGTCTGTTATTGATATGAGGTTTGTAGGTATATATGAAGATATCCTCCCTTGCTGTGTTTCGATTATGGGTAGGGCTGTGATGGATCCCCCACCGTATTTCTGGTTAAGTTTTGCTGATCTCTCAAGAAGTCTCGAATGAATGAAGAATATATCTCCCGGATATGCTTCCCTCCCTGGAGGTTTCCTGAGTAAAAGACTCAGTGAGCGGTAAGCTTCGGCATGTTTTGTCAGGTCATCATAGACGATAAGAACATCCCTCCCCTTGTCAAGAAAATATTCTGCAATAGCGGTTGCACTGTAAGGTGCAATATACTGAAGACCTAAAGAGTCAGTGGCATCAGCAACTACAAATATGGTCTTTAAAAAATCACCATAGGTCTTTATCTCCTCTATTACCTTTAATATACGGGACTTTTTCTGGCCTATGACAACATATATAGAGATAATATCAGAGTTTTTCTGGTTAATTATAATATCCACCGCAATGGAGGTCTTCCCCGTTGAAGGATCCCCTATAATCAGTTCCCTCTGCCCTCTGCCTATAGGAAGCATGGAATCAATAACCTTCAGACCCGTATAGAGAGGTTTCGCCACAAAGTCCCTCTGGATAAGCAAAGGAGCTTCTCTCTCTACTGGATAAGGTATCGTATGTTCAGGTCTTGGGATTCCGTCGATTGGCTTTCCAAGGGCATCAACCACCCTTCCCAGAAGTTCTTCTCCCACATTTATAGAGGCAATGCGTTCTGTTTTATAAGCACTATCGCCAGCCTTTAGATTATTCTGCTCAGTAAGAAGCACTACGCCAATTCTTTCTGCATCAAGGTCAAAAATTATTCCCTCGTCACCGCTTTGAAGCTCTATGAGCTCATAGAGTTTTGCATCTTCGAGCCCTGATATATACACAATTCCATCTCCAACGGAAAGGACTTTCCCCTCTTCATATGTCCTGATAGAAAACCTACTTTTTTCTACCTCTTCCTTTATCTTCTCGAAAAATATACTGAGTTTTTCTTTCATCTAAGCGATCTCTTTAAGCCTGAATTTAAGGGCGTCTATTTGCCCTGACAGTGAAAAGTCATAGACCTTATCATATGCCTTGATTCTTACCCCTGCAACAAGTGTATTATCGATAATTGTATTGATAGTTATTTTTCTTGAGATTTGGGATTCCATAGTCTCCTGAAATTTTCTTAATTCAGCATCCTCTATTGGATGGGATGTGATAAGACTTATTGTTATTTTATCGCCTTTTACCTTCATATTCTCGATATCTGATGCAATCCCCCCGATCTCTTTGAAGAGCTTCATCCATATGCTCTTATGAAGCTCCTCATCAGAGATATCTCTTAAAAGATTCAAGGCAAGAACTGAGACGGTCTCGATAGCCCTGTCTTTTAATTCAGCATCGAGCCTTCTTTTTTCTGTATCAAATATAGCCCTCTCTTTTTCGATAATCTCATCTGCTTCTTTTCCAGCCTTTGCTATCAGTTCCTTCCTTTCCACTTCAACTTTCCCCCTCATCTTTTCGATGGCCTGTATCTTAACCTCCTTCAGCTTGTTCAACTCTTCCTGATGCCTTCCCTTAAGTTCCAGTGCCTCTTTTTTCGCCTCATTAGCCTCCTGGATCGTTTTCTCTATGATACCCTTTCGCTTTTCCATAATCTCCTTTATGGGTTTATAGAGCAGCCTTTTAAGAATAAAGAGCAAAACAATGAAGTTTATTACCTGAAAGAGGAATGTCCAGATATCGAATTTCATTTCACGACGTAACCTATGAGAGGATTAGCAAAAAGGATAATAAGTGCAATAACAAAGGCATATATGGCAATAGATTCTATTAATGCCATTCCAACGAAAACGGTCCTCATAATCTGGGCAGATGCCTCAGGTTGCCGGGCTATAGCTTCGAGGGCCTTTGAAAGGGCTTCGCCCAAAGACCTTGCTGGGCCATATCCTCCAATAGCTATAGCAAGGCCAGCAGTAATTATGGAGACAGAAATAATTATTGTTAAAGAATCCATGTTAAGCCTCCTTTCTACGGTTTCGTTCTAATTCCTCCTGCTATAAAGACGAGGGTTAAGACGCCGAATATATAAGCCTGTATCAGGCCGATTACAATATGCAATAAACTGAATGGGATAGGCACGAGGAGTCCAGCTATTCCGAGAAGTATCACTGCAATCATCTCGCCACTCAACATATTACCAAAGAGCCTAACTGCTAGTGCTACTGTTCTTGTAGCTTCTGCTATGAGGTGAAAGGGAAGTAATATCCATGTTGGCTCTTTATAGTGTGAGAGATACCCCTTAACCCCTTGTGTCGCTATACCAAAAACATGAGTCATAGAATAGGATATTACAGCGAAGGCGAAGGTTGTATTAAGGTCGGCGGTAGGAGTTGTCAGTCCCGGTATTAACCCTGCAAGGTTAGAAAAACCTATAAGAATCCAGAGTGTCCCTAACACAGGAACAACTAACCATGGGTCAATAGGCAGGACGTCCTTTATTGTTTTTTCAATAGCTTCAAAGATAGCCTCTAAAACCTCCTGAAAGACAGAAGGCCTCATAGAAAGATACCTTTTCGCAAAATAGCAGATTGCTATTATAACTACCATCAGAAACCATGTAGTAATGACGGTGTTTGTTATGTGGACTGGCCCAATGGATAAAACCGTCTCTGGGAAGACGCTAATCTTTCTCATCGTTCGGATTCCTTCATATAGAAGTACCAGATATTATAAATGCCGATAGCTATCCCGATTATAATAAATGTAATAGTCCAGGAAATACCGGCTTCTATCTTTTTATCAATATAGCGCCCGAGATATGCCCCGCCTACAATGGGGATTACAAAAAGCCAGCCACCAACTCCTATGATATAGGCATAGCGCCAGAAGGACGTTTTCTCTTTTCGCGCCTTCAAGAGTTCTTTAGCGGATTTATCAATATCTTCTGAGAATTTTTCATTTTTAATCTTATTTTTCATCATCTTCCTCTTCCGAATTCGATGGTCTTCTCAATGAATGCCCTTTCGATGCCTTTAAGCATCTCTGAAAAAGACAACTCTGTTTTGTCTCTTTTTAAGATAGTATTTTCGATGATTTCTGAAAGCTTCTCTGCATCTTCGCTTTCAAACATCCCTCTTGATGTAAGAGTTATGACCCCTCCCCCTACACTAAGGATTCCCCCATCTACTCCGAGAAAGACCTCTCTGTCGTTTATGTCCGTGTAATAACCGAGGGATGGTAAAAGGATTGTTAAGAAGTCTGCATGGCTCTTCATGATACCAAAGAACCCTGTTTCATCCTTCAATCTTATATGTTTTATTTCCCTTTCAAAAATCCTTGTCGGAGTTACAATCTTCAATCTGAAGGACGAATTTATCATTTTATTTCCTCTATATCTCCTATCATAAAAAAAGCCTCTTCAGGTGTCCCGTCCATCTTACCTGAAAGGATCATATCACATCCGTCAATAGTCTTACTAAGAGGTACATGTTTTCCTTTTCTGCCGGTGAATTCCTCTGTCAGGAAAAAGGGCTGTGTGAGAAAACTTTCAAGACGCCTTGCCCTTTTAACAATCAACCTGTCTGCAGGAGAAAGCTCCTCTATGCCAAACATTGCGATAATATCGAGTAGCTCCTTATACCTTGAAAGGTGTTCCCTTACCTTGTCGGCAATTTCATAGTGCCTTTCCCCTGCTTCTTCAGGACTCAGAAACTTTGAGGTCGAAAGCAGGGGATCAATGGCTGGGTAGAGCCCCCTTGCAGCTATTTCACGTGAAAGGACTACCATTGTATCCAGATGTGGGAAAACATTAGCAACTGCAGGATCTGTTATATCGTCAGCCGGCACATATATCGCCTGCACTGATGTAATCGAACCGTTTTTTGTAGACACAAGCCTTTCTTCTACCTCTGCAAGTTCTGAAGAGAGGGTCGGCTGGTAGCCGACTCTCGAGGAAAGCCTCCCTAAGAGGACGGATACCTCGTTTCCTGCCTGAACAAACCTGTAAATATTGTCCATAAGAAAGAGAACATCTCTGCCTAATTCATCTCTGAAGAATTCTGCCAAAGTGATTGCAGCCAGTGGCGTCCTGAACCTGATGCCCGGGCATTCAGACATTTGACCGAATACGAGTATTGCATTTTCTATGATGCTACGTCTTTGCATTTCTTTCCAGAGCTCATGGCCTTCTCTCATCCTTTCGCCGATACCGGAGAATATAGATATTCCTGAATAGATTTTTGCAATCGTGTAGATGAATTCCATAAGCAGTATTGTTTTTCCAACCCCTGCACCTCCAAAGAGACCGATTTTACCACCTCTGGGAAAAGGTGACAGGAGGTCTATCATTTTTATGCCTGTTTCGAGAATTCCAGAAGCTGGAACCTGTTCTTCAAGCTTAGGGGATGGCGTGTGAATAGACATTTGTGGATGGTCCTTAAGAGACGGTCCCCCATCTATCGGTTCGCCAAAGATATTTAATGCCCTTCCAAGGCAATCTTTACAAGCAGGAAACCGAAGAGGTCATCCAGTAGCCATTACGGTCATACCACGTTTTAGTCCTTGTGTAAATCCGAGGGCTATGGCCTTTACTCTTGTGTGGCTTATATGATCATGTACTTCCAGGACAATACTGGTTTTGTCTGGCTTCTCTATAATAAGTGCATCATTGACGTTGGGAAGCCCGTCGCTGAACTCAATTTCTATAACATCTCCATGAATAGCAGTTATAAAACCTTCCATATAACAATATTACCATGAATCATAAACGTAGAATCCATTCCCAAAGATAAGAAATCTAAAAATATAAAAGTATTCTATGATTGCTGAAACAGACATGCCGCTCTTTAGGGGCTTAAAGCATTACTTCTCATTTGAATACCGATGAGCCAATATTCTTTTACTAAAGCTTCTCTCTTCACAATGTTTCCCCTCACCAGAAATACAATGAAATACTGTAATAAGTGCCTGAAAGCAGGTCAATAAGATAGAAAAGTATAAGAAGCATTATATCCTTGTCAATCAATCTCTTATAAGGTTATAATGCCTTGAACAATTCATCCGAAATACCACATTTTATTGAAAGAGGTAGAAAAATAAATGAATCAAACCACAGCTTCCAGCTCAGCATTTTTGCTTGAAATAGGAACGGAAGATTTACCCGCAAGATTTCTCCCTTCTGTTATACACCAATTAAAAGAGAACAGTGAGATAATCTTAAAAGAAAATCATATAAGATTCTCTGGTATAAAAACCTACGGGACACCGCGGAGGCTCGTCTTGCTTGCAGATGGGATACCCACAATGCAGGAAGACAGGTCAAAAGAAGTATTTGG
>Ga0315281_10012020_pt1 | contig 11828 bp, 10 predicted proteins | sample YL17G07_0_MG_FD_204540 | JGI IMG/M metagenome (GOLD analysis project Ga0315281, IMG submission 204540) | Sediment microbial communities from Yellowstone Lake, YNP, Wyoming, USA - YL17G07_0 | ecosystem: Environmental > Aquatic > Freshwater > Lake > Sediment | place: USA: Wyoming | collected... | reverse complement strand
GCGCGGATCGCCGACCCGCAGGAGCGCGCACGCCTGTGGCCGCTGGTAAACCGGAACAACAGCAACCGCTACGACGGATATCAGGCGAAAACCAAACGTCAGATCCCCGTCGTCGTATTGTCCCCTTGTGAATGACGCCACGGGGCTGAGGCCCATCGGAGTCGGGCGATGGAGCCGGTCCGGTCGAAGCCGGGAAATCAGCCGACCACCAGCACATAGTTTTCGCGCTTGAGCGGACGAGCGAGCGTGATAGCCATCACGCGTTCGCCGCCAGTACGTTGGATAAGCGCATCGAACTGCGCCTTGGCAGCGCCGGTCAATGTCCGTGCGCGCGTTACTGCCTTGTGGAAATGCCAAAGCGCATGCGGCGCCCCTGCGCTCCGGATGGTGCGATCCCGAAGCGTGAAGCTGATCTCTCCCACCGAGGGGTGCAGTTGCCGGTCGCGCTGTGCGGAAACCAGATCGCCGGGTTTCAGCGACGGATTTTCCGCGACCCACGCGTTGTGTTGCTCGGCATTTGCAAGCAACTCGGGTCCCCAGTCCTTGAAGATGTGAGCGAGGAGGGGCTCCAGGGTTTCCGTAATGGCGTCATCGGGCGGATAGGATGCATCCATCTCGGCGAACTCGCCGTCGAACAGGTCCGGCAGGTTCATCCGCTCGGTCCAGCGAAAGACGTTGGGGGCGCGGCTCTTCATCAGCGCGGAAGGGTAGGGGTCGCGCGCCAGATGCGCGAACAGGGGGGCCATCAACCCGAAGTCCGCGTCGCTGGGCCGGCCGCCCAGAACATAGGGATGCATCATGAAGAGCGCGTCGAGAATGTCGAGCAGGTCCTCGTACGATCGCTCGATGGCCGGGATCGTTTCGCTAGCGATACCGAGCCGCGGCAGGTGCGCCTGCATCGCCTGCATGTAGGGCGCGGCGGCGGCGTCACGGTCGGCCCGATCGCGGCTCGCGGATGCGCACCGGCCGAACTCGGCGCGCAGAAAATTCTCCTGTTGCGCCAGATAGGACCACCGGTAGTGCATTCCGGGCTTCAACAGCCCTTCGGAGCCGAACGCTCCGATCAGCGACGCAACGGTCCGTTGCACCGGCGTCGAAGGGTTGAGGCGAGGCTCAGGAAATTTCCCCTCCAGATGTTCGATGATGTCGGAGGTATCTTGGATGATGGATCCATCCGGAGCTTCCAGCACCGGCACGACGAAAAATCCGAGCGCCGGAAGGATCTTCGTCTGGAAAACCGCGTGGGTCGGGAAGAACTCCCGATACGGGATCCTCTTCTTGATCAGATAGGACCTTGCCTTGCCGGTGTAGTACGATAACGCTCCGCCCCACAAGATATACGTGTCGTTGGTACGCCCGGTATTCATCATGTTCTTCATCTCCACGGACTGGCCACCCTCGCTCGTAGGGTACTAGTGGGACGATTCCCGATCAACATGGCAATCGAACAATCAGCGCTCACGCTTCAGCCGCCTCCCCTGATGAAACCTCACGTTCCAATCCGTCATGCCCGCAATCCTTTGGCGGGCATCCACGGCATGCGGAATGGATTCCCGCCCCACGCTTTCGCGGGGGCAGGCTCTGAAGACTGCGGGAATGACGAAAGACAAGACGGGCGCTCTTCATCGATATGTTATTTGGGAACCGCTCTACTAGGTGTTCCATTTGGAGTGTGATAGTTGACGCCCATGGCACGCACTACCCTCGTTACCGCGTCGATTCTTGGGATACTGTGTCTGTCCGCCTGCGGCGGTGGCGATAGCCAGCAGCACGCGGCGGCCCAACTCTCGGTGGAATCACCCTCTACTGACGTGTGCGTGGCCATGGCCGGCAGCAACGGCCAGGTGGGCGGTCTACAAATGGATCTCACTTGGGATTCCGCCTGCATGACGGCGGTACGGGTGGCGGGCAGCACCGCCCAGTGCACCTCAAACCCCTCGACCGGCAAGAGCGTGCAAACCGCTCTCCATTCCGGCGCGCAGATGCGGGCGCTCTTTTTGTCGGTGTCCGATACAAGCCCCGTCCCCGATGGGGAGCTCTTCTGTTGCAGATTTGCGGTGGCCCTGTCTGAAGCCGACTCTTGCTGCTCCATCAATGTCACCAATCTGATCCTGGCTGGTCCGGCCGGCCGCATTTATGATCCCAGCATAACGGTGCAGGCTTCCGTAGGTGGAGCGGCATGTGAGGCTTCAGCACAGGAAACGCCAATCCCGCCGATGGGATTCTAGGCGCTACTGCCATCGGTGCTCTTGAACACGCCGTCCCGGCGTAGAGAGTGCCCCCGGCGCGCGGGATCCAGTCTGCCGTGTCGGTGCCGACCTTGCCTCGCTGGTGTACAGCGCCGGTTTGTGTTCTACGCTCAACGTTGCCTCACCCAGAGGGAGAGGGGAGCCGGAGGAGGCAGTTGAATGAGCAGCGAAGACGTGCCGTATCTTGATCTCAAGCAGCCGCTCGAGGCGCGCGTCGGCGATCTGCTGGCGCGCATGACGTTAGATGAGAAGCTGGCACAGATCGGCTGTGTGTGGTCGAGCAGCTTGCTCGACGAGCGCGGCGCATTCTCAGAGAACCACGCACGCGCGAAACTGGCGCACGGGATCGGCCACATCACGCGCATCGGCGGCGCCACCGTGCTGACGCCGGCAGGCAGTGCCGCCTTCGCCAATGCCATCCAGAAGTTCTTGGTCGAGCACACGAGGCTACGAATTCCCGCCATCATTCACGAGGAGAGCTGCGCCGGATACCTGGCGCGCGGCGCCACCTGCTTCCCGCAAGCGATCGGCCTGGCCAGCACCTGGGAACCGGAGCTCATCGAGGAGATGACGCAGGCGATCCGCACGCAGATGCGCGCCGTCGGCGCCCATCACGCGCTCGCGCCTGTGCTCGACGTGGCGCGCGATCCGCGCTGGGGCCGCACCGAGGAGACCTTCGGCGAGGACCCGTACCTGATCTCGCAGATGGGGATCGCCTACGTGCGCGGCCTGCAAGGGCAGGACCTCAGCCGCGGCGTGGTCGCCACCGGCAAACACTTCGTCGGCTACGGCGCGTCTGAAGGCGGCATGAACTGGGCCCCGGCCCACATCTCCCAACGCGAGTTGCTCGAAGTCTACGTGACCCCATTCGAGGCCGCTATCAAAGAGGCCAAGCTCGCCTCGATCATGAATGCGTACCACGAGATCGACGGCGTGCCTCTCGGCGCTTCCAAGGAGTTGATGCGCGATCTGCTCCGCCGTGAGCTGGGCTTCGACGGCGTGGTGGTCACCGACTACTTCACCATTCCCATGCTGCTGAGCTACCACCGCATGGCGCGCGACGAGAGCGACGCTGCCCGACTCGCGCTGGAAGCCGGGCTGGACGTGGAACTGCCTGCGCTGCACTGTTACGGGGAGCCGCTGCGCAACGCGGTCGAGAACGGGTTGGTGGATATCACCCTCGTCGACGCCGCGGTGAGCCGACTGCTGCGGATGAAGTTTCAGCTCGGGCTCTTCGAGCACCCGTATGTCGATGCCGGAGCAGCCGCCGAGGTCTTCGATACCGCCGAGCAGCGCGGCCTGGCACGCCGGCTCGCGCAGAGATCGATCGTGCTCCTGAAGAATGATGGCGGCCTGCTGCCGCTCGACAAGGCGCTTTCGGCAATTGCCGTCATCGGGCCCAGCGCCGACAGCGCACGCCTGCTGCAAGGCGACTATCATTATCCCTCGCATCTGGAGGCCACCTTCGGTGCGATCAAAGAGGGTGACCTGTCGCCCCGGCCTGACGGCGGTTTGAATCTGGCACAATACTTCGTCCGCATGGTGACCGTGCTCGAAGGCATCAAGGCGAAGGTCTCACCGCAGGCGAAGATCTACACGGCGCGTGGCTGCGACGTGCTCGGCGACTCCACCGGCGGCTTTGCGGAAGCCGTCGATGCGGCGCGCAAGGCGCAAGTCGCGATCGTGGTCGTGGGCGACAGGTCGGGCCTGGCGGACGGCTGCACCAGCGGCGAGTCGATCGACCGCGCGGATCTCGGTTTGCCGGGAATGCAGCAGGCGTTGGTCGCGGCCGTGGTCGCAACCGGCACGCCGGTGGTCGTCGTGCTCACCAATGGCCGGCCGCCGGCGCTGCCGTGGATCGCCGCGCATGTGCCGGCGATTCTAGAGGCATGGTTGCCAGGCGAGGAGGGCGGCGCAGCCGTGGCTGACGTCTTGTTCGGCGACTGCAATCCTGCCGGCAGACTACCGGTATCACTACCGGTGACCGTCGGGCAGGTCCCGGTCTATTACAACCACAAGCCTTCCGGCGGACGGACGCACTGGAAAGGCGACTACGTCGGGATGAGCGCGAAGCCCCTGTTCCCGTTCGGTCACGGCCTCAGCTTCACGCGCTTCGAGTATCGCCACCTCGATGTGACGCCGCGGCAGGTGGAAGCCACCGGCACCGTGCGCGTCCGCCTCGACATCGTCAATACCGGGCAAGGTGCCGGTGATGAGGTGGTCCAACTCTACATCCACGACCTGCTGGCAAGCGTCACCCGGCCCGTCAAGGAACTGAAGGGATTCAAACGGATTACCCTGGAGCCGCGCCAGCAGAAAACCGTCACCTTCGAACTGGCGGTGAGCCAGCTCGGTTTCTACGACCGGCAGATGGCGTTCGTCGTCGAGCCGGGCACGATCGAGGTGATGGTCGGCGGCTCGTCGGACGACATCCGGCTCCAGAGCACGTTCGAGATCGGCGGCGAATCTACTGACGTGCGCGCGTTCAGGCGCTTCAGCAGCCAGGTTCAGGTCGACTGAGCTCGAAACGGATTACAGGTCACGCGGGAGGAGTTTGGGATTGCCCTGCAATCGCACCGCGCCGAAGTGACGCAGGTCGAGCGTGGCGATGGCTTCGGCCCGCCGGCGTTCGGCGATGGCCATGAGCACACCGTCGACCAGGCCGAGATCCAGGGCGCGATAACGGCGGTTCAGATCGTGCGCCCGGTCGAGGTCGGCGTGAGTGCCCCACTCGATGACGAAGGCGCCGGCGGCTAGATCGCCGCGAAACGCCCCGGCTGCCCGCGCGCCCAGTTGCGTGTGGGCGAGATAATCCACTTCGGGCAGGATGGCCCACGGCAGCAGCCAGGCCGCCGGCCGCTGCTCGAACAGCGCGCGCAACGCCGCATGGTGGCGGTCGTCGGCATCGAGCAGGCTCAGCACGGCCCCGGTGTCGGCCACGATCATCAGCGGCCCATACCGTGGAGCAACTGTTCCGCTTGCTCGCTCAGGTTGCGCTTCCCGCTGTGCCCGCTGCCCAGGCTCCGAGGCAGCGAGGTGCCGCGTTGGCGTGTGTAGACGGCCACGGCTTCGCGTACCAGCTCAGCAGGCTTGCGCCCCTGGCGTCGCGCCAGCGCCTTCAAGCGCTGGTAGTCGGCCCGATCGAGGTACACGGTCGTTTTCTGCGAAGTGTCCATATGGTGCCATATATGTCAAGCCCAACCGCGATGCAAGGGGCTACAAGACAAGCGCGATTCGTCGACATCTGTCGACATCTCTTCCCCTCACCCTGACTCCTTCGGCAAGCTCAGGACAGGCTCTCTCCCGGAGGGAGAGGGAACCTTTCGGACACGTTAGCGTAATTCCGAAATGGAGTACTCAAGACTCAGCACTCAGGACTGAGCACTGACTTCGAGGAGTACCTTCAATACAGCGGGCGAGGTGGCGAGCCGCAGCGCTTGCACCCCCTGGGAGAGCGGCAGCCGCTCTGAGATGAGCGAGCGCACGTCGATGCTGCCGGTCGCGAGGGCGCGTAGTGCCGGCGAGAAGCTGCCGCAGCGGGAGCCGACAACGGTAATCTCGTTGATCACCAGCGGCGCCAGGTTCAGCTGCGCGTCCGCCGCGCACGTGCTCTTCAGGATTAGCGTGCCGCGCGGGCGCGTTGCCTTCACCGCGGTCGCGAACGCGAGCGGCGACCCGCTGGCTTCGACAACAAGGTCGGCGGCGGCACCGCTCCAATTCTGTAGAGTGACGGTCGCGATCCCGCGGCGTCGCAGAACCGCTAGCTTCTCCTCGTGTTTGCCCACCGCAAGCACGTGCGCGCCGGCCTGGTGCAAGACCTGCGCGACCAGCAAGCCGAGCTTGCCGTCCCCGAGCACGACGCTGTCGGTGCCGGAGCGGACATGGACCTGCTCGAGAATCTCAAAGGCAGCCGCGAGCGGCTCCGTGAACACCGCGGCATCATCGGGAACAGCGTCAGCGACAAGATGCAGGTTGGCGACGGGCACAGCGACGAACTCGGCGAAGGCGCCATCGGCGTTGAGGATGCCCATGACGTGGCGTGTCGGGCAATGGCGTTGCAGGCGGCGCAAACAGAGCGGGCAAACTCCGCAGCCGAAATTGATCTCACCCACCACCCGCTTGTGTCGCCATTCCGGCGGGCCGTCTTCGACCGCGCCCACGAATTCGTGCCCGAGCACGCCGCGGAAGCTCCTGTAGCCCTTGGTCAGTTCGAGATCGGTGTTGCAGATCCCGGCGAGCCGCACCCGCACCAGCGCCATGCCGGGTTGCGGCGCAGGCCGCGGCCGGTCGACCACGCGCGCGACGGTCCCGTCCCAGAACAACGCACGCATGGCGAGCGACTCTAGCAAACGTGTCTGGCGACGTCAGTAGCCGCCCCCCGCCAGGTAGTGCCCTAATTCGGTTCGGTGCCGCTGTAACGATCCGAGCATTGCTTCCCTCTCCCGGATGGGAGAGGCTAGGTGAGGGGTATGAGATGACGTCCCCTCACCCTTGGTCTGCGAGCCAGAATAAGGTGAGAAGAAGCCGTTTGACCCCCCTCACCCTGACCCTCTCCCATCCGGGAGAGGGAACCTATGTCAACTTGTCTGCGATACTCGTCCTCACGGCCGAAATGGAATTGGTGCACAGCTGTGCCCGCTTTGTCCTCGCGTTTTTGCGCCAGCGCCGTTATATGTTGGGTACCTGGGCTGAGTTGTCGGTGATTGCCGTCATTCTTGCTGCCGGCCGCGGGACCCGTATGGGGCCGTTGACGGCCAACATCCCGAAACCCCTCCTCGCGCTGCGAGGCCGGCCGATCATCGAGCATATCCTCACCGGCCTTCGCTCGGCGGGGATCCGCGAGGTGGTGGTCGTCACCGGGTATCTGGCGGGGCAGATCGAGCGCCATCTCGGGAGCGGCGAAGCGCTGGGGATGAAGCTGAGCTATCGGCGGCAAACACGGCCCGAAGGCACCGCGCGCGCGTTGTTGCTGGCACGTGATGCCATCGGGGATGAGCCGTTTCTGCTGTTGTGGGGGGACATCGTGGTCGAGCCGGATCAGTACTCCGCGCTGCTCGACAACTATCGACGCGCACCCTGCGATGCGTTGCTGGCGGTCAATGCGACCGACGATCCGTGGCAAGGGGCGGCGGTGTACATTGACGACCGCTGGAGGGTGACCAGCTTGGTGGAAAAGCCGCCACGAGGCTCGTCACGCACGCCTTGGAACAATGCCGGCATGTTTGTTTTCACGCCCCCGGTTGTCGAGTACGCGGAGCGGCTGCGCCCCTCTGCGCGCGGCGAATACGAGTTGCCGCAAGCGGTCGCGGCGATGGTCGCCGATGGGCGCGAGGTGCGGGCGTATCCGGTGCGTGGCTTCTGGAGTGACCTCGGCAGGCCGGAAGATCTGGCGGCGGCCGAGAGGGCCTTAGCCGTTGCTCCCTCTCCCTCCGAGTCTGTCGATTCTCTTTCCTTTCCTTCCAGGAGAGGATCGAGGTGAGGTGATTGAATGCTGGCTTCGACCTCTTCCTGTAGGTCTGTCGCGAGAACAGCGAGTCAGAGCCGGTCGTTGAAGAGCGTTTCATCACCTCACCCTCACCCTCTCCTGGGAGGAGAGGTAACTGAGTGTGCGTCTCCACCCGCTCATCGACACCCGGAGAGGGGACTTGAGCGCACGCATCTCGTTCTGCTCCCTCTCCCCCCTACGGGAGACGGTCGGGGTGAGGGGATGAGAAGCTCACCAACCTCATGACTGAAGCCACCGACACCTCCAGCGACCGGCGCGTCACGCGGGTGGTGGACCAATGCGCGCGTCACTACGGCCGCTCGCCCGCGTTCATCGTGCGCGCACCGGGGCGAGTCAACCTCTTGGGCGAACACACCGATTACAATGGCCTGCCGGTGCTCCCCATGGCCATCGACCGCAACATCCTTATCGCTGGCGTGCCGCGTGCCGATCGCGTCGTGATGCTCCAGAATATCGAACCCCGGTTCGGCGCTCGGCAGTACGAGCTGAATGAAGACATCCCGCCATTCGCTCCCGGCGATTGGGGGAACTACTCGAAAGCTGCGACACAGGGGTTGATGGGCTACTGCGGCGGGCAGCTGCGGCGCGGCGCGGAGTTGGTGGTGGACGGAGACATTCCGAGCGGCGCCGGCCTGTCCTCGTCCTCGGCGCTGGTTGTGGCAAACGCGCTCGCGTTGCTGGCGGCCAATGAGGTCGAGGTTCCGTACGTCAGGCTCGCAGAGTTGCTGCCGGCGGCAGAGCGCTACGTCGGCACGTTGAGCGGCGGGATGGACCAGGCCACCAGCTTACTGGCGCAGCAGGGTCATGCCCTCCGCATCGATTTCTTTCCGCTGCGTGTCCGGACCGTGCCGCTGCCGTGGGGGTACAGCATCGTTGTGTGTCACAGCTTGGTGCAGGCGGAGAAGTCCGGGGCGGCCCGGCGCGGCTACAATCTGCGGGTGATCGAATGTCGCTTGGCGTGCCGCGTGTTGGAGCGCGCGCTGGGAAGTGGTCTGCCGCGCCCGCTGCATACGCTTGGTGATCTCGCGATCTTGTTTCCCGGTCGGCCGCTGGTGGAATTCATTTCGTTTCTCAGCGCGGAGGTCCCCGACCGTCCGTTATCGCTGGCGCAAATCGCGGCGATCATCGGCACCGCGCCCGAGCGCTTGCGCAGCGAGTGTCGCCTCACGGCCGATCTCGGGGACGACTTCACCCTCTTGCGCCGGCTGCGCCACGTGCTGTGCGAAGCCGACCGCGTGAACCAGGCGGAAGAAGCGCTGAGGGCCGGTGATGCACCGGGCTTCGGCCGCTTGATGGATGCCTCGCATCAAAGCTGCCGCGATGACTACGAGATCAGTTGCGCGGAGCTGGAGGAGCTAGTCCACATCGCCAAAGAGGCGGGCGCCGTCGGCGCCCGCCTCACCGGCGCGGGCTTCGGCGGCTGCACGGTCAACCTGGTTGCGGATGCAGAGGTGCGGACGTTCCTCACGCGTGTCGATCGCTCGTTCTATCGCTCGCGCCGGGGGGCGGCGCGCGACGCCCGCGAGCGCCGGTTCATCTTCAAACCACAATCCGGCGCCGAGGTGTGCCGCCTCTGAACGGCACGGAGGCATCCTGCGGCCCCGTGCTGTCATTCATCCTCACGCGGGCAGTGGCCGCCTTTCCTGCCTTGCGGATATCGGATAAGCGTGACCGCGATGGACCCGCATGAGTTGGAGCAACGCCTGGCACAATTCATTGCCCATCAGCTCGGTGTCGGCAGCGTCACCATTGCCAATCTGCGGCGCTTACCGGGCGGCGCCTCGCGCGAGACGTGGTCGCTCGACGTCAGCTGCGAGCACGACGGCAAACGCATCTCCATGCCGCTGGTGCTCCGCCGCGATCTGCCGACGCGGCCCGCCCAAACGTCCCGGCGTGACGAGTTTTTGCTGCTGCAAGCGGCCCACGCCGACGGTGTCCCGGTTCCCAAGGTGCACTGGCTTGGCGATGATGCCGAGACTCTGGGCGCACCCTTTTTCCTTATGGAGCGCGTCGAGGGTGAAACCATCGCGCGGCGTTTGTTGCGCGACGAGGCGTACGCGCAGGCCCGCCAGGTTATGACAGCCCAGCTCGGCCGCATCCTGGCGCGCATCCACCGCATCGACCGCGGCAAGCACGGCCTCGATTCTCTAATTGAGCCCCCGCCGGAAACGACGCCGGCGGAAGGCGAGCTTGATCGCTACGAACAGATCTTCCGCTTCATCGCGCCGGAGCCGCACCCGGCCTTCGAGCTGGCGATCCGCTGGCTGCTTCGCCAGATGCCCCACCGGGGCGAGCCCCGCGGGGGCGAGCCACGCGGTAGCGAGCGGGTGGTCGTGCATGGCGACTATCGCATCGGCAACGTCATCTTCGGTCCGGAAGGCGTGCGCGCCATTCTCGACTGGGAGCTGGCGCATGTCGGCGATCCGATGGAGGATCTCGGTTGGATCTGCGTACGCTCGTGGCGCTTCGGCAGCGACGAGAAGCCGGTGGGCGGCATCGGCATGCGCGAGGAGTTCTTCCGCGCCTACGAGGAGAGCGGTGGCGGTAAAGTCGATCCGGAACGCGTGCGCTTCTGGGAGGTGCTCGGCAATCTCAAGTGGGCGATCATATGTATCATGCAAGCCAAGAGTCATCTCGACGGCCACGTCCACAGCGTCGAGCTCGCCAGCCTCGGCCGGCGCACGGCGGAGATGGAGCTGGAGCTGCTGAATCTGATTGCTGGATAGCACTCGGGAGGGAGCAGAGCGGTGCAGGACCGTCCAACCTATGCCGAGTTACTCGAAGCGGTGCAACATTTTCTCGAGACCGATGCAATGCCGGCGCTCGAGGGGCCGAAGAAGTTCCACGCCCGCGTCGCCGCCAACGTGCTGGCCATCGTGCGCCGCGAGTTGGAGAGCGAGGACACCCAGTTACGCGCGGAGTGGGAGCGTCTGCGCGAGTTGTTAGGCCTCCGTGAAGGACCGCCAACGGGCCGCGCGGAGTTGCGACAGAAGCTACGGCAGCACACCGATGCGCTGTGCGAGCGCATTCGGTGCGGCGATGCCGATGCCGGACCCTGGCGGGCGGCCGTGATGGCTCACGTGCGGCACACCGTCGAGGACAAGTTACGCGTCGCGAATCCGAAGTACCTGGGAGTCGCCGATCCCAGCGGCACTCCAGATGCGCAGCTCGGTTAGCAAGACCGCCTTCGCTACCCGTGCAGCTCGAGGCGTTCGAGCGCCGTCTTCTTCGCCCAGCGGTAGTCGGCCTTGCCGGCCGGACTCCGCACCATTTCGTCGACGTAGATCACGGCGCGCGGCAGCTTGTAGCGCGCCAGATGATGGGCGCAGAACTCGATCAGCTCCCTTTCGGCCGGCTCCTCGCCGGCGCGTGCCTGCACCACCGCGGTGACCTGCTCGCCGAAGCGCGAGCTGGGCGTGCCGACGACTACGGCATCGTACACCGCCGGGTGATGTTTGAGCGCCTGTTCGACTTCCTCCGGATAGATCTTTTCGCCGCCGGAGTTGATGCTCTCCGAGCCACGGCCGAGAACGATGATCGAGCCGTCGGCTGCAAGCCGGGCGTGATCACCTGGTAGCGCGTAGCGCACTCCGTTGGTCACTGGAAACGTGCCCGCCGTCTTCTCAGCATCCTTGAAGTACCCCAACGGCACGTGCCCCGTCCGGGCGAGCCAGCCGGTCTCGTCACTGCCGGGCGGCACCGGCCCACTGAGGTCGTTCTTCAGCACGGTGGTCTGCTCGTTCATCTGAAACGTACCCGTGCTGGCCTTGGCGCCAGCCATAGTCATCTGCGTGCCGTGGCCGCCGGTCTCCGAGGCGCCGAAGCCGTCGATGATCAGGAGGTGCGGAATCTTTTCGAGAAAGGCGTCCTTGAGCGCGGCGGTGAGGATGGCGCCGCCTGAGAGCACGACGTTGAACTGCGACAGGTCGTAGCGCTTCTTCTCGAGCTGATCGAGCAAGGGGCGCCCGAATGCGTCCCCGACGATAGTGAGGAAGACCACCCTCTCCCGCTCGATGGTCGACCAGATATCGTCCGGATCCAGACGCGACGGGTGGTTCTGGATGATGACCGTC
>Ga0315281_10012019_pt1 | contig 11828 bp, 12 predicted proteins | sample YL17G07_0_MG_FD_204540 | JGI IMG/M metagenome (GOLD analysis project Ga0315281, IMG submission 204540) | Sediment microbial communities from Yellowstone Lake, YNP, Wyoming, USA - YL17G07_0 | ecosystem: Environmental > Aquatic > Freshwater > Lake > Sediment | place: USA: Wyoming | collected... | reverse complement strand
AAGGGGAAAAGCTTGTCCATGATCGCGCCTCGGATGCTCCTTCCCCCGAGAAACTCTACCAGTCTAAGCAGATAGACCAAGCCCTTCAGGAAAGTCTCGGAAAATTGTCGCCGAAACTGCGGGCGATCATCATTCTCAAGGAAATCGAGGAGCTGTCTTATGAAGAAATTGCCGATACCCTTGAAATTTCAATGGGAACGGTCAAATCCCGCATAGCCAGGGCGCGGGAAGAATTGCAAAAATTAATGCAAAAATTCAGGGAACAAAATCCATAATGGATCGTTTAACAAGATAGGAGATAAAAATGAGTTGTCCAAAAACAAAACTTATCTCGGCATACCTTGACAAAGAAATGGGGCTGGGTGATAAGACCGCGTTTGAAACCCATTTGCAAGGATGCTCCAACTGCTCGCATACGCTGGAGAAGTTGCGATCACTTCGCGTGGCATTCTTGAACTCGGAGCGACATACCGCGCCCTACGGGTTCGCTACAAGGGTCATGGCGCGAACCGCAGAGCTGGAGAGAAAGAAGTCGCCGTGGTTCGCTCCGTTTTCCATCAGATTCGCGGAGGCGGCTGTTCTGCTCATTGTCATCACCGTGGGCATTCTCGCGGGAAAGGTCATGACGAACAGCACACCGGTAGCGCAGACGACGAACATAGCATCATCTCTTTCCCTCGATATGTTCGACGCAACTCCTCCCGGATCTCTGGGAGGAGCTTATCTAGCCATGACGGAGGTGAGAAATGAAAAATAACCTTCTCAAATTCGGCCTGGTTGCTTCCTTGATCTTGAATCTGACGGTTTTTGCGACCGCCGGATACCATTATTATCGGCAGTCCCGCTCTTGGGTGTCACCCTTCGGCAAGGTCATGGAAAAGGATAAATTCCTGTTTGAAGAAATGTCTCTGAAGCCGGAACAAATGGCAACGATGAAGAGCAAGGCCATACCCTTTCGCGCAGAGATTGACCGGCGCAGGCTGGCGATAGATGCGAAGAGAAAAGAACTGGTAGCGCTCATGCGCTATCAAAGTACCGATAAGAAGGCGATTGATGGAACGATCAAAGAGATAAGCGGAAAACAGGAAGAGATGCAGCGGATGATTGTCGGCCACATGCTTGAGATAAAGTCATCTCTCGACATGGACCAGCAGCGGAAACTTTTTGATCTCATTGAGCACAACATGGCCGGAAGCGGGCAGATGTCGTGTCCGCCCGCGCACGGGCCGATGCAGTCAAACTGAGATTCTGAACGCTCCGCATCAAGTGACCGGCACAGGAGGTTGAAATGATATCTTGATTCAAATCAACTCCCCGCTCCACATCTTCCCGCTCATATATTCCGTTCCTGTTTCCCGCCTTCGTTCCCGAGTGAAAGGATAAAACCGAGATGGTACGTACTACGCTATTGGCCGTTGCCTTCGTATTAGCGATGGCGGCAGCGCCGGTTCATTCCGCCGAGGCCCCGAAGGGACCGCTGTCCACGGAGAAGGCGGAAATACGGCTTGAACCTGCTCATACGAAAATTCTTACACTCGAACAATGCCTTGCGCTGGCATTCGAGAAGAATCCAGGCCTCCAGATCGAGCAGGAGAAGATCAGTGAACTCGAAAACGACTATAGAATTGCTTCGGCAGGCCTGTATCCTAAAGTCACCGCAAACGGCTACTATAGCAGGGTCAACAGGGACCGCGTCGGCATACAGCCGACAATGCAATATACCGAAGAGTCCCTTGGGCAGGTAAAGTTAAAACAACTCCTTTACGACGGCGGAAAGACCAGATATAGCGGCCGGGCAGCATCGAAAGCGGCTGATGCGCAGCGGGATTCCGCCGAAGCGACCCGGCTGGATACCGTCTTTGTCGTGAGCCAGGCCTATTACCGGGTGCTCGAAGCACGTGAACTTTTAACGGTCGGGGAGAATTCGCGGTCACAGCGGGCAGCATTCTTCAAATTGACCGACAGCTACCTGAAAGCGGGAAAAGCCACGCGGATCGAATCGCTCAAGGCCGAGGCACAGCTCCTGGATGCAGAGAGAAGTCTTATACAGGCCAGGGAAGCCTTGCGGATCAGCGAATTGATCCTCAAAAAGACGATCGGCGCCGGTGTTGATGCACAAATCAACATTGCTGACGGCTTGCCGGAAACATTCAATGAGCCGGGAAGTGATGCAGTCCTGCTCGCTCAAATGCTTGATAATAATCCAGACCTTAAAAAAAGCACGCAGTTCAAGGAGCAGGCCAGGTTGTCCATTGACTCGGCAACCGGGTCATATCTTCCCGAGATCAGCCTCCAGGGAACCTACGGGTACCGGGAACGGGATGTGGGCGGTTCCGGTGAAGAATGGATGGCAGGCGTATTTTTGGAGTGGTCGCTGTTCGAGGGCGGCATCACTCGCGCTCAGGTGGCCAAGGCCCGCGCCCGCTATCGTGAGGCCGAGTGGAATGACAGGGCAATAAGGGACCAGGTGCGGGTAGATCTTAGCCAGGCCTTAGGAGACATGCGCACAGCACTTGCCTCCATCCGGTCCTCGAAAAGACTGGTCGAAGCGCAGGATGAAACATACAGGGCAACTGTGGAATTCTATAAGCGAGGCAAAGCGACTTACATCGAAGTGCTGTCCGCAGAGACGGACCTGACCCAGGCAAAGGCGGCCTATGTGCGCTCTGTCGGGGATTACCAGGCCGCTTCAGCGCGTCTTGACCGGGTAACAGGAAAACGATACGCAACAAGCGAAAAGCAGGGAGGCTTACAGTGACAAAAAAGAAAAAGATCAGCATCGCGGCGGCATCCGTGGTTGTCGTTATTGCCATTGTCTTCATTGTCGCCCATTCCAGGGCAGGCAGTGACAAATCGGAGACCGCTGTTTCTACTGCTGTCGTGGAAAAGCGGGACATGGGCTCTCTGGTCCAGGCAACGGGCATCATCAAGCCCAAGGTCGGGGCCGAGGTGAAGGTCGGGGCGCGGATCACCGGCAAGGTGGAGCATCTCTACGCTAATATTGGCGACCGGGTCAAGAAAGGCCAAATACTGGTCCGGCTCGAACAGGACGACCTCAAGGCCCGGGCCGATCAGGCAGAGGCATCTTACCTTGAGGCAGAGGCCGCGTTTAACAAGGCGAAGAGCGACCTGGAGAGGGACAAACCACTGGCAGCGGAGGGCTATATATCTCAGCAGAACATCGATATTCTCCAGAACGCGTATGACATGGCGAAAGCGAGGCTTATGAGGGCAAAGGCTGATCAGAACTATGCAAAAGCCCAGCTCTCTTATGCAACGATCACAGCGCCTATAGGCGGAACGATCGCGTCTGTTACAACTCAACAGGGAGAAACCGTTGCCGCAGGCTTGAGCGCGCCTACCTTTATCACGATCATCGACCTGAACAAACTCGAAGTGAACGCCTATGTGGACGAGACCGATGTCGGAAAAATAGGAGTAGGTCAGGAAGCGCTCTTTACCGTGGATACTTTTGCTGACAAGGATTTCAAGGGCAAGGTCACTGCTATCTATCCCAGAGCGGTTCTGCAGGAGAACGTCGTTAATTATATAACGTTGATCAGCATCGAGAACTCCGAAGGCAAGCTCAAGCCTGACATGACAGCCAACGTGACGATCACCCTCAAAAAGAAAAAAGGCGTGCTTGCGGTACCGGGTGCGGCAGTAGTACGCGAAGGGGGAAGAAAATTCGTGATGCTCCAAGCCAAGGACGGGAAGGCTACCCGCCGCGAGGTCAAGACCGGATGGAAGGAAGGTTCGTATCTCGAAATCACGACAGGCCTCAGGGAAGGCGAGGTAGTGCTTGTAAGTGGAGGGAATGGGAAAAAATGAGTTAGTTCGGAGTTAAGAGTTCGGAGTGCGGAGTTGAAAACCACGGGAAAGAAAATCTTATTGGAGGATAGTATAATGATTGACTTGAAGGACATCACCAAGACCTACCGCAAAAGCGGAGGCATGGAAGTCAAGGTTTTGCAGGGCGTCTCGCTTAAGATCGAAAAGGGCGAGTATGTGGCCATTATGGCCCCGTCGGGCATGGGCAAGAGCACGCTCATGAACATTATCGGCTGTCTGGACAAGCCGAGTACCGGAGAATATCGCCTTGACGGTATCGAAGTGGATAAGATGGACGACGACAGCCTGTCAACGGTCCGGAACAAGAAGATCGGGTTCGTATTCCAGTCCTTCCACCTCTTGGCCCGCACAACGGCGCTTGAGAATGTGCAGCTTCCGCTTATTTACAGTTTGGAAGAGCTGGATATGAACGCCCTCGCGTCCACTGCGCTGGAAGAAGTTGGTCTCGGAGATCGCATGAACCACGTCCCGAGCGAGCTTTCCGGAGGTCAGCAGCAGCGCGTGGCTATCGCCCGCTCCCTGGTGAACGACCCGAGCATTCTGCTTGCGGACGAGCCAACGGGAAACCTTGATACGGCATCGAGTACCGAGGTCATGTCCATCTTTGATAAGCTTCACAAGGACGGCAGGACCATCGTCATGGTTACGCACTCCGACGAGATCGCCCTGCGAGCAAGCCGGATCATCAGGATGCGCGACGGCAGGATCGTGAGCGATGAAAGGAAGGCGGCATAATGAAACAGGCAAAGACAATAAAACTCGCCATGCGGGCGATCGGCATGAATAAGATGCGGGCATTCCTGATGATGCTCGGCGTCATTATCGGTATCACGACGCTCACCGTTATTGTGTCCGTGGGCAAAGGCGCAAGCGCCAAGGTTATGAAATCGGTCCAGAACTTCGGGGCCAATGCGGTGGTCGTGTTCGCGGGCGGCGGCAAGGTCATGGGCCCCCCTGATGAAAAGGTCAATACGCTGACCATGGAAGACGCCCAGGCGGTTATGCAGGAGGTCAAGGGCATACGGTCCATGGATACCGCGCTTATTCGCGTCGGGAGGACCGTGAAGTACGAGGAGAACAACACCAATACCGTGATCTACGGCGGCACCGTGAATTACGGCGACGCCTGGGAATGGTCCGTTGACAGCGGAGACTATTTCACCGAAGAGGACATGACAAGCATGGCCAGGGTAGCCGTACTCGGAAAGACCGTGGTCAATGAGCTGTACGGCTCCACTGATCCCATCGGAACGAACATCAAGGTCGAGAACGTGAACTTCAAGGTCATCGGCGTGCTTGCCCCGCGCGGGACGAGCCCGATGGGCATGGACATGGACAGCCGTATCGTGATCCCTTATACAACCGCATCCCGGCGGGTATTCAATACACCCTACATCAGCCTGATCCGCATGGCAGCTGTTGATTCGAACCAGGTCGAGAAGATAGAGAACGATGTTGCGGCGTTGATGAAGGAGCGGCACCATATCCAGGCAGGATTCCCCGAAGATTATCGTGTAAGGGGCGCGTCGTCAGTCAGCAAGATGGCAAAAGGCATGATGGGTACGCTTAACCTCTTTCTCGGTCTCGTATCGCTTATTTCGCTCGTCGTCGGCGGGATCGTCGTGATGAATATCATGCTGATATCCGTGGGTGAACGGGTGAAAGAGATCGGGCTGCGCAGGGCTGTCGGCGCAAAGAAAAAGGACATTCGGAACCAGTTCCTGATCGAATCGTCCCTCATTACCCTCATAGGAGGCATTGTCGGCGTGTTTGTCGGGCTGGTCGTCGCGGTTCTCCTCCCCATTTTAAGCAAAGGGAAAATGCCTGCAATGCTCTCGTGGGAACCCTTCGTACTCGGGTTCGTATTCTCGGTGCTCGTGGGCGTGCTTGCGGGTCTTCACCCGGCCAAGAAAGCGGCGGAGATGGACCCGGTTATCGCGCTGAAAGACTGATCAGAGAGCTGTGCGCGAGATAGAAATTTAAGATGAAGTTAATCAAAGGAACAAGAATAGCCCTCAAGACCCTCGGGGCGCACAAGATGCGCACTGCCCTGGCAGTGATCGGGATCGTGATCGGTGTTTCAGCCGTGGTCCTGATGGTCGCCATCGGCAGGGGAGCACAAGAGTCAGTCCTTAAGAAGATACAGGGACTCGGCACGAACCTGATCATCGTAACCGCGGGAAAAGTGCGCATTATCGCGGGCAGACCGAGGCAGACGGGCAATACGACTACCCTCACGGTGCGCGATGCCGAGGCTTTGGCCTCCGAATCGTCGGCTATAGTAAGTGCGGCTCCGCTCCAGGGAAAGAAGTATCTGGTCAAATACGGCGAGGCAAGCACCAACACGGTTGTTTCAGGCACCACGCCGGAATTTCCCGACATACGGAATTTCCGGCCCGGCATGGGCCGCTTTTTTACCGACGATGAAGTCAGGGCCTCCATGCGGGTCTCGGTTCTTGGCAAGACCGTTGTCCGCAATCTGTTCGAGGACCGAACGGCCATCGGCGAAACGATACGCATCAATAATGTGCCTTTCGAGATCATTGGCGTTCTTGAGGAAAAAGGCGTAAACGCCATCGGACAAGATGACGACGATCAGATCCTTATTCCGATCACGACCGTCATGCACAGGTTGATGAACGTTATTTATGTGAACAACGTCTATGTTGCCGCGCGAGATGTATCGCTTATGGACAAAGCGGTGAGCGATATCAGCGCTATCCTCAGGGAACGACATCGTTTGAAAACAGGTAAAGATGACGATTTCAGCATCCAGAATCAGATGGACATTCTGCGTGCGGAACAGGAAACATCGGAGACTTTCACGATGCTCCTGGGCGGCATCGCCGCGATCTCGCTCCTGGTCGGCGGCGTGGGCATTCTCGCGATCATGCTCATATCCATCAAAGAACGCACAAGAGAAATAGGACTCCGACGGGCGCTTGGCGCGCGTAAAAAAGATATTCTGCTACAATTTCTTATGGAAGCATTGGTGCTCAGCGTCGCGGGTGGGATCATCGGTGCGGCACTCGGTGTTGCGGGATCGTTGATCGTCGGCTGGACAACGGAGCTTCCGACAAGCGTGTCCGGTCTCTCGGTCGTCGTTGCGTTTTTGTTCTCAGCAGCGATAGGGCTGTTTTTCGGCATTTACCCGGCCAGGAAGGCTGCTGAGTTCGATCCGATTCACGCCTTGCGGTCGGAATAGGAAATTTATGCTATATTAAAACAATCGGTGTCATCCGTTATACAGAGGCAGGAGTTTTGGTGGTTAAGGCACGACAGGTTTTGCCACAGTACCGGGTTGTTCGAGGAGGTCGTTATGCCATTGATCGTTGCTGAGAACATTCGGAAGGACTATCAGGCAGGCGAGGTTAGCGTCGCGGCGCTCAAGGGGATCAGCTTTGAGATCGAGTCCGCCTCGTTCGTGTCGTTCGTCGGGCCGTCAGGGAGCGGCAAAACCACGCTGTTGAACCTCATCGGATGCCTGGACGCGCCGACGGACGGGAAGCTGACTGTCGCGGGAGCGGACGTGGCACGGCTCGACCGGAAACAGGGCGCCGCGTTCCGGGGCAGCAACATCGGATTTATCTTTCAAGACTTCAATCTCCTGCCGGTGCTCACGGTATATGAGAACATCGAATATCCTCTCCTGATGGTCCAGAATACGCCTGCGGAAGAAAGAAAAAACCGCGTTACCACCCTCCTTAACGCCGTAGGAATGATCGAGCAGAAGGACAAATATCCCGATCAAATTTCAGGAGGCCAGAAACAACGGGTGGCAGTGGCGCGGGCGCTGGTCACGAATCCGAAGCTTGTGCTGGCCGACGAGCCCACTGCCAATCTTGACCATAAGACGGCATATATGGTCATCGAGCTCATGAAGAAAATGCGGGATGAGTTCAATACCACCTTCATATTCTCGACCCACGACCAGAAGATTGTCGGTGAGGCCGAGATCCTTTACACGCTTGAGGACGGCGAACTGAAGGGCAGGCAGGTGAAGGGAGGGAAAGACAATGGGTAATCTCTTCAAAATAGCCCTCAGAAACCTCCTGCGTTATAAGCGACGGACATTGCTCACAGCCTCTCTCATCACTATCGGCGTTGTGTTTGTCATCGTCTTTCTGGCGGTTTCCGGATCCTTTAAGAACATGATGATCGGCCAGATCACCGATTCCATGCTCGGCCATGTGCAGGTACACCGCAAGGGCTATGTGGCGTCCATCGACAATCTGCCGCTGAACCTGAATATGAAGTCCGGAGCCGCGGAAAAAGTAAAGAACATACTCGATAAAGAAGCCGCGATAGAAGCGTATTCTCCGAGGATAAAATTCGGGGGCATGTTCAGCAACTTCGTTGAAACGACGAATGTCAGGCTCGTCGCCGTCTATCCCGAGAAGGAGTTCGCGACCGTTCCGCTTCTGTCCTCTCGAATTACCGAAGGAGAGAAGTCGATCAAGAGGGGGGAAATCCTCGTTCCTAACCTCCTGGCAAAGGGCATGGGCGTGAAGGTCGGTGACACCGTTGTTGTGGTTGCGACCAACAAGGACGGCTCGGTCAACGGCAAACAGTTCAGGGTCTCTGGTGTGGTCGAAGGCATCACCGGACCAGGGGGAAGGGACGGTTACATTCACATCGAGGACGCTGTGGAACTTCTCAGGATGGAAGAGCCGGAAGTGAGCGAAATCGCGATCAGGCTGAAGGATTTCAGCAAACTTAACAGGTTCGCCGGGAAGATCAACGGGCTGCTTGGATCGGAACTGAACAAACAAGGGAAGCCCGCTTTTGAAGTGCATACCTGGGAAAACCTCTCGCCTTTCTATAACGTCGCCCGCATGATCGATATGATGACCTTTTTCATCAAGCTCATGCTCATCGCCATTGTTCTGATCAGCATCATGAACGTCATGATCATGGCCGTCTATGAACGGATACGGGAGATCGGCACGATCGCGGCCATCGGGACACTGCCGGGAAAGATACTCTCCCTGTTCGTGATAGAGGGTTTCCTCCTTGGCGTTACGGGTGCGGTCATCGGCGACATCGCGGGAATGGCGATCATCTCTGTTATCAATCTCTCGAAAATAACGTTCAACTTCGGACAGCAGACGGGACTGCTTCTTACGGTGACCATAACCCCAGCAGACCTGATGACCATATCCGCTACGGTAATCGTCGTCTCAGTAATCGCCAGCCTCCAGCCCGCGTTCAAGGCGTCGAGGATGGAGCCGATCACGGCGTTGAGGCATGTTTAGGAGGCTAATTATGAAAAAGCTCGTTACGTTGTTCCTTGCGATTTTTGTTCTGGTATCTTTCATGGCGTACGCCGCCTCGAAAGATGATGTGAAAATCGCAGTGGCAGCCACAGGTAAAACGATTGCGGCCACAGTGGGCGCCAAGCTTGCCAAAAGCCCGTATTTACTTATTTGCGATAGCTCGGGCAGGCTCATCGAGGCACTTGATAATCCATACAAAGATTCTGAAAGCGCCGGGCCATCAACCGTGAATTTTCTTTCGGAGAAAGGCGTAAAGGTAGTAATAGCGGAAACGTTCGGCCAAAGGATAACCGGTCTAATGAAAAGTAAAGGTATGGAATATTTTGAATTTAACGGTACAGCCGAGAATGCCGTTAAAAACTTTTTAAAGCGGAAATAAGAATCACTGGCATGTAACGTCATGGCTAAACTTCGGAGGCAAAAGAATGTTTAAGGTTTTGATTCTCTGTATCATGTCGGCATTCTCATTTCCTGCCTACGCAATTGATGGAACGCAATTATTAAAGCAGGTGGACCGGAACCTGAACCCGGAGTCTTACGAGTCGTACCGGAAACTAATCAATATCGAGCCCGACGGCAGGAAAAAGGAATATACCCTTTTTACCGTAAAGAAAGGGGTGGACAAAGTTGCGTCCCTCTTTATCGCGCCTGCCAGCGAAAAGGGCAGGAGCACCCTGCGGGTCGGGGACAACATGTGGTTCTATATCCCCAACGTGGGCAAGCCCATACGCATCACGAGCCTCCAGTCCGTGGTGGGCGGGGTGTTCAACAATGCCGACATTCTGCAGCTCGATTACGCGGCGGAATACAACGTCGAGAAGGTTGAGGAGCAGGGAACCGAATACCTCCTCCACCTCAAGGCAAAGACGAAGACCGTGGCCTACGACCGCATCCGGCTCCGGGCTGAGAAGGAAAAAAAGCTTCCGACGAAGATCGAGTGCCTGACCGAGGCAGGCATGCTGATCAAGACCCTCTATTTCAAGGACGTGAAGGATTTCGGCAACGGCATCCTGCGGCCTGCGGTCATCGAGACGGACAGCCCGCTCTATAAAAACTACAAGTCGATCATGATATTGGCAAAGATCAAGGCCCGGGATTTCAAGGATGAAGTCTTCACCCTGACGTTCATGCCGAATCTTGAATCTTTGAGATAGGCTGGGAAGACGGACCGAATGCCGAAGGCCGCGCCATCAAAGACAACGCTTTTTTTCTCTTTCCTGAAACTTGGACTGACCGCATTCGGCGGACCTGCAATGGTTGCCTATATACGGGATCTGTCCGTGAAACGCAACCAGTGGGTAGATGAAAAAACATTCAAGGACGGCGTAACCCTGGCTCAGGCAATACCCGGCGCGACGGCCATGCAGATAGCGGCATATATCGGGCTGCGCACGCGAGGTACATGGGGAGCGCTGCTGTCCTATGTCGGTTTTGGATTGCCCGCTTTTGCTCTGATGCTGATGCTTGCGGTGTTTTATGAACGGGCCAGAAGCATTTCGCAGATCATGTCCCTGTTCAACGGTCTTCAGGTGGTCGTGGTTGCAATAATTGTCAACGCACTGTACGTTTTCGGGAAAAGCGCGGTAACGAACTACCGGGAAGCACTCCTTGCCGCCTTGTCAGCTGCGTTCTTCTGGTCAGGAGCAAGCCCCTTTTTTATAGTCATAATCGCGGCCCTGACAGGAGTCGTGCTTTTTAGAGATGCCGAAAACGAAAGCCTGTCAATCCTTTGTCCGGAAAAGAATGGATTGCCGGTCAAGAGTATAGTGCTGCTTGCAGTGGTCATGGTTGCGGTGCTTGCAGCGCTGTATGTTGCGAGAAGGGATTTTTTCAACCTGGCATTGATGATGCTCAGGATAGACCTGTTTGCTTTTGGAGGCGGATTTGCGTCGCTCCCGCTGATGCTTCATGAAATTGTGAATGTGAGAGGGTGGCTGGATCACCGTACGTTTATGGATGGAATAGCCCTCGGTCAGGTTACTCCCGGCCCTATTATTATCACGGCAACCTTTGTGGGATATCTGGCGTATGGTTTAGCCGGAGCAGTAGTTGCGACTGTGGCGATCTTTACGCCTTCTTTCCTGATACTGATATCGGTCGCGCCCTTGTTCGACAAGCTCAAGAGATCACCGTATTTCAGCAAAGCGACAAAAGGGATACTCGCATCGTTTGTCGGCCTGCTGCTCTTTGTATCGGTGAAATTTATCCTCAATGTTCCCTGGGACCTGGTGCGGGTTCTGTTGGGACTCGCGGCCATGCTCGCGTTAGTGAAGAAGGTTGATGTCCTTTATGTAGTTCTGCTCGGCGCGGTCATGTCAATAATCATGCTGTAAGACACGAAGAAAGCAATGACATCCAATATGGCCATCAGGTCGAAATTCCATTGTTTACCGTCACTGCCGCTTGCAGTTCTTATGGTGGTATTCCTGTCAAGCGTCCTCCATGCGGAAGAATATGCATTCGACCTCTCGGAGGTTGAGAAAAAGCCTTACCATTTCGGCGGCTACGCGGAACTCAGGCCCGTGCTGTATGGGCTCGACAAGGACGCGGCCCTGTATCAGCTCCGGTTCTACAGCAGGGAGAAAGGTCATACTCTGCCGGAATACAACGCGGCGCTTCAGCTTGAGGGTGGTATTGAAAAAGGCATAACAAAACTCTTCGTGAGAACAAACACCGCTTATCAGGATTCCTATCTCGGCA
>Ga0315281_10012018_pt1 | contig 11828 bp, 9 predicted proteins | sample YL17G07_0_MG_FD_204540 | JGI IMG/M metagenome (GOLD analysis project Ga0315281, IMG submission 204540) | Sediment microbial communities from Yellowstone Lake, YNP, Wyoming, USA - YL17G07_0 | ecosystem: Environmental > Aquatic > Freshwater > Lake > Sediment | place: USA: Wyoming | collected... | reverse complement strand
TTGCTGCAACCTTCTGGCCACGGAACGTTGTTTCCCTCCCTTCAAGTTCAGCGGACGCAATAAAATGCAAGTGCGCACTGAGGTCTTTGGCAGTGATCGATTCATAGCCTATGCGCGCGTCCTTTGGGGAACGTGGGCTCTGGGCGAGCAACAGAACGAATGGCACGAGGAACGGAACAATGCGATGCATGCGAATCCTTTTGAGCTATCTGCGAGTGGTGGTTTGAGAAGAATCCTGTGAAGAGGTCCAAAAAACGCCATCAACGTTAAGCAAAAACGCAAAGAAAATCAAGATAGTCAAATGGCATCTCGCTCTGAAAAATTTTCAGTCTATCTGACAGAATGCTTCTATCTACTGACAAATCCAGAGTATTCGGCCTGACAGTTTGTCCATGTCGACTCACCTCATGCCCCTGGGTTCGACCGAGCCTCTTGAAAATGGGCCAAATTCGTGCACTCGGTCGATCTCTATGACGTGGCACGCTGATTGAATCAAATGCTTGCAGAAACATCAAAGAAAACTACCAAGCAACTCGTAAAGGAGACTTGAATATGTTGATTCGGTTTGATTACCCCAGGATGTTTGACAACCTGCTTCAGGATTTTGTCGTTGGTGACTTCACTTCCGCCGTGAAGTCTTTCCCGGCGATCGACGTCGCGGAGCATGAGAATGAATTCGTATTGCTCGCGGAGATGCCAGGCGTCAAGAAAGAGGATTTGAAGCTCACCGTCGAGAACAATGCCCTGACACTCAGCGGCGTGCGGAAGCCGTACGAGGTTCCTCAAGAGGCTCGCGTCTTGTTGAATGAGGTGCGAGTCAGCGAGTTCAGCCGATCGTTTGAATTCCCCTCAGACGTTGAGGTCGACAAGATCGCTGCCGAACTTCAGAACGGCTTGCTACGCGTCGTGCTGCCGAAAGCCGAGCGTGCGCGGGTCAAGAGAATTGAAATTCAGTAATCGGGCGGAGGTGCGCTATGGGCAACAATAGTAAGGAGGCACTTATGCGAAAGCGTAGCAGCGCTCTTGCCAAGCGAACGGAGCCCGTCGAACGATCCATCACACCAGTGGCGGATATTTACGAGACGGCAGATGCCTTCGTCGTGAAGCTCGACATACCCGGAGCCACAAAAGACTCTATCAGCGTGAGCGTTGAACCGGGCTACCTCTCAGCGAAGGGTCTCGTTGGTCCCCATCACACAGAGGATGCGAACCTTCTGCTCGGCGAGATTGGTCGGAGGAGTTACTTCCGCGAGTTCAATCTGACAGAAGGTATCAACCATAAGGAGGTCGAAGCGCAGTTCGAGGATGGTGTGCTCACTATCCGGCTGCCGAAGACTGATGAAATGAAACTTAAGGAAATTCCTATCAAGTAACTTGTTGAAGGGAGGATGAAACTATGTCGCTCGTTCGTTGGAATCCGGCTCGTGAACTCGAGCGCTGGGCGCCTGATTTCTTTGGTGTCCAACGGGAGATCAACAGACTGTTTGATGATTTCTTTCGTGGAGGGATGCAGGCCGAAGAGGCGTCGGGACGGTCGTACTGGTCGCCGGCGGTGGATATTGCAGAACGCGACAATGAGTATGTCGTGAAAGTGGAGCTCCCCGGTGTCAATAAGGATGATGTCAAGATCACGCTTGAATCCAACATCCTCACGATCCGTGGTGAGAAGAAACAGGAAAAGGAGGAGAAGGGGGAAAATTCCCATCGTCTCGAGCGAAGCTACGGTTCGTTCCAGCGGTCATTCACGCTCCCGACGATAGTGAAGAATGACAAGATTGATGCGGTCTACAGGGACGGCATTTTGACGGTCACTCTGCCGAAAGCGGAGGAGGCAAAGCCGAAGCAAATCGAAGTGAAAGTAAGATAACTCCGTGTCACGATACTGCATCGGCGGTTCAGAGAGACTTAAAACATGCGGTCGGGTCCGCGGGTGGGGCGGACTCGACCTTTCACATTTATCAGAAGCGAGCACAGACATTCCATTCTGACCCCAATCGTTCAGCAATTTGCAGCGGCAGTCAGGGCTGCAACACCATCAAAAGGAGTGATAGGACATGGCAAGCAAATCGAACAAAATCATCGGGATCGACCTCGGCACGACGAATTCCGTCGTAGCGGTCATGGAAGGCAACGATCCAGTCGTCATCGCAAACGCGGAGGGATCCCGTACAACGCCTTCCGTTGTCGGGTTTCCGAAATCCGGCGAGCGGCTTGTTGGTGCGGCTGCCAAACGGCAGGCGGTGACCAATTCTCAGAACACCGTCTTCTCCATCAAGCGCTTCATGGGTCGCTTCTATGATGAGGTGACCGAGGAGATGAAGCTGGTGCCGTACAAGGTTATCCGGGGCGACAACAATACGGCCCGCGTTCAGTTGAGCGATCGTGTGTATTCACCCCCCGAGATTTCCGCCATGATCCTTCAGAAAATGAAACAGACGGCGGAGGACTACCTCGGGACAAAGCTCACTGAAGCGGTAATTACGGTCCCGGCGTATTTCAACGACGCACAGCGCCAGGCTACAAAAGAAGCGGGGGAGATTGCAGGGCTAAACGTTCGGCGCATTATCAACGAGCCCACCGCCGCCGCGTTGGCGTACGGCCTCGACAAGAAACACAAGGACATCAAAGTTGCTGTGTTCGACCTTGGAGGCGGAACGTTCGATATCTCGATTCTTGAGTTGGGCGAAGGAGTGTTCGAGGTAAAATCGACGAACGGGGATACACACCTCGGTGGTGACAATTTTGACCAGCGCGTCCTGGACTACATAGCCGACGAGTTCAAGAAGCAGGAAGGAATTGACCTCCGCAAGGACCCCATGGCGCTTCAACGGCTGCGGGAAGCTGCAGAGAAGGCCAAGATGGAGCTATCGCAATTGATGCAGACGGAGATCAACCTTCCCTTTATTACGGCGACGGCGGAAGGTCCCAAGCATCTCAACATGACGCTTACACGAGCGAAGTTCGAGCAGCTCGTCGAGGATCTTGTGCAGAGATGCCTGCCGCCGGTGGAGAAAGCGTTCAGGGACGCAAGCATGAACCCCCAGCAGATTGACGAAGTGATCCTCGTTGGCGGAATGACCCGCGTTCCTCGTGTCCAACAGCTTGTCAAGGATATGTTTGGCAAAGAAGGGCACAAAGGGGTCAATCCCGACGAAGTCGTTGCGGTCGGTGCTGCGATCCAAGGTGGAGTTCTTTCCGGAGAAGTGACGGACGTGCTGTTGCTCGATGTCACGCCGTTGACGCTCGGCATCGAGACGCTGGGTGGCGTGATGACGCAGATGATTCAGGCCAACACAACCATCCCGACGAAGAAGAGTGAGATTTTTTCGACGGCGTCTGACAGCCAGCCATCGGTTGAGATTCATGTGCTGCAGGGCGAGCGGCCGATGGCGACGGATAACCGAACCCTCGGTCGGTTTCATCTCGACGGAATACCACCCGCACCCCGTGGCATTCCGCAGATTGAGGTGACGTTTGACATCGATGCCAACGGCATCCTCCACGTGTCGGCAAAGGACAAAGCGACGAATAAGGAGCAGAGCATTCGTATTACCTCTTCGAGCGGTTTGACCAAGGAAGAGATCGAGAAAATGAAGACGGATGCTCAGTCTCACGCCGCTGAGGACAAGAGGCGGAAGGAGGAGATCGAGACCAAGAATCAGGCGGACAACCTTGTTTTCCAGACGCGCAAGCAGCTGAAGGAGCTCGGTGACAAGATGCCGTCCGAGGTGAAGGCGAAGGTGGAAAGTGCCGCCAACGCTCTCGACGAAGCGATCAAGTCTGGAAACCACGGCGATATCAAGGCAAAAATGGAAGCCCTGAACAATGCGTGGAACGAAGCATCCACACGGATGTACGAAGCGACCCGCGGTCAACAGGCGGGGGCTGGTCCTCAGGCTGAGGGTCCGTCCGCTGGCCAGGCGCCTGGCGAGCAACAGCAGGGTGGCGACAAAGGGAAGAAGGTTGAAGACGCGGACTACGAAGTGGTGGATGATAAGTAGTTGGAGATTGCAGATGACACGAGGCAGACGGCAGTATGCAGTAAGCAAAAAGCAGTAGGCAGAATCGAAAGGCGAGGCGAACCCTCGCCTTTTGCATCCCAATAGTCAATGGAGCAGTGGATGACGATGCGGCGATTATTGAGAAGGTTCACAAAGCACGCTCAGCGCATCCTCTCGGATCGATCGATTGAGGACAGTTCAGACTTAGCATCCCTTAGGCAAAAAGCGCTCCTGTTTCTCTATGTCAAGTCAACAAAGACAGCGGCATCCATACGCTTGCTTCTGCTGAAAAGGAGATGGGAAGACGCAATGATCCTTCTTCGCAGCCTTCTGGAAAATCTCATTTGTTATCAGTGGTTAAGAATGAAGGGCGACCCAGCCATTGTTAGGTTTGCGCGTTTTGAATGCGTGACCAAGTTGAGGGAGCACAAGAAGTCTAGAGAAGCAACCATCTTCAAAAGAAATGCTGAAGAATTTGATTATCTGGCCGCTCAAGCTAACATCGAGCAAGAATTGATGAACTGGAACGATCAGCTCAAGACTCTCGAGCCTGCTTTTGACCTGAAAACGCAAGAAGATCTCGACAACAGAGGATTATGGGGAGGCCGGAACATACGCCAGATGGCTGAAGAGATCGACCGAACCAACTCGTTGAAAGACCTGACCTGGATATATGATATTCCATTTGGACTCGGAAATGAATTTGTCCATCCGAATCCGGCCACGGTTCGGAGCTATTTGAAAACGAGCAATAGGCTTTTCATTCCTGTATTCAAGACCACTCATGAGTGGCAATACGAAATCCAAGTTCTGACCTGCCAGACTCTCCTAGAGATGATGCGGTTGGCTGACGGAGATTTCCATCTTGGGAAATCAGAGCTGGATCAGCAACTTTCGAGGGATTTTGAGTCCCTGCTTCGAAAGAAAGACAACGAATAGTGCCAGTCTGGTCCGTGCAGATGAAAAAAAATCGCCCAAACAATCTGAACTATGAACTTCAACAAATTTACCATCAAATCCCAAGAAGCTGTTCAGAACGCGCAGGAGATCGCCTCGAGCTACAGCAACCAGGCGATCGAGCCGGAGCATGTGCTCGCTGCGCTCGTTCAGGACAGTGAAGGGATCGTTGCGCCTTTGCTCCAAAAGGTCGGGGCAAACCTGAACTACATCAAAATCAAGATCAGCGAGGCGGTCGAACGGCTGCCGAAAGTGCAGGGAGCCGGTCTTGGCCAACAACATCTCTCGCCTGCCCTGCTGCAGGTTTTTGAGTCCGCCCAGAAAGAAGCCCAGCAACTCAAAGACGAATACATCAGCACCGAGCATCTGCTGCTCGGATTGCTCGAAGAACCGACCCATGGGAGGAAACCCTCAAGCGCGTCAAAACTGCTGGTCGACCAGGGAGTAACGAAGGACGCAATCTACAAAGCTCTCAAGGAAGTTCGCGGAACGCAAAGGGTGACGGATCAAAACCCGGAAGACAAGTATCAAGCGCTTGAGCGGTTTGGTCGGGATCTCAATGAGCTGGCGCGCAGAGGGAAGCTGGATCCCGTCATTGGCCGTGAGGATGAGATTCGCCGCGTGCTTCAGGTGCTCTCCCGCCGGACCAAGAACAATCCTGTGCTCATTGGTGACCCTGGCGTCGGCAAGACTGCCATCGCCGAAGGCATCGCCCACCGCATCGTTCAAGGAGATGTGCCTGAAAATTTGAAAACCAAACGGATCGTTGCTCTCGACTTGGGCAGTCTGGTGGCTGGGACAAGCTTCCGGGGTCAGTTTGAAGAACGGCTCAAAGCGGTTCTCAAGGAAGTGACAGAATCCAATGGGGAGATCATTCTCTTCATCGACGAGCTCCACACTCTCGTTGGGGCCGGAGCCGCTCAGGGTGCAGTTGATGCTGCGAACATGCTCAAGCCTGCGCTCGCACGCGGGGATCTTCGCGCTATCGGTGCAACGACAATCGACGAGTATCGCAAGCATGTCGAGAAAGACGCTGCACTGGAGCGCCGATTCCAGCCGGTCCTGGTGGATGAGCCAAGCGTTGAAGACACCATCTCGATCCTGCGCGGCCTCAAAGAGCGTTACGAGGTTTATCACGGCGTTCGGATTACCGATGGAGCAATTGTCGCTGCTGCCCAACTCAGCCATCGATACATCACCGACCGGTTCTTGCCGGATAAGGCAATCGATCTCGTTGACGAGGCAGCGTCCAAGCTTCGGATTGAGATCGATTCGATGCCCGAGGAGTTGGACACCGTCGAGCGACGCATCAAGCAATTAGAGATCGAACGCGAGGCCGTGAAACGGGAGAAGGACGAGGAATCCAAAACTCGGCTGGAGATCATCAGCCAGGAGCTCGCTGAGCTCAACCAGCAGCGGTCCGAACTTCGCGCACACTGGCAGCTCGAGAAAGAGCTCATCCAATCGATCCGCAAGATGAAGGAGGAGATGGAGCGGGCGAAGGTCGAAGCGGAGCAAAAGGAGCGTCAGGGCGACCTGGGACGTGTCGCAGAGTTGCGCTATGGCGTCATCGCCGGTCTGGAAAGGAAGCTCAAAGAGGCGTCAGGAAAGTTGGCAGATGTGCAGAAGAACCGGAAAATGCTGAAGGAGGAGGTTGACGCGGAGGATATCGCCGAGATTGTTGCGAAGTGGACAGGCGTTCCCGTCCAGCGTATGCTGGAAAGTGAGCGGGCAAAGCTCCTGCATCTGGAGGCACGCATTCACGAGCGGCTGATCAACCAGAATGATGGCGTGAAGGCCGTTGCAGACGCCATTCGCAGAAGTCGCGCCGGACTACAGGACGAAAAACGTCCGATCGGCTCATTCATTTTCCTGGGCAGCACGGGTGTCGGAAAGACGGAGCTTGCGCGCGCTCTGGCGGAGTTCCTCTTCAACGACGAGAGCGCGATGGTGCGAATCGATATGAGTGAGTATATGGAGAAGTTTTCCGTCTCCAGACTCATCGGCGCTCCGCCCGGATATGTCGGCTACGAGGAAGGAGGACAACTGACGGAAGCCGTTCGTCGCAAACCGTATTCCGTTGTTCTCCTGGACGAAATCGAAAAGGCTCATCCGGAGGTCTTCAACGTCTTGCTACAGCTGCTTGATGAGGGTCGGTTGACCGACAGCAAAGGTCGGACCGTGAACTTCAAGAACACGATCGTCATTATGACGTCGAACCTTGGGTCCCATCTCATTCAGGAGAGACTACAGCACCTGAATGAAAGCAACCGTGACGAGATCATGGACGAGCTTCGGGTGAGACTTCTGGAGATGCTGAAGCAGGCGATTCGACCGGAGTTTCTGAACCGGATCGATGAAATCATTCTCTTCAAGCCCCTCACGATGCCGGAGATTCAGCAAATCGTTGAGCTGCAGTTGAAAAACGTCCAAAAGCTCATCTCAGCGAAGAATATCACGCTGGAGTTTTCGGACGACCTCAAGGAATGGCTTGCGAGGGCTGGATTCGATCCGGCTTTTGGTGCACGTCCGCTGAAGCGGACCGTCCAAAGGTATGTGGTCAATAGGCTGTCGGAGAAAATCCTGGCTGGGGAAATCGCTGAGGGAGACTCGGTCGAGGTTGATGTAGGTGATCATGGCGCTGTGGAATTTGTGATCAAAGCAAGAGCTGAGGTCGCGGAGTAACCTCACCCCTTTGTCCCTTCTCCTATGATGGGAGAGGTTTTTTTTTGCTCCCCTGCCAAAATCCCTGTATCTTGGCTGTGAAATGAAACTCTCATCACTCCTTGGGCATGCGCGGGAACTTCTCCAACTCACCCACACGTCAGGCAAACCTGCTGACAGCCTTATCGATTCGTTTTTTCGCTCCCATAGATATCTTGGTTCCCACGACCGTCGGTTCATTGCAGAGACTGTCTACGGCACGCTGAGACATCTTCGCCGCTGCGACGTCGTCCTTCAGGGTGCAGTGGGTGGACAGGTGCACGACGTCCTTCCGGAAGACGGGTTCCTTCTGCTTATTGTTACGTACCTGCTACTTATCGAGTGCCGCACTGCACTTTCGAGCCGAGACCTCCTTCCCCAACTCACGTCTTCTCGTCTCAAGGCAAACCTTGATGACGCGCTCACGAAAATTCTCTCTCAGGCGATCGATGAGGAGCATGACGCGGCAGACCGGATCGGCATCCGATATTCTTATCCCCGATGGATGGTGGAACGCTTTTTTTCTCAATACGGTGAAGAAGAAACGGAGAGACTCTGTACAAGCCTGAATGACCAGGCGCCCCTTACCCTCAGGGTGAACACTCTCAAGCTCACAGTTGAAGGATGTCAGAAGTTGCTCAAGGCAGAGGGAATCGAGACACAGAGAACGCAGCTCTCCCCGCTCGGCCTTGAGGTACCGAAACGCATCAACATCTTCGAGCTTCAATCATTTCGGGATGGGATGTTCGAGGTGCAGGATGAGGGGAGCCAGCTCTTGCCGTTGTTGCTCGATCCGAAGCCCACCGTGAAGGTTCTCGATGCGTGTGCAGGCGCTGGGGGTAAAACGCTCGAGTTCGCTGCCTTAATGAACAATCGAGGCGAGATCGTGGCAACGGACGTGCAGAAGTTCAGGCTTGATCAGCTGCGCAAGCGTCTCCGGCGCGCAGGTGCCTCGAATGTGCGCATCAAGGAAATCAGAGATCTTTCCTCTCTCCGGCAACAATTGAGCGAACATTTCGATCTTGTCTTCGTCGACGCTCCGTGCAGCGGCCTGGGGACGATTCGCCGCAATCCCGGCATGAAATGGACCGTGACCGAAGATACCGTTCAGGAACTCTCGGCAAAACAGCTGGAGATCTTGAACATGAGCGCTCCGCTGGTGAAACCGGGCGGCAAGCTCGTCTATGCAACATGCACGCTGCTTCGTGAGGAAAACGAAGATGTGGTTGAGGCGTTTCTTCCGCAACACAAGGAGTTTGTCGTCGCTGATCCATTGCCATTCCTTTCAAAATTCAATCTTCAGAAGCTTGTCTCCTCGAGATACACCAGACTTCTCCCGCATCGCGACGGAACTGACGGGTTCTTCTGTGCTGTTCTGGAGAGAGAAACGCTGTAGTCTTCGATTGATTCTCCTGACATCTTTTCATACAATAAAGATTCAGCGATAGCCAATTACCACCTCCGCCGATGGGAATGCTTATGCGCCACCGACAGGATACCCTGAGAGTCCTCGCTCTCACTCTCGTCTTGTTTCTCGGGGCCGGATGCTCGAAGGATCCAACCGAACAAGAGATACTTGAGAAAGCCATTGAACACCAGAGATGGGATGAATTTGACGACGCCCTGTCGTCGTACAAGATGCTTGTGGAACGCTTTCCAAGAAGCCCGAACGTCCCGGAAGCGCTTTATGCCATGGGCCTCATTTATCAGACAAAGAAGGATTTCACGAAGGCCGTCGCGACGTTCAAGAGGCTTGGCGAGGAATACCCCGACCATGCCACCGCATCAAGCGCCACCTATATTCGGGCGATGCTTCTGAGCAGGGAATTAAAAGATCCTGACGGAGCTTTGAAGGCATTTGAGGAGCTCCTGAAGCGTTATCCCGATTCACCGACGGTCGGTTCAGCGAAGGCGGAGATGGTTAGTCTCCAGAACAAGACACGCAAAACACGGTAGGTCCACGCGTGCAAGAAGGGCTCAAGTATCTTCAACCGAGCGTTGTGGCTCAACTGGCGAACATGGAGCTGCGTGCCCGGCTTGTTGTTGAAGGCTTCATAACCGGCCTCCACAAGAGTCCTTACCATGGATTCAGCGTCGAGTTTACTGAGCATCGCCAGTACATGCCCGGCGATGAAATCAAGCATATTGACTGGAAAGCCTACGGCAAGACCGATCGGTACTACATCAAGGAATTCGAGGAAGAAACGAACCTGAAGTCGTATCTCATCCTTGATGCAAGTAGGTCGATGGATTATTGCTCTGATGGGCACTTGAGAAAAGTGGAGTACGCGTCCTATATCGCAGCGGCCCTGGCATATCTGATGGTCGAGCAGCGCGACGCGGTCGGCCTCACGATCTACGATGAACGAGTCCGCACTCTTTTGCCGCCCCGGGCCACGAAGCTCTACTTGAAGCAGATCTTGCGGGAGCTTGAAAACCTTGAGCCAGGCAAGAGAACGGCGACCGCCCAATCGCTCCACGAAGTCGCTGAACGGATCAAGCGGCGGGGCCTTGTGGTCGTTCTCAGCGACCTGTTTGACGACCCGAAACACGTGACGACTGCTCTGAAGCACTTCCGCCATAAGGGGAACGAAGTCATCGTCATGCAGGTGCTGGATCCCATGGAGCGCTCCTTTGCCTTCGGTACGGATGCGTTGTTCCGGGACATGGAGACCGGAGAAGAACTCATGACTCAACCCTGGCACATCCAGAAGGCGTATCGGGAGTCCTTTCAACAGTTTCTGGATTACTACAAGCGGGAATGCCGCGAAAATGCGATCGATTACGTCCTCCTCGACACGAGCACGCCGTTCGACAAAGCGTTGTTCGAGTATTTGAATAAACGCAGGAGAATCCACTAGGAAATTTGGTCATCGAGCCATCGGGTCATTGAGTGATTGAGTCCTCGCCCAACTTTTCTCCGGATAACCGCTAGGTGTTGACGCTTCCTAAATGACACGCTGATCCGATCGCCCGATGATTCATATTGTCCGTTCTGCATCTAGCTATGTCTGAAGACAAGCTCATAGTGAAGGGCGCGCGCGTCCACAATCTCAAGAACATCGACGTCGAGATGCCGCGCGATAACTTTATCGTCATCACGGGACTCTCCGGTTCCGGAAAGTCGAGCCTAGCCTTCGACACCATTTATGCCGAAGGGCAGCGGCGATATGTCGAAAGCCTTTCAGCCTACGCTCGACAGTTTCTCGGATTGATGGAGCGACCGGACGTAGACTACATCGACGGACTGAGTCCGTCGATCTCGATCGAGCAGAAGACGGTGAGCACAAATCCGCGCTCGACGGTCGGGACAGTCACGGAGATCTATGACTTTCTTCGGCTGCTTTTTGCAAGGGTTGGGACACAATTCTGCTACAACTGCGGCCGAAAGGTACAGCGGCAAACGGTCGATCAGATAATCGATTCCATCCTTCAATATCCTTCCGGAGCGAAGGTTCAGATTCTTGCTCCGGTGGTGAAGGGGCGCAAAGGACACTACCGCGAGCTCTTCGAGCAGATTTTGAAGGATGGTTTTGTGCGAGTCCGGGTCGATGGTGTCACGAAAGAAATCACCGACGGCATGAAGGTAGATCGCTATAAGATCCATAACATCGAGATTGTTGTTGATCGCATTGCACTCAAACGCGAGGCCCGGTCGCGGGTCGCTGAATCGGTCGAGGTAGCGTTGCGATACGGCAACGGCGCGCTCATCGTCCACGATGGCGAGAAGGATCACTTGTACAGCAGCCACTACGCCTGCCACGTATGTGGAATCAGTTACGAGGAGCCGGCTCCGAATTCGTTTTCGTTCAACTCACCTGCCGGGTCGTGTCCGGAGTGCGAGGGGCTTGGCGAGAAGCGAGCATTTGATCTCAGGCTGATCATTCCCGATGCACACCTCAGCATTAATCTGGAGGGATTGGCTCCTCTGGGCAAGCCACGCCCCACGTGGATGTTCAGTCAGATACGAGCTGTCGCGAAACGGTACGGGTTTGACTTCGACACGCCGCTGATCAGTCTCTCGCCCAAAGCCAGACAAGTCCTCCTCTACGGTGCAGGTGACGAGAAATTCGAGATCGAGTATGCCCAGAGCAGTGGGAGGACTGTCGTCTACAAGCATCGCTTCGGCGGCGTGATGGAGATGCTCAAGCGATTCTATGATGAGTC
>Ga0315281_10012017_pt1 | contig 11829 bp, 11 predicted proteins | sample YL17G07_0_MG_FD_204540 | JGI IMG/M metagenome (GOLD analysis project Ga0315281, IMG submission 204540) | Sediment microbial communities from Yellowstone Lake, YNP, Wyoming, USA - YL17G07_0 | ecosystem: Environmental > Aquatic > Freshwater > Lake > Sediment | place: USA: Wyoming | collected... | reverse complement strand
CTGCTTCGTCTCGATGAAAACTTTGTCGTCGATTTCAAAGTCGAAATGCCTGTAAGGGACGGGCGCGCCTATGAAATTGACGTATATCCCCGGGTTGTCCCAGCTGATTGGGCCGTCGTAGGAATAGGCCCATGCCGTGCTTCCCCTGTTGGTCCCTATTAAAACCCTGTCCAGTCTCGGGGATGGCATAAGTAGCCTGTTGTACGGCGGAAGCTTCCCATGCAAGTCTATAATCATACCGAGCTCTATCGTCTTCATCCTCTCCTTGTGCTCCAGATCCACCTCGTTTATCACGTGCCCGAGCATCTTGCCGTCTACGCTGCACTTGAGCATCTCGTCCTTCCTTATGCTGTAATTCCCGGCAATTACGTCTTCCAATGCCGTTGCGACTCCATCCTTGTCGATGTCAGGCCAAAAGCCCTGGCTCTTTACAGTATCCTCTTGGTAATGGACCTGCAAGACCGGCACGTCTCTGCCTACAATTTTCTCCTTGTTCGGGGGGTAGAGCGTGGTGCCGTCGCCGCCGATTGCGAAATAGAAGTCCGGCAGCTCGGGGTCGTGCTCGAAATGCGGATAGCGCTTGATTACGTCCAAAACCGGCTCGACATTCTCGGGCTTCCCGAGCACATCGTACTTCTTCAAAGATTTCAACGGCATAACTATGGCTTAAATGGTAAAACTTAAGAACCTTTCGTTATTGGCGGAGACAGCCCCTACAGCGTGCTCCCGTAGTCGCGCATGATTGCATCAAGTATGCCTATGGCCATCGAAAGCCGCTGTTTGTCATAGCATATCGCGTCGCCCAGCAGGAAATTGCGGTAGCCGAGCTCCAACAGGTAGCCGACGTCGGTTATGTCCGCGCAGTCCGGCATCTGCTCTGGCTTTATCCTCGTCAGCGACTCCATGATGCGCGATGCTCCGTACGCGTTCGGGTCGGCCTTGATTATCTTCTTCGTCGCGTTCAGTATGTAGTGCGGCTTGTCCAGCCATACGTACATGTCCCCGCGGGCCGCCATAAGAGTGACATGCTCCTTGTATTTCGACTTCGGATAGACGTTCTCCACGAAATTGAGGCCTCGGTTCGACTCGATTTTCGCCAGTATTTCGGCCTTCGGGTCGCGTGCCACTATGTCTGCGAGGTCGCTGTCCTGCTCGACAAACGATATCATGTACTTATGCATGTCCAGCTGCTTGGCCGCGTCTATGAATTCCTTGTCTCTTTTTGTCAGGTAGCCATGAACCTTCAGCGACGGGTCCATTATGCTGACGGCCGCGCCCCTGCCGAAGTGCACCTCCGTGCCCGGCGGCGCTTGCACTTTCAGCCTGCTGCCCCCCGCCACGAATCCCCACCCTTCGACACGCTCCAACTTGAGCGGTATGTACACCTCTTCGATCGTGCCCTTCGTCTTGTCCTCGATCGACTCCTTGTACCACATTTCGGTCGGCGTCCTGACAGTCAGGCGGTGGCTGACCTTCAGGCTGTCCTTCGGAATCACGGCATCCTCGGTGACGCGCAACTGCCTGCACTTCAGATCCACCCACAGGTCCTTAGGATACACCTCGTCCTTCAGCCTCTTCAGCAGTTCGTACGCGGACGTGTCCATCTCGGCCGAAGTGTTGAAGCGTATGCCCGTGATCGCTGGCTTGCGCGCAACGTCCCGGATGAAAGTCGATTTCGGGTTCAGCGTAGCTATGATTTCCATGAAATCACTTTATAGTAGTTAACGATAAAAGTTTTTAAAACGCTCTTGTTTTTACAATTTGAGGCGCTTTGCCGGCGCATGGCAAAAAACGGCGCGAATTGGCCAGCACGGGCTAAAACTGCCTGAAGGAAACCGGGGATTAGTTCACGAATTGAAATCAGTAACAGCGGGGGTTTGTGAGGTGGAGGGATGACCGGCGAAACGAAAAGTCCGAAGCTGAGGCTGTTTTTCGTTACAGGCAACAGATCCAAATTTTTGGAGGCCGCGTCCGTCCTTGAGCTGGCGGGTGTGCGACTGGTGCAAGAGGATATCGAGCTTGACGAATCTGGGCTGGACGATCAGGCGGCTGTGGTTGTGGCGAAGGCCAAGCATGCATACGAGAAGCTGAAGCAGCCTGTGATGGTCGACGACACGGGAATGTACTTCCATGCGTTCGACAACTTTCCCGGCGCTTACACGAAGAGGCTGCTGAAGCACGTGGGGTACGACGGCGTGATGCGTCTACTAGATGGGAAGGACCGCAAGGCGCACTTCCGGTGCTTGGTTTGCTTCAACGACGGCAGCAAGTGTCAAGTCTTCTCAGGAGAGCTGCACGGTGAGATTACGAAAACCGTCAGCGGCAAGATAAACTCGGATTGGGAATACGACAGCATTTTCATACCCGAGGGCCTAAGCGTGCCGTTGTCCGAGCTGACCATCGAAGAGAGGGCAAAGTTCTCGCACAGGAAGAAGGCTGTTATGAAGCTCTTGGAACATTTGAAAAATTCGTGAGGTTGAAAAAATGGAAATTGTAAAAGTAGACAGCATCGGAGAGGCTTGGTTGCAGGCGTGCGACGCTATAATGGCCGAAGGCGCGGACGGCGCAGACGGCGACGAGAAGATGAAGGAGATAATGCACCTGCTGCTCGAAATACAGAACCCGAAGGAGAGCGACAAAATAATCGACGCAAAGGGCGACAGGAAGATGCTCGAGTGGATGAATTCCAATTTCACGGAACAGAAACTCGTGCCAGAGCTGAGCAACAGCATGAGCTACGGCACACGGCTGTTCAACTACAACGGCAAGAACCAAGTGCAATGGGTGATCGACAAGCTGAGGAAGAAGCTGGAGACCAAAGCGGCGACAATACCGATGCTGATGCCGAACGACGACAAAGGCTACATCCCATGCGTGAGCCTGCTGGACTTCAAGGTGCGTGGCGGAAAGCTGACGCTGACTGTCTTTTGTCGCAGTATCGATTTCGGCGAGAAGGCGTACGCGAACATGGTTGCTCTTGCGCGGCTGCAGGCTATGGTGGCGAAGGAAGTCGGCGCCGGCATCGGACCGATGGTGATGCACGTTGCATCTGCGCACATTTACGAGAAGGATTTCGAAAGCGTTAAGTCTGTATTGAAGGATTAAATGATTAAATTGAAGGGAAAAGCAGAGGTTGATTTTGAAAATGAAAGAAACTGTTGACGACGTGAGGAAGCGCGTGCAGGCTGCCCAGTGGAACTACGCCGGCAACCTCAGGGAAGTGGAAGAGATATTGCTGCACGAGCGCGGCTTCGTTTTCAGGGCCCCGCATAAGGCCGAGGATGTGATGATGCTCTGCTCGGGCGGCCTGGATTCGAGCGTAGCTATGGACATCGTTTTTCGCGAATGGGAACCGGTTGTGCACCCTGTTTATATCAAGCGCGGGGCAAAGGCCGAGAAGTTCGAAGAGGCGGCGTTCGACTTCTTCGTTGAGCTGTACGGCGAGCGCTATCCGGACCTCGTGGCAAACCCAATCAAGATAAGGTGCGCGATACCTTCGAAGGACATAAAAGCCCTGATTCCAGAAGCGTATACGCAGACCATAGGCCACCCGTTGCGCAACTCGAGCATGCAGAACCGTGCGGTTGAGTATGCGGTGGCGTTGAACGCGAAGAACGACTTGCGCATCAGGACCATACTCACCGGCTCGGTCGGAGAAGACAAAACCGAACCGGAGCTTGGACTGCTTAGCCTGCGCACGCAGACGCTCAACACGTGCGTGCAGATGGGAGACTGGGAATGGCAGGTCGCATCGCCGCTGACCGAACCGTACATTTCTAGCGGCATGCACAGGCCGATATGCAAGACCGGCCTCATAAGGCACGCGCACGCGTACAGCATTCCTCTGGAAAAAACCAGGACGTGCTTCAGCGGCAGCAAGATTGCCGACGGCACGTGCCACGCATGCGTGAAGAGGCTGGCCGCGTTCGACTACGAGCGCATGGTCGATTCATTGCCCTATCTTGAGAGGCCGGAAAAGTACGACAGAGAGGATCTCAGATGAGCAGCCCAACACCAACGCCCAAACCGAGGACGAAGCAGGTCGTCCCGGGGTTCGACATATTTTTCAAGGACGACTTTACGATAATCGACAGCGAAATAGCTCGGCGCTTGGAATCGCCGAAACCCTACATAATGGACAGGGACGAGCTTTGGATAATGGAAAAGGAGCAGTTATACGAGCTTGGCGAAAAGGTTGCGTCGCCTCCAGCAGACGCGGGACAGGACTATATGAAAGTATACACCGAGACCTATCTCGTAAAACCCATCGGAAACTTGCAGGACATGAATGAAAAATACTTTTCGGACAACGCTGCGCAAATCAAAGAACTGAAGAAGAAGTTCATCGAGAGCTGCCTGGATATGTCCCAGGACCTGCCAAAGCAGTTCCCCGGCCTCTACGGGCAGATAGGCAAGGAACTCTGCAGCAAAATCGATTCTCTAGGCCACGACAAACACGGCAGCGACATAGCAGGCGTCTTCGAACAGGCTGGCACCGAAGGCATCCTTGTGGTCGATAAAAAGGTTTACGACCTTGTGAATACATCCAACTTCATTTTGAAATACGAGAAATCCTTCGACCCAACGGGTTTCAGCGAAATTTGCAGCAAGGTGAGTGCGCCAAACCCCATCCCAACACCCAGAGAGGTCGCCTCGATACTTGTATCTTACAAGGACCACATCAGCCCAAGGGCCTTCCCTCTAATAAAAGACAAGATATGGTGCAACGACAAAAGCAGCGAGTTGCGCATAGGTGGAATTTATTTAATCCCCGAGTATAGGGGGCGCTTGGACATGCTCGAAGACGGGTACAAGTCGCTGCTAGACCTGCGCATCAAACGCGAAGCGGCCGAAGAGTTCGGGAGGGGACCTGTGTGAAAAATACAAGGGATGCGAAGGCGGAAGAAGACTTGCTTGAGAGGCTGGGAAAGTTATTGAAGTGCCTGCCGAACGAGCACGATAAGGAATACACGCGCAGGTTCCAGCTGCAGCACAACACCTTCTTCCAGAAGTTGATACCAACTTCGGTGTTAGAGAACGAACTGGAGATTGTAGAGGACGATTACTTGAAAAGCCTGGTTTCGCTGGAATACTTGACTAACGTAATCTTCAGCGAAAGGAAGCTGATCGAGAACTTGGAGAAGCTGCAGGAAGTGCTGGTAAAAGTGACCAAAGGGACGCGCCGCATGGATATCGGCATAATCTCCGCAGAAATCGGGCTTTACGCGCTGGACAAACCGGACTTGAACAAAACCAGCCTGTCCAAAATACGCGAGAGGTACAATGCGCGCAACATCGCGCCCCCCGTCTCTGCAAAGCCTGCGGAGCCTTATTACATCGCAATCGCGAAGATGGTCTACGACCTCGTGAGCGACGAGAACAAGCCCGAGCTGGCGAAGGCGGCAGGGAAGAACAATCTGAAGGCGTTGGTGTTCACGGACAGCATGCTGTCCTACATAGACTCTGCTGCGGAAAAGAAGAAAATCCTTAAAACGTTGAAAGATGATGTGTTTAACGCGTCCGTTTATGTGGTTGACTGCCTTCGGAAGGAGGCGTCTGTGGATAAACTGAAAAAGTACATGGGAGTTAGCGATGGGTGACCGTTGATGGCTGAACACGTGCTCGAAAGGTTGGCAGGGGAGATGGGCAAAAGGTTCAACGATGAGATGCTACACGCTTCGTTGCTGCTGTCGTACGTTTCCTCCGTTTATGACGTGATGCGCCGAAACACATCGCCGTCGCCGCTGTACAGGATCACATACGATGGCACGAACAACCAGCTTGGGCTGAAGGAGACGGAGGGAAACAGCTACGTGCCGGAGAAGGGTGCGATGGACATTGATGCGTTGGACGTTGTGCTTATCGGGAACCTGCGAGGTATACCGCCGCTGTTCGAAGGGGAGACGGGCGTTGGGAAGACGTATGTGTGCGAAGGTTTCCACCGCACGATATTCCCGAAGGAGAACGCCGTGTCGCTGCGTCTCAGTGGCGGCGTGTACGACAACATCTTCCAGCACTTCCTGAAAGGAGAAAGGGACAAAGGAGGAATGCCGAAGCTGGTCGTTGACGAGTCCATAATCGACAGCACCGCCGGCATGTTCATCGACGAGCCGAACCGCGGCGATCCGGACGATTTGCTTCAGCTCATCGACAACAAGCTGCACAGCAGCGGCAAATACTACAATCTCGGGATAAGGATACCGACCATCGACAGCAATGGCAAGGTGAAGGACAGCGGCCGGCGCAAGAAAATAGACGTGACGAGCGCGATAAACCCCAGCAACGCGAAGTACTCTGGCACTGTCGAGCTCGACGCTGCTGTGGACAACAGGTTCCTGAAAGTCGTTTACGGCAACGCTGCGGTCAGCGCGGGCGCCGGGCTGTGGCTGTCTGAAAAGACGGGCGATCAGCACGAAACCCTCATTCGGAAGTTCGCAAAGCGCGCTGCCAAGTACTTGGACGTTAGCGACAAGGCCTTCAGCGACGTGAACCGCGACTGGGTGTCGTTGTACGCATGGATAACGGACACCGAGCGCACGGAAAAACCGATACTCTACTCCGCGCTTGAGTTTTCGGACCTTGTTATACCTGTGCTGGCCGGAGACCTGCCGAAGAACTTCGAATTTGAAAAGTCGATAACCGCGGCGTGGAACGAGAAGCTTGGTACCGACATCAATATAACCGAAACTCTGCCCGAGAGCGAGAACGTGAAGAAGATACACGAGATTGTCGGCACGTTCAAGGTACCGGTGATATTCAGGGACATCACCCAGATCAAGAAGCTGGCAGACGTCATCACCACTCTGGGAAACCTCAGAGATGCGCTTATGAGTCCCGATCCGGTGCAGGCTTACATCGACATGCCGAAGCACATCACACTCAAGGAAGCGGCCGCCGGTGCAACGCTGCTTGCTAGGAACAAGCAACTATCAGGCTCGCCGATGCCGTACCCGGTGATTAACGATGTTCTTAGCCAGTACATCCCGCTGACCGAAGCTTACTCGAAAGACATGGAACTGCTGACGGACAGGTTCGACATGTACGATCCGAACCTTGGCATAAAGAAAATCGCGCTGGCCAAGGCTTTCAGGAACATGCTGAAGGAGAAGGGCAAGGCCAGTGGCAGCCACGTCGATTCTCTGATTGCAAACCTTGGCGAGAACGCGACGAAGCTCAAGGCGCACATAAGCAGCACCAAGGAAGTGCGCAACCTCCTGGTCGCAAGGAGCATATCCGACATACTGACTTTCGCCGGGTTCGCGAACCAATATCGCGGCGACGTAGAGCCGATGCTCAAGTCGTACAAACCCAGCACGCCCGTTTCAAAGATTTTCGAGGACTTCGCAAGCTACTACCGCGCGAAGCGCGAAGAGCAGGCCATGGTCATGCCTGAGATTTACCAGCACCGCGTGCCTAGGACGCTTGGGGTATAACGGCCGGTTGTCGATGCTTGCCGAGAAAGGTAGATGGGGTTGATCGAAAGAGCTCTTCAGGAGTCGCAGGACACTTGGAGAGACGTCATACGGCTCGCATACCCGCTGTTCGGAGAAATGCCGATAAAGGTCAAGAGCAACCCTAAATCGTCCTCGTCGTTCGACGCCTACACGGACAATAGCACGATTTACGTCAGCATCAACAACCCGAAGAGACTGGAGGACGAGTTCGGGAAAATAGTGGTGCCCGCTTACAGGCACTCGTCGGATTCCGTTTATCACGTTGCGCGCAAGCTGACCGATCCGGGATTGCAAGAAGGTTTGATGTTCGATAATTTCTTCTTTCTCTATTCGCACGAGCTCGGCCATCCGACGGTCTGCCCGAACAGCAAGGAGGATCAGAAAAAAATCGCGAAGGCGCTGTACGATGGCATACGGAAGGCCGATTCATCGCTGTCGAAGGCAGAGGTGTTCTTCAAGGTCAACAACTGCAAGAACCTCGTTTGGGACGTGGTTGTCAACCTGGACTTCCTGTCGAAGGTGAAGGGGCTGAATGACGACCCGCTGAAGCAGAAAATCGGATACGTGTTCCAGCGCAGGAAGCGCGCCATCGAGAACCAGCCGATATCGCAGTATCCGGAAGGCGTCATCCCCGATGTCTACCTTATCAGCGCTGCCGAGAGGGCGGCCGACATACCAATATCCCTGATGGGTGCGCTGTACGCCACGCTGTCCTACGTCGATGCTGGTACGAGGCAGAAAGCGTTGGATGTCTTCTGGGAAGGGCTGAAGTCGAATAGGATGGACACGGACGATGCGATAGGGAAACTTGAGGAGATTTACGACGGGTTCGTCTCGGACCTCGACGATAAAGCCGCGGAAGAGGCCGGCATCGATATCAAGGAGTACGCCAAACGCATCAAGGCCATCGACGCCTTTGGCGCGAGAGAGTATGCTGATAACGCGATTTGGGTTTTGCAAACGCTGACAAAGATATTCGACACGCCATCGCTGCGCTACGATTCGCTGAAGGGTTTCATCAAGACGATACACAAGTACATCTCCACTGGCCAGAAAATGGGGAGCATCGACCCGAACAGCAGCGGCTACGGTCAAGGCGCGGGCGATGGCCAGCATGCCGAGGGCGGGGACGGGGACGAAGACAAATCGCAGGACGAGATGGACGGGAATAGCATGTCTTCCACGCTGGACGACCTCGCGGACGAACTCGGCGACAAGGAAATGGACGACTTGCTGGGCCAGCTTTCGGAAGGCGGAAGCAGCAGCGGGAGCGGCAGCGGGGCTGGTTCGGGCGTGCGGGACTATCAAAAAACCGCGAAGCGGCTGATGTCGCTTGTCGCAGCGGACGAGTTCTACAAGAGGAACGCGAACGAAATCGAGGTGCGCAGCCCGAGAAGCGAGGCGGTGTCTTTCGATCTCGGACCTAGGAAGAAGTGGAAAATAAAGAACTCGAAGACAATAACGGACAACGACCTCGCGTTGCTGGACATGACTAAGGTGCTCACCTTCCAGAATAACACCGGCCTGCCTGTGCTCACGGACCTCGGCGGAGGCTACTACCGTCTTACGGAGTACGAACTGGTCGAGACGAAGATAAAGTCATACTCGACGCAGAAGACTGGAGTGGACATACCAGACAACTGGATTTCGATTATCGACTCTTCGAGCAGTATGATGTTGGGCGGCGGCAGCTTGTCGCGCGCAACCTACGTCGGGTCGGGCAACAAGTACGACACGCTCATGCGCGTGCTGTACGGCCTTGAAAAGGGCATTTATTCCGTGTGCAAGACAATGAAGAGGGACATGAAGTACGGAGTGGTCAACTTCTCCGACTCGACGATCTACTCTGGCATGGACAGCTTCGTAACGGCGTTCGACTCGAGAAGTCACGACACAAAGACGGTTAAGCTGGCCCCCCAATCGGGCAACACCGTCCTGAACACGGACGTGTTCAAGCGGATCAAGAAAGACCTGAAGCCTGGCAAGACCGTGTACACGCTCATCACGGACGGAGAGCTGGGCAACGATGCGGACGACGTCGTCAGGGTGGTCGACGGGCTTGCGCGGCAGAAGGACACGTCATTCCTATTCGTGGAGATCGATAGCCAGAGCCCACTGGGCGAAAAACTTCACTTGTTGTCCAAGAAAAACAACGGCGTACACTCGTACCGGGTGCGCAACGTGAAGGACATAAAGGACAAACTACAGTCCGTGCTGATAGACTACAGCTAAGCGATTTATGCTTTGGCATCAGTGTAAAACCGTAGGACAAAGGCGATGAGCATGGCAAAGGCGGATCCAAAAGTCGTGAAACCGTTGAGGGATTATCTCAGAAAGATGGACTTGGTGAGCGTGCAGCCTGTCAAACGCACGGACGGTACGACCGCGGACGTTTATTACGACATCAAGAAAGCCTACGGTGACCCGAAGGCGCTTAGGGAACTGGGGATGTTCCTGGGCGGCCTGATACCGGAGGAGGCGGATGAGACGATTTGCGTCGCAGGCTTCGGGCATGGCGGAATACCGCTGGCCGTCGCGGTGGGCATGGTGTACCAGAACCCCATAACGCTCGTCAGATCCGAGCTGAAGCCGCACGGCCTGCAGAAACTGATTGACGGTTACTTGCCGAAAACTGGAGACAGGGTTGCAATCGTGGACGACGTCGTGATTAGCGGCCGCAGCCTGCACAATTCCATATCAATGCTTAGGGAGAACACGGGAGCCGACGTAATCGGCTGCTATGTCGTGCTCAAGGACTGCGGGTTTGATAAGGACGAAATCAACGGCGTCCCGCTAGAATATCTATTCGAACCGGCGGACCTGATAAAATAAAAACGAAGCGCCTCTTCACTCCGTGTCCGAGTATAGCATAGCGTTCAGCTGTTTTATCCTATTGGCGCCGTCGTATTCAATCAGCTTTTTGTACACCGGCTTCGGCAAGAGGTTCTTCCATACTTCCTCGCCGTTTTTATCCGCAACGATGAGCTCCCTTATCTTCGAACCCGACACGTAGATGGCCTCCGGGGGAATTTTATTGAAGTTCGTCATGGTCAGCCTCTGCTGCTCCAAGACCTTGTAACCAGCGGCGTTGAACAAATACGACACCAGAGGATTCCCCGAGTACACAGTTTCGAACTTCGGGCACAGCCTCTCCACGTGCCTGGCCCACGTGTCGTAGTCGTCTATGTCCCACACGGGAACGATGAAATAATGATCGAATCCTTCGTCCTTCAGCACCGAGTGAAGCATCTCAATCCGCTCGCCGCACGTGAACGGATCCCGCGGCCTCTGCGACTTCTCCGGACTGCCTATGCACACAACAATCTCTTTGTAGTCGTCCTGTTTCATCTGCCGTACCGTCTTCAAATGCCCGAGGTGGAACGGCTGGAACCTCGACAATGTCATAGCACGCTTCGTATCGTCTGCCATGTTCTGCCCATTTACTATACCCATCGTTAATTATTTAACATTTAAAACTTGATTTCTAATTCTCAGGCGGACGTTTAGGCAGGCGCGCAACAAACAAGTGCGTTTTTTGCCTCTTTCAACATTGGGATTACTTTACAAAAGCAATAAGAAACTAGGTGAAATCTGGTGGGCGTCGTCAAGGACGCGGTTTATACCGTTGACATAATCATCGAGACAGACGTCGGCGTGCCGCTGATAACGCGAAAATACCCTCCTTACAAAGGACGCAAGGCCATACCTGGCGGAAAGGTCGATCCGGAGGACTACAAGCTCGCGGGCGGCGATAATGAAAGGGCTTTCCGAATAGCGGCTGTGCGTGAAGCGAAAGAGGAAGTCGTGGATGGAATTATAGAGATCGTCAGGAAAATCGGAGTCTACGACACTCCCGGCCGCGATCCAAGGGGGAACTATGTGAGCAACGCCTACGTTGCACGCATAGTCGCAGGCAGCATACGCGCGGCCAGCGATGCGGAAGGCGTTGAGCTGTTCACGTGCATGCCTGCTGGCATGGCTTTCGACCACGAGAAGATACTGCGCGATTCGAAAGTTTTCGAGCGATGGGATAAAAAAGAGAGGTGATTTTGTGGGAGGTTCATCGACGTTTTCTACAGGCAGGGGGTACGACTGGACGCCGCTCGCTGCGAAGAAGAGCGCGATAGATTACGCCAAGGACGACGGAAGGCAGTTCACCGGGCATTTGCGCGGCGGTTTGGAGCCGCCTGTTGGCGAGAAGCTGTACAGCGAGAGCGAGGCGCCTCTTGTCCTTATGTTGGACGTGACCGGGTCGATGCGAGAGTGGCCGCCTTACATACTCGAGCGCGCGCCGACGATGTACCACGAGTGCAATGCAGTGCTGTTCGGTTACACGCCCGACGAGCTTGCCAAGGGCGGATACACGGAGACGCAG
>Ga0315281_10012014_pt1 | contig 11830 bp, 7 predicted proteins | sample YL17G07_0_MG_FD_204540 | JGI IMG/M metagenome (GOLD analysis project Ga0315281, IMG submission 204540) | Sediment microbial communities from Yellowstone Lake, YNP, Wyoming, USA - YL17G07_0 | ecosystem: Environmental > Aquatic > Freshwater > Lake > Sediment | place: USA: Wyoming | collected... | reverse complement strand
GGTACCACGGCGGCGGCGAGTGTCGGAAGCTGCCCACCAATAACCCCCCGGAACTCTGGCCAGTCGAGTCGCCGATTGTGACCAATACTTTCACCGATCCAGCGCGCATAGACATGCGATACCCAAATCACCAACGCGGTACCTCCGACTACAGCCACGAGTTCCCACTTGTTGTGGTTCGCCGATGCAGCGACGAGCGTCGCCATTACGACGACCGTCCCGTCCACGGTGCCGGCGATCCCTCTGCCGCGACCAAGCAATGCGCTGCTCACCCGCTGGGTGCTCATGCCCGAGTACTGCGCTTTGGTCGCCGCGTCGTCTTGCGAAGGAGGCATCCCGCGTAGATCGTGTCGGGCGCCGAGGTCATGACACATCAGTAGCCGCCCCGAACGGCGCTTCGCATTACTACGGAGGTTCGGAGCAGGCCGCGCTCATCGGCGACGGGCTTGGGCGCACGGGCAGCAGCGCGCCGCCGACTCATGCAGCCTCCAGGCCCTCTCTACGCAAGAGGGAACATTCCCGGATACTCGGGCAGGCGGTGGCGCTCTTGCTACTTCCCGTGACGCGCAGCTCGGCGCGAAGCCAATACCAGCCACCGAGGATGAAACCCATAACCCCTCCGAGCGCCATGACGCCGTATGTCCACGCAAGACTGGTGCCCGCACCCACGGCGACGATCGCACCAAGAGCTGCGCCGACCCCAGCCGGCAACCCGACGACCAGGGGCCGGACAACCAAGTACCGAGTCCACTGAGCGTAGTCGCTCAGATCCCAGCCTTCGGTACCGATGACCCGGCCGAGAAGCCTGGACCGCCGCATTGCAAGCAACAGCAACAGCGCCGCTGGCCAGGCCGCGGCCAGGCCAGCGGCCCACCACCAACTCACACCGAAGCCGACGAGCAGGACTATCACGACGTCGGGAAGCAGGAGATAGCAGAGGGCAGCGCCCACGGCGATCCCCCTGAGAGTCCGCGCGCCCATCACACACTCCATCATGTACCTACCAGAGTGATATCTCTGACTTCGCAGGTCCCTACCTGTACACGCTGACGACCACGCCGCCGCCCCCACCGCCGACAACGACGCCGCCGCCGACAACGACGGTCGTGAAGCCGATGATCGGCGCTCCCGTCGCGACGCCTGCCTACCCGCAGGCTGGGAAGCGCTTCTCGGTTGTCTTCCCGGTGACCCGGCCGGGGGCCAGTCAGCCGTGAAGGTCTCGACCTTCACGGTTCGCTGACGGGCAACAGCGTTCACACGCGAGGAAAGGACCGGCCCGGGGGACACCGGGCCGGTCTCGCGTCCACCATGCATGCGAATGAGGCCGACCAGCTGCTCGAGGGCCGGCTCTGTCGCCTCAGGAGCCGCAGCGGCGGAACTCGATCGTGCGGCCGCCGCGGGCCTGCCACGTCTCGATCCCGCCGTCGAGCACGGGGTGCGCGTCCAGCCCGGCGGCGACGAGGACGCTCGCCGCGATCGCCGCGCGCGGGCCGCTCTCGCAGATGGTCACCAGGGGCCGGTCGGTCGGCAGCTCGCCGGCCAGCGCTCGCATCAGCCGGTAGGGGATGTGACGGCTGCCGGCGATGTAGCCGGCGTCGCGCTCGTCCTTCTCCCGCACGTCGATCACCTCGACGGCGCCGCCGGCGAGCAGCGCGTCGAGCTCGTCGACCGCGACGGGCTCCATCCGCTCGAGCGTGTCCGGATGCTCGAGGTACCCGCCGAGTGAGAGGAAGCCCACCGCGCGGAGCCGCCGGGCGGCGAGCTCGACCTCCTCCGGCGAGCCGTGGAGGACGATCCGCTCCTCGAGGGAGAGGAGGAAGGCGGCCCGCGTGCCGAAGTTCGAGCCCGAGACGGGCACGTTGATCGCGCCCGGGACGTGACCGGCTCCGTAGGCGGCGGCCGGGCGGACGTCGAGCACGGTCGCGCCGTCCGCCGAGGCGGGAACGAGTGGGGTGGGGGCGCCGACGAAAGGCCCACGGTTCAGGTCGACGATCCGCTCGAGATTGGGCGGGCGGGGCGCCGAGATCGAGGCCGAGGAGATCACGAACTCCTCCACGTCCCCGATCGCGAGCGCGTGGTTGCCGCTGCGCTCGGCGCCGATCGTGGAGCTCGGGTCGGTGCTCATCTGGCCGCCGCAGAGCGACCCTGCCACGTGACCCGGGAAGACCGAGACCGCGTCCGGCAGCTCCGCCAGCCGGTGCAGGCTGTGGAAGAGGTCGCGGGCGCCCTCGCGGGCCTCGACGGCGAGGTCGGGCCGGGCCGCGTCGCCGACGAAGAGCGAGTCGCCGGTGAGGAGGATGCGCCCGTCGACGAGGAAGGCGCAGTGCTCGGGCCGGTGCCCGGGCGTGTGGATCACCGTGATGCGGACCGCGCCGAACTCGAGCTCCTGACCGTCGGCGAGCGGCTCGTGCGGGTAGGCGACCTCGGCGATCGGGTGGATGTGGACGGGCAGCCCGTGCTCGAGCGCGAGCCGGCCGTGCCCGGAGACGTGGTCGGCGTGCGTGTGCGTCTCGAGCACCGCGGTCAGGCGCACGCCGCTCCGCTCCGCCTCCTCGATGACCTGCTCGATCGCGTACGGGGGATCGACGAGGACGGCGAGCCCCGTCCCCTCGTCGGCGACGAGGTAGGACGCGCAGCCGAGATCCGGGTCGACGAACTGTCTGAAGAGCACGGCGTCCGAGGGTACCACCCGGCGCCGCTACGGTCTCGTGCATGAGGCGCACGCCGTTGGCAGCCTGCGTTGTCGGGGCCGTGCTGGTTGGTGGCGACCGCCCACTTCATGCGCGACACGTACGTCGACCCCGGTCGGCCCGTGGACATCCAGCCGCTGCGCTGATCCGCCTGTATCCCCCGAACGGAGGATTCGCCGCGCGCCGGGGCAAGCCATCGTCAGGGAGGTGGAGAAGGCGCTCCAACTGCGGCGCGTCGCCACGGCTGCTGCCGTGTGCGCGCTTTGGCTTGCCGTCTACGCGGCCGTGCTCGCGCTGCGGCCCGGCGGGGAGCACGCGATGGTCGTCTTCGGCGACACGGTGTACCTCGCGCCGGTCGCGATCGCGTTCGTGCTGACGGCGCTCGCTGCGGTGCGCGCGGCGCGCGGCCTGCGGCTCTTCTGGACGCTTGTCTCTGTCAGCGTGGCGATCTGGCTCGCGGCGGAGACGCTCTGGTCGGCACAGGAGCTGGGCACCGGCTCGGTGCCCTTCCCGTGGTGGACCGACCTGCTCTACACCGCGTCGTACGCTGTGCTGCCGATCGCATTGCTGCTCGCGTTCCGGCCGTCTCTCCGGCTCGTCGGCGCGGCGACGCTGCTCGACGCGCTCCTGCTCACGGGCGGGCTCGCGCTCCTCTGGTGGTGGGTGGTCCTGCGGCCGCTCCCGGTGACCGGGAAGTTGGACGCGCTGGCTGCGATCGCTCCGCCCGCGCTCGGTCTCGTGGCGCTCGGGATCCTGGTCTCGACGAGGCTGCTCCCGGCGCGTCAGGGGACGCTCGCGCTCGGGGTCTTCGGGCTCGGGCTCGCCGCCGCGACGATCACCGACGCGGTCTACGCTCATTCGATCGTCCCGAGCAGCTACGCCACCGGCGACTGGATGGACCTGGGCTGGCAGGCCGAGGCCGTGCTCTTCGCGCTCGCCGGGTACATCGCCGCCCGCGGGCTCGACCGCCGCTCCGACTGGGCCCGCTCGCGCACGCCGGCCCCGGCAGGAGCTGGAGCGCTCGTCGCCGGCGTCTTCTCGATCGTGGCTGCGGTGCTCGTCGCCGCTCGCTCGAGCGATCGGATCACGGTGGGCCTGCTGGTCGTCGCCGCGATCCTCACGGTGCTCGTCGGGCTCCGGATCTGGGTCGCGCTGGCGCCGGCGCGGCGGACGACGGCCACGGACCCGGAGACCGGAGCGTTCCGCCCCGAGTGGTTCCAGCAGCGCCTGCGCCAGCTCGCCGGCGGCGCCCGTTCGTTCGGCGATCCCTTCGCCGTGGCGCTCGTCGAGCTCGACGGCGACCGCCACGCGGGCATCGAGGTCGCGCGCCGGCTCGTCGACGCGGCCGGCGAGGGCGGCTCGGTTGCGCGGCTGAGCAACGACCGGCTCGCAGTGCTGCTGCCTAGCGCCGGCGCGGCCGAGGCGCTGATCGAGGCGGAGCTGTTGCGCGGCCGTGTGGCCGGCCGGCCCGTCGGCGCCCGTCCGGTGACTGTGAGCGTCGGCGTCGCGACGTGGGAGCGAACGCGCGGGATCGAGGCGCTGCTCGACGCTGCGGAGGACGCGCTGGAGACGGCGCACCGGCTCGGCGGGAACCAGGTCTGGGCGGAGCGGCCGGGGCCGGACGCCGCCTTCGACCGCCTCGTCGTGCTCGTGGGTGAGGTGGACTCGCGCGAGGGCGACGACCCGGACCATTCGCGCACGATCGCCTCGCTCTCGCGTGACCTCGCGGTCGCCCTCGACCTCGACCCGGCAGCGGTCGGCCGCACCTACTTCGCCGGCCTGCTCCATGACGTCGGCAAGGTCTCGGTCCCGGAGTGGGTGCTGCGCAAGCCGAGCGGGCTCACGACCGACGAGTGGGCCACCGTGGCGCGGCACCCCCTCAAGGGGGCCGCGCTCCTTGCCAGGGTGGACGAGCTGCGTGACGCGGCCTCAGTCGTCGCCAATCACCACGAGCGCTGGGACGGGCGCGGATACCCGAGCGGCCTCGTCGGACGGCGGATCCCCGTCGAGGCCCGCATCGTCGCCGTCGCCGACAGCCTCGTCTCGATGACGGCCGAGCGCCCCTACCGCCCGGCGATGTCGGTCACCGGCGCCCTGACGGACATCTGGCGCCGCTCGGGCCGCTGCTACGACCCCGCCGTCGTGAGCGCCCTCTTCGCCTTCGCCCGCGAGGGGCGCCTGCCCGCCCCGCCGACCGCCGCGCCGATCGTCTGGGACGTTCCCGCAGTCCCGGTCTAGAACCCGAGCAGCTTCGCGATCACCATCCGCTGAACCTCGTTCGTCCCCTCTCCGATCTCGAGGATCTTCTGGTCGCGGTAGAGGCGTGAGATCGGATACTCGTCCATGTAGCCGTAGCCGCCGTGGATCTGCAGCGCCCAGTTCACGGCGCGGTTCGACAGCTCTCCCGTGTACAGCTTCGCCATCGCCGCGGCCTGTGCGAAGTCGCGCCCCTGGTCCTTGAGCCAGGCGGCCTTGTAGACGAGGTTCCGGCCGGCCTCGAGCTCGACCGCCATGTCCGCGAGCTTGAACTGGACGGCCTGGAATGCCGCGATCGGCCTGCCGAACTGCCGGCGCTGCACGGCGTAGGCGGCCGCGAGGTCGTAGGCGCCCTGGGCGAGACCGACGCCCATCGCGGCGACCGAGATCCGGCCGCCGTCGAGGATCTCGAGGAACTGCCGGAAGCCCTGCCCGCGCGCGCCGAGCAGGTTCTCCTCGGGGATCGCGCAGTCGTGGAACGACAACGCGCGGGTGTCGGAGGCCTTCCAGCCGAGCTTCGCAAGCGGCGGCGAGAGCTCGTAGCCGGGCGTGCCATTTTCGACGACGAGGTTCGAGATCTCGTTCTCGCCGGTGAGCGCCGTGATCGTCACGCACGCGGTGATGTCGGTGCCGGCGTTGGTGATGAACTGCTTCGAGCCGTTGACCACCCACTGCCCGTCGGAAAGCTCGGCGCGCGTGCGCGTCGCGCCCGCGTCGGAGCCGGCCTCGGGCTCGGTGAGGCCGAACGCCGCGAGCCGCCGCCCTGAGGCGAGGTCGGGCAGCCAGCGGCGCTTCTGCTCCTCCGTGCCGAACAGGTAGATCGGCATCGAGCCGAGCGAGACGTGCGCCGCCATCGTGATCGCGAGCGACGAGTCCACCCGGGTCAGCTCCTCGACCGCGATCGCGTAGGAGACGGTGTCGGTGCCGGCGCCGCCGTACTCCTCCGGGAACGGCATCCCCATCAGGCCGAGCTCGGCGAGCTCGGCGACGAGCTCGTACGGGAAGCGCGACTCCCGGTCGAGCTCCTCGGCGACCGGCGCCACGCGCTCGAGGGCGAACTCACGGACCGTCTGCCGGACGAGCTCCTGCTCCGCGGTGAGGTCGAAGTCCACGAGCGGAGGATAGTCTGAGCCGATGCGGGACGGAGTGGACAGGCGGGCGATGCTGGCGCTCTCCGGCGGCCATCTGGCCACCGACTTCGCCGGTGGCGCGCTGCCCGCGCTGCTTCCGTTCCTCCGCGACAAGTTCTCGCTCTCGTACACCCTGGCGGCCGTGCTCGTGCTCGGCTCGACGCTCGCCTCGTCGATCATCCAGCCCCTCTTCGGGCTCTGGTCGGACCGCCGCGGCGCGATGTGGCTCCTGCCGGCGGGCGCCGCTCTCGCCGGGATCGGGATCGCGCTCGCCGCCGACGCGCCGAGCTATCCGCTCGTCTTCTGCCTCGTCGTCGTTTCGGGTGTCGGCGTCGCCGCCTTCCACCCCGAGGGCTCGAAGTTCGCGGCGTACGTGAGCGGGCAGAAGCGGGCGAGCGGGATGTCGTACTTCAACATCGGCGGCAACCTCGGCTACGCGCTCGGACCGCTGGTTGCCACGGGGCTCGTGCTCTGGCTCGGCCTCGAGGGAGGTCTCTTCCTCGTGCTGCCGGGGCTCGCGGCCGCGATGCTGCTGACGTCCCGGCTCTCGTACCTGCGCCGGTTCGTGCCGGAGCGGATCGCCGGGAGCGTGGCCGACGGCGTCGACCGCCCCTGGGCGATGGCGAACCTGCTCGGCCTCGTCGCGTTCCGGACGACGGCGTGGTTCGGCCTGCTCGTGTTCGTGCCGCTGTGGGAGGTCTCGCTCGGCCACTCGAAGGCTGCGGGCGGACGGCTGCTCGCGCTGATGCTGCTCTCCGGCGGGGTCGGCACCCTCGTCCTCGGCCCGCTCGCCGACCGCTTCGGGCGCCGGCTGGTGCTGCGCTGGAGCGTCGTCGCGATGCCGCCGCTGATCCTCGTCTTCGTGGCCGTCGGCGGCGTCCCCGGCGCCGTGGCGCTCGCTCTCGTCGGTGCGTGCACCGTCGGCACCTTCGGAGTGACGATGGTGCTCGCCCAGGAGTACCTGCCGCGGCACATCGGCATGGCCTCCGGCCTCTCGGTCGGGTTCGCGCTCGGCCTCGGGGGAATCGCCGCCGTCGCGCTGGGCGCGATCGCCGACTCGGTCGGGCTCGAGACGGCGCTCTACGTCTGTGCGCTGGCGCCCGTGCCGGGCATCGTCCTTGCCCTGCTGCTGCCACCCGGCCGTGCGGTAGGCTCGACCAAGACACCGACCGGGGAGGCGACATGGCAGCAAGCGTGAACGAGTTCTTCGACGGCCTCGAGGCCCATGCGGACGCGGAGAAGCTGGCCGGCGTCGACACGACGTACCTGTTCGAGATCGACGGGGCCGGCGAGTGGGTCGTGGCGATCCACGAGGGGCACCTGCACGTGACCGAGGGCTCGGGCGAGGCCGACTGCGTCGTCGCCGCCTCGGCCGACACGTTCCTGCAGATCGTGAACGGCGAGCAGAACCCGACGAGCGCCTACATGACCGGCAAGATCAAGATCAAGGGCGACATGGGCGCCGCAATGAAGCTGCAGAAGATCTTCTAACCGCCTCCTCGTGCTCATGAGCACAAGGAGGCGTGAGGGGTGCGCCGTGACCGGGTACTACTCCTCGAGCTCCACGAGCAGCGTCCCGCCCGCGACCTGGTCCCCCTCGGCGACATGTACCGCGCGCACGACCGCGGCGTAGGGCGAGACGAGCGGCGTCTCCATCTTCATCGCCTCGAGCACGAGCAGCGGCTGGCGCGGCTCGACGCGGTCGCCGGGGGCGACATGGAGGCGGATCACCGTCCCCGGCATGGGTGCCGTGAGCGCGCTCGACTCGGTGCGGGGGCCGGGCGCGCGCGCCGCCGCATCGGCGTCAGGCGGCGGTGCGGGCGGCGGCGCCGGCAGGTTCAGCCGCCAGGCGCCGGCCCACGGGCGCGCCGGGGCGCGCGAGGGCGGCTCGGAGAGGGGCGGGTGCTCCGTCAGGAACGCCGTCGTCGTCTGGCCCGCGCGCACGAGCGGGTGCGCCACGAGCCAGCGCAGGAACGGCAGGTTCGTGGTCACGCCGGCGACCTCGGTACCGGCGAGCGCCCCTGCGAGACGGTCGAGCGCCTCGTCGCGCGTCGCCCCGTGCGCCACGAGCTTCGCGAGCAGCGGGTCGTAGGCGATCGGCACCTCGTCGCCCTCCTCGACGCCCGCATCGACGCGGATCCCGTCGGGAAAGCGCAGCCGCTCGAGGCGCCCGCCCTGCGGCAGGAAGCTGCGCGGGTCCTCGGCGTAGAGGCGTGCCTCGACCGCATGCCCCTGTGTTACCATGGTACCATGCTGGGATAGAAGTGGCTCGCCCGCGGCGATTCGAAGCTGCTCGGCGACGAGATCGACCCCGGTGACGAGCTCGGTGACGGGGTGCTCGACCTGGATGCGGCCGTTGAGCTCGAGCAGCCAGAAGTCTCGCCCGTCGAGCATGAACTCGACCGTGCCCGCGCTCGTGTAGCCGATCGCGCGGCCGAACGAGACTGCGGCGTCGCTCATCGCGGCGCGCAGCCCGCGGTCGAGGGCGGGGGAGGGCGACTCCTCGAGCACCTTCTGGTGGCGGCGCTGCACCGAGCACTCGCGCTCGCCGAGCGCGACTACCGTGCCGTGCCCGTCGGCGAGGAGCTGGATCTCGACGTGGCGCGGCCGCTCGAGGTAGCGCTCGCAGAACACCGTGTCGTCGCCGAAGGCCGCGAGCGCCTCGCGGCGTGCGGACGCGAGCGCATCCTCCAGCTCGTCCTTCCCGCGCACCACCCGCATCCCGCGCCCGCCGCCGCCCGCCGCGGCCTTGAGCACGAGCGGGAAGCCGAGCTCGCCCGGCTCGCCCTGCTCGAGCACGGGCACGCCGGCGGCGCGGGCGATCTCCTTTGCCGCCAGCTTGTCGCCCCCGGCGGCCAGCGCCTTCGCGCCCGGGCCGACGAAGACGAGCTCCGCCGCTGCGACCGCGCTGGCGAATCCGGGGCTCTCGGCGAGGAACCCGTAACCGGGATGGATCGCCTCGGCGCCGGTCTCCCGCGCGGCGCGGAGGTACTCGTCCGCGCTGAGGTAGCTCTCGATCGCGACCGCCTCGTCTGCCGAGCGCGCGTGCAGCGAATCGCGGTCGTCGGGAGCCACGACGGCGACCGTCGCGATGCCGAGCGAACGGCAGGCGCGGAACACTCGGAGGGCGATCTCGCCCCGGTTGGCGACGAGCAGCTTGCGAAACATCGGCCCATCTTGCACCCGCTGCGAGGTCAGATGTGCGGCCGGGCGTCCGTTGGGGCATCCTTTCCGGTCGGAACGATGAGCGCACACGCCGCACCGGCCCCCTCCGGCCCTTCGCTCTCGTTTCGGGGCAGGTCGTACCCCGTGCTGCTCCCGACGCTGAGCGACCCGAGGCTGCACCTCGCCGCGGTGATCATCACGCTCCAGGTGCTCGGCCAGGTCGCCTTCGACTTCCGGCTCTCGATCGCCCAGATCCTCCTCTGCCTCGCGACGTGCGCGGTGCTCGAGGTCGGGATCGCCCTGCGGAGGCAGAAGGTGCTCCTGTGGCCCGCGAGCGCCCTGCTCACCGGGAACGGGGTGGCGTTCGTCCTCCGGGTCCCGGGCACGCAGCACGGCGACTGGTGGAGCCTCAACGGCTGGTGGATCTTCGTCGCGACCGCGGCGTTCGCGCTGCTGTCCAAGTACCTGTTCAAGGTAGGCGGCTCGCACATCTTCAACCCGTCGAACATCGGGCTCGTCGTCTGCTTTCTGCTGCTCGGCCCGGTGCACGCCGAGCCGCTCGACTTCTGGTGGGGCCCGATGACCCCCTGGCTCGCGTTCGCGCTGATCGTGATCGTCGGCGGCGGGCTCGCGATCCTCACTCGGCTGCACCTGCTCATGATCGCGGTGGGCTTCTGGCTCTCCTTCGCGGTAGGCATCGCCCTGCTCGCGGCCACCGGCCATGCGATGACCGCCCGCTGGCACCTCGGTCCGATCACCGGCCCCTACTTCTGGTGGGTGCTCGTCACCTCGCCGGAGATCCTCGTCTTCATGTTCTTCATGATCACCGACCCGAAGACGACCCCGAAGACGGCGCGGGCGCGGATGGTCTACGCGGTCTCGGTCGGCCTCCTCGCCGCTCTGCTGATCGCGCCCGCGCAGACCGAGTTCTGGAGCAAGGTGGCCGTGCTGGGCGCGCTCGCGATCGTCTGCGGGGCGCGGCCCCTGTTCGAGCGCATGCCGGCGATGCGGTTCGAGCGGCGGCGGCTCGCGGCCCTGGCCGCCGTCGTCCTCGTCGGCTACACCGGCGCAATCGCGGCGGCGGGGATCCGGGCGCGTCCGGAGACGACCGTCGCGCCGCTCGCGCAGACCGGCCGGCTGCCGCAGCTCGCGATCCTGCCCTCGAGGAGCGTCGAGACCGTGCTCGACCGCAAGACCGCCCGCCGGATCGCGGGCGACCTCGTCGCCGACCTCCGCCTCCAGGCGACGGCGCTCTCGAACCGCCGGGCACAGGCGCTCGCCCGCGCGGCGATCGGCGACGAGCTGACCGCGCTGACCAGGCAGGTTCGGCAGGCCGCCGGTAGCACGATCGAGGTGCCGGCGTCGCGGCTCGACCGCATGAGCGTCTGGCTCGAACCCGGGCACGGCCAGGGGCCTGCGATCGCGGTCGCGGCGCTTCAGGGGAGCCGCCAGCTGACCGCCTACAAGGACGTCCCGCCGGCGATGGTGCGCCGCGACCCCGCCGCCCCGTTCCGGGAGACGCTCGAGCTGCAGCAGGATCAGGGCCGCTGGCTCGTCGCCCACGTGCGCACGGGTCGGCCCGTCGCGCTCGCCGCGGCGCCGCAGGAGAGCGCGAAGACCCGGCAGGCCGCCGCAGCCGGCTTCGCCGGCGTCCGGCTCACGAACGTCGCCGCGCAGGTCGGGCTCGACTTCCGGCAGGGAGCGTTCCGTTTCGGCGTCTCGCCCGACCCTCCGGCGATGATGGGCGGCGGGCTCTGCTGGCTCGACTACAACAACGACGGCTGGCTCGACCTCTTCGTCGTGAACAGCTACGCCGAATCGGACCTCGGCACGTGGGACAAGCACGGCGGACTGCCCAGGAGCGCACTCTTCCGCAACGACCACGGGAAGTTCGTGAACGTCACCGCCTCCGCCGGCGCCGGCCTCCCCGTGCGCGGCCAGGGCTGCGTCGCCGCCGACCTCAACGGCGACGGCTACACCGACCTCTACGTCTCGACCGCCTCCGACGACAAGCTGCTCTGGAACAACGGCAACGGCACGTTCACCGAGGGCGCCCGCTCCTCCGGTGTCGTCTCCTTCGGCTGGCACTCCGGCGCCGCGGTCGGCGACGTGAACGGCGACGGGCGCCCCGATCTCTTCGTGGCCGGCTACACCGAGGTGAACGGGCCGATCCCCGGCTCCTCGGCGGGGTTCCCGACGAACCATCTCGGGGTGCGCGACCTCCTGTTCCTGAACGAGGGCAACGGCCCGAACGGCCACGCCCGCTTCCGCGAGGTCGGCAGGCAGACCGGGCTCGACTCGCCGCCGTACGACCACTCGCTCGGCGCGGTCTTCACCGACCTGAACGGCGACGGGCGGCTCGACCTCTACGTCGCGAACGACGAGGACCCGAACCGCTACTACGTCAACGTGCCCGCGCCCGGCCTCGGCTTCCGCTTCGTCGACCGGGCCCGCGGCCTGGGTCTCGCGGACCGGAACGCGGGCATGGGGATCGCCGAAGGCGATTACAGCCGCGACGGGCGGCCCGACCTGCTCGTCACCAACTCACGCGGGCAGGGGCACGCGGTCCTCTCGAGCCGCGGCCCGTCG
>Ga0315281_10012013_pt1 | contig 11830 bp, 11 predicted proteins | sample YL17G07_0_MG_FD_204540 | JGI IMG/M metagenome (GOLD analysis project Ga0315281, IMG submission 204540) | Sediment microbial communities from Yellowstone Lake, YNP, Wyoming, USA - YL17G07_0 | ecosystem: Environmental > Aquatic > Freshwater > Lake > Sediment | place: USA: Wyoming | collected... | reverse complement strand
GAGATACGCTGCCGAGACCGAGGGAGGGAAACCCTGTTCCGGGGTCAGCCGATTGACTTTGCCTCCCTCCTGGTCAATAGAGATCAATAACGGCGATGCTGCAAATTCCTGCAATGATCGGGTTAGTCTTCTCACTTGTTCAGGGCTCTCGATGTTGAAGATCGGCACCTTGTTGGCAACATCGTACGCAAAGAACACAATGCTTCCGACATGAAATTCGCGAAGATCCCGGACGACAGGATGATCATCTCTCACGGATAAACCGCGAAAGCCGATCATGATCATCTGACCTATTTTGACATCCAGACTAAGGTTCATTTCAATCGTTGCTTCAACACATCCACTATTTCTTCCGCCGACGTGACGGTAGAAATATATTTTGTGCACGATTCTTTTCCTTCAAACAATAACTCCTCGTCCAGTGTCTCAATCACCCTGTCCCAGAAATTGCCGAAGACGATAATTGGTTTTTCTTCGATAACACTCTTGTTCATGAATTCCCAGACACTCGCAAACTCGAGCAGCGTGCCGGTTCCCCCTTTTAGCACAACATATCCATCTGCAAGAGAGATTAGTTCCATCAATCTGTCGACCAGAGACTTCACGACGATCGTTTTGTCGATCCAGCGGTTCGAGTCCGTGCTAAAAAACTCGCTTACGACTCCGATGGTTTTTCCTGCGGACTCCTTTGCGCCGCGGGCAGAAGCCTCCATCGTTCCAGCGTAACCGCCATTGCAGACTACAAAGCCCGCCGACGCCAGTGCTTTTCCAACCGCATACGCCTCAACATACGAATTATCGCCTTCGACCGGCCGAGCACTTCCGAATATCGTAATTATTGGTTTCGTCGTCACCTGTTTGATCCTGATCTCTGCCGTCAACGAAGAGGCAGTGCGGCGTTGTACGGATGCATCCCTGCTTATTTGATATTTTTTACCGTCTCAAATCCGGAGGCAGAATGTAACCACTTGTACTATTGCTTACTCTTGTGTTCTTCGCAGAGGCTAATTCCAGAATTCCCATGAAACGCCGAACCGAACATTGCGCTCGTACATTGGATAGAAGGGCGTCAGCATATACTGATTCCCTGAGAGGTTTTCCCAGATTAAATGCAGATAGGCATCGCCGATCTCTGCAATCACAAAAAAGTCTGCCGTGCCGCTCGGGCCAAACGAATTTAGCAAAACATACGGAACATGTAATCCCGATTCGCCCAATGGACCCATGCCGGTCTGCTGCGACACAAATCGTCCGCGAAATCCTACTTTAAGCTCTAGATTTCCGTCGGCGAGTGTACCTTTGTAATAAACACTGCCATCCAAATAAAACTCCGGAAGAGGGGTAAGCTTTTGGCTTCCGTGAAATGAATCCGGCTGCTTGAGATAGGTTGCATTTCCTTGCGCAAAGAAATTTTTATAGGAAGAGCGAAGAGAAATATTTACTCCATCGAACGAGCGGCTGTCAGGCTGAGAAAATGTAAGCGAATATTTCACGATCTGACTTCCAGGTACCCCCGCAGTGTCGATGAGAATAGGATTCTTGATTTGTCTGTGGGTGATTGATGCAGAACCGTAGAGGAAATCAAAAAGAGAAAAACGGACACCGAATTCGATCAGCGAATGTTTTTCATTGGCGAGCCATAAACGAGGCGTCGGTAGTTGGGTCGAGTCGCCGGACCAGTACAACTCTTGCAGCGTTGGCGTTCGCTGAGTGTTCGACATTCCCGCGAACATCGTCAATGACGGCAAGAGCGCTAACTGGATATCAGTCCCGAGGCCCCCAATGTTCTTCGATCGATAACGATCCATTCTCCCGAACAGGGCGAACGTGAATGGCGAAAATAGGCAAACTTCTTCTTTTGCGCTCGCGCTAAGCTTGTTCTCACGATGCCCGCCAACTTCGGGACTCGACTCGACCTGAAATTCTTCTGCCTGGATGGAGGCGTTGAAGTTTTGCACCCCGCTCTCCCATACATGCCTGAAGAGAATTCCCGCATTCGAGCTTCGATGGTCTGCCTGGAGAAAGATTCCGTTCGTTGGATAGGTCTGAAAAATCCTCTCTTCATCGCGAAATTCTCGCAACTGATTTGAGTAATACATTGTCAATGTCGTCACCTGTGCGGTGTCTCCCGCAAAATGTGCTGCTGCCGTAAGGTCAAGGTGATGATTTGAAATTTTCTCATAAGCGTCGTTGTTCGTAACCGTCGCGCCCAGGTTATTGAAGAGTTGATCGCTGGGAGTTTGGAGATAGTCGACGCCGCCGTACAAACCTGTTCGTGTTTGGTGGTAGAGATGAGAAAACACAAGGTTGAATGAATTGGAAAGGTTGTACCGCAGCTTTGTCCTGAATGACCACGCATCATGGTCTGCATTCGGAAACCGTGATCGGTATTCCTCTTCGAGCCGATGAGCGCCTATCGTTTGACGCGTTAGGCCAAACGTAAAATTAAACCTGGAAAAAATATTCTGGCTGAACATTGCATCGGTCTGGGCGTATTCATCGACCCCTTGGCTGTACCTAAGGCGTGAGTACGCTTTGTTGGTATAAAGACTCTTCGTCACGATGTTGATTGCTCCGCCGGTCGAGTTCATCCCATAGACCATCGCCCTTGGACCGGTGATGAATTCTATCCTATCCACGTAATCTGCCGGAAATAGAATCATATCGTATGTGCCGGTGATGGGCTCGGCCTGGCTTCTTCCATCCACAAGAAAAGCGATGCCGCGCCAATCAACGCCGCCGATTGTCAATTGGTTGTTTTGTCCGGGATTTCCCATGTCACGAATGTACATTCCCGGTTTTGTCCAGAGCAAATCGCCGATGTACCGGTATTCCATCCACGGAATCTCCGAACTCAAAATGAAATCGCTGGAATCGTGAAAGGGCTCCAGAGATCCGATAAGCGGGATTGGTTTCACTCTCAGAATGGAATCACGGGCACTGCCTATTATTCGTAGGGAATCCCGAGGAGAGCTTAGTGACATTGCCGTCGAATCTTGAGAATACGAAAAGTGAAAGGAGACAAGAAACGAGATGCAGAAGGCGAGGGTGAAGGATGTGCAACTATCTGAAATTCTCGAGGAGCGAACAGGCATCAGAGTGAGGGAATAAAATTAGGCTGAGTGAGAGAGACAAAATTGTCCGAACGAAAGACTTCCAGTGCGCGTCGTGCGTCGGTTTCATCGTCAAACAAACCATAGACGGAGGAACCGCTTCCTGACATTAGGGCGTACGCGGCTCCAGACGCGCGAAGTCGCCTCTTTGTATCGGCAATTTTCGGATACGACTCGAATACAACGTCTTCGAAATCGTTCATCATGAGTGTGGCGATGCCGGCAACCCGGCACGTCGCGCCGTCATACAATCTTTCTGGGTGAATATCGAATTTTTTCCTCGCTGACAGTTCCCGATACGCCCAAGCCGTAGAGATATGAACGTTTGGGGTGATCAAAACAATCCAGTACGGAATCGAGAGTTTTACAAAAGTCAGCCGCTCGCCCCTTCCTTCAGCATACGCGCTCCTGTTATGGAGGAAAAAAGGAACGTCGGATCCGATTTGTAATGCCGTTGCCGCAAGTGTAGATGGTTCTACGTTCAGGTCCCACACTTTTGGGAGAGAGGTGAGCACCGCCGCGGCATCGCTGCTCCCGCCGCCAAGTCCTGCGCCAATGGGAATGTTTTTTTTTAGATGAATTGATACCCCGAGTTCAGTCCCGACCTCTGTTCTGAGAAGCTCGACCGCCCTCCAACATAAATTGTTTTCGTCTGTCGGAATCATTGCATTGTCTGTAGAAATCGAAATTGCGTGCGGTGACGGAGTGATGGCCAGTTCGTCAAAAAGATTAATGCGGTGGAATATTGTCTCAATGTCGTGAAAGCCGTCTTCTCTTTTGCGGAGAACGCGCAGCCCCAGATTTATTTTGGCATGTGCCTTAACGTTCATAGTAGAAGATACAATGAGATTGGTGAAGTTTCAAGAACCATGCGCCGACGGAGGGAAGAAATTGAGTGTATAGAGCAAAGTCCTTATATTCTCTTCAGATTTCTGCGAGGGGATGTCCCACGTGACTCAGTATTGCTATGGAATCGCGAGAAGCAATCATTCGGCATATTCGGGAGCTTTCCTTTGTCGGTAAGGCTGGCTCCAATCATTGGGCGACCATCGACTCATCGCATAACGGAAATGTACCCGCTGCTAATTCTCCCATGCAATTGGTTCTCATTGCGCTCGGCGCCTGTACGGGGAGCGATATTGTCTCGATATTAGAGCAGAAACGAGTGCGGCTTTCAATGTTCGAAATGAAAGTCACGGGTGAGCGTGCGAAAGAATTCCCCAAGGGTTAAATAAAAATTCACCTCGACTATAGCTTTGCTGGAGACAATATCAAGGAAAAAGATGTGGCGCATGCTATTGATTTGTCGATGACGAAGTACTGCTCCGTGAGCGCCATGATCAAAAATTCTGTCGAGATGACGTACTCGTTCTCAATTATGGATGTGGATTCCGGAAAACGTACAACTATGCGGGCAGGTTGATGTCGCGAAGCTTGATAATCTCTTTCTCAATTCTGCGGATGTTGTTGTCGAGTTCCTGAATAGCGGCGTGATCGCTTGCGTTGAGCTTCTGTCGAGATATGATGTCGGTGCTTATCTTAATTGCCGCAAGAGGATTATTGAATTCATGACATATCGTGACCACGAGTTCTTTGATGGCCTCCGTCCGTTTCTCCCCTAGTATCTTGTTCTTCTCCACTTGGGCTATTTTCCTTTTCAATTGCACTCTGTTGAGAACATTGAGTATAGTCCTTGGCAATACCGACTCGACGATCTCCTCTTTTACCAAAAAATCCTCTACGCCGAGTTTCATTGCCTCAACCGCAAGCTTAAAATCCTTATCCGCAGCAATAAAGACGATTGGCACATCAATTTTGCGGTCGCGGATCTGTTTCGCAACTTCAAGGCCGGTCATCTCCTGCAAAAAGTAATCAACGAGCACGGCATCGATGGTCGGGTCGCTCGTCAATCGATCAACGCAGCCCTTGCCAGTTTTCTCCCACGTTATTTTGAAATTATTCCCCTGGAATTTTTTGAGATGGGATTGCGCCGTCTTGGCGTATGAAATATCGTCGTCGATAAGCAATACGTGGATGGGAGGCTCGTTCATTCTTTCCTTTTATGCATTGAGTGCGAACAAGGTAGCACAACTTTCACACTTTTTCAACAGAGGGGCCACTTTTTCAAATTTTCTGTTGATTTTAATCATCGGAATGCCTATAATTTACAGCCGAAAAAAGCGCGTATATCATTAGGAGCACCAATGGCTGAAAAAAATAGCATTCTTGTGGTGGATGATGAAGATGCTTTGCGAACTGTGTTAAGTAGTGAGCTTGAGAGCGAGGGGTATGTTGTTGCGACGGCGGGCGACGGGGATGAAGCAATATCCGTGTTGCAAGGCAAATCGTTCGATCTCGTACTGCTCGATATTAAGATGCCGCGTGTAGATGGATTTGAGGTGCTGCGCTTTATTAAGGAACGCTACCCGGCCACGAAGGTGATTATGCTAACGGGTTTCGCCGACCTGAAGAATGCAATTGAATCGAAGAAATTGGGTGCAGAAGATTTTGTCAGCAAGCCGTACGATCTGGTCGATCTTCTCACGACCATCGAAAGAGTTCTTACCAGCGAATAGTTCCCGCCGTCTCTGCCTTTATCTTACCCACGGGCATTACCATGGCTCGCACTTACAATATCCTCATAGTCGATGACGAACAGAGCGTCGTTTTTCTTCTCAAAGAAGAACTATCCGAAATGGATAAGTACGAAGTGGCAACCGCGTACGATGGGGCGGAAGCGATTAACATTTTGCAAGCCCAACCGTTTGACGTCGTCCTCCTCGATGTAAAAATGCCGCGGCTGAGCGGCATTGAAGTTCTCAAGTACATCCGTGAACAGCACCCTACGACGATCGTCATCATGCTCACAAATTTTGCCGACGTAAAGACAGCGATAGAAACAATGAAACTCGGGGCGTACGACTTTGTTAGCAAACCATATGTGCGTGAAGAACTTCTTGCCACCATTGATCGTGCCTTGGAGTTGCGACGTCTAACGATTGACAATAAGTTGATGGAGTATGAGCTAAACCGGCAGGGACTGGCTCGAGAATTTGTGGGAACAAGTCCGGCGATCCTCTCACTTATCCGCACCGCACAGAAAATTGCCGACAGTACCGCCATAGTTCAAATCCAAGGTCCGAGCGGCACAGGCAAAGAACTGGTCGCGCATCTCATCCATAACTCGAGCCCAAGAAAAAATCGTCCATTTGTTATAGTTAATTGCGCTTCCATTCCCGATGCGTTGCTGGAGAGTGAATTGTTCGGACACGAGAAAGGCGCATTTACGAACGCGTATGCAATGAAACAAGGCCTAGTCGAAGTAGCAAACGGCGGATCGTTGTTTCTCGATGAAGTCGGTGACATTAGCCCGATGGTTCAACCAAAGCTTCTTCGATTTCTCGAAACGGGGGAGTTTCGGCGTGTTGGAGGAACAAATGCGATGAAAGTCGATGTGCGCATCGTTTCCGCCACTAACAAAGACCTTCAAAAAGAAGTTGAAGCCGGGAGATTCCGCGAAGATTTATTGTACCGCTTAAACGTTGTTACAATCCGCATCCCGCCGTTGAAGGAGAGGAAGGAAGACCTTCCCCTGCTCGTTGAATATTTTCTGAAAAAGAAAATGAAAGGCAAAGCTCTGAAACGATTGAGCGACGAGGCGTTGCACGTGATGATACGGTATGACTGGCCGGGCAACGTGCGGGAATTAGAACATGTTATTGAAGGAGCAGTGATTCTGTCGCACGACGATTTGATAACGGCGAAAGACATCACACTTACTGCTTCCGCAGAGATGCAAAAGGCGAACCCGACGCCGCTCGCGTCTGAAAGCGCAGATCTTATTTCCCTCGAAGAGATGGAAAAAATTCACATCGAACGTGCGCTTCGTCAAAATAACTACAACCGATCAAAGACGTCTGATCTTCTTGGTATTACTCCGAAAACGCTTTACTTGAAGGTGAAAAAATACCGCATTAAAACCCCTCTACGCAACTAACCTGTTTGCCTGAAAAAAATATTCTACCGCGCTGCAACTTTCTTTCCTTTCGTTCGAATACCATACAGAGCCGAATTCAAAAAACATCTAAATGAGGAGGTATGGTATGAAGAAGGGTCTTACAACAAATGGCTTTGTAGCAGTTGTTGCCGCAACTGTTATTGCGTTCACTTCGGCCGTCGCATCGCAGCCTGTAATTTCCAAAAACCCGACGATTGATTGGAAAAAGGCTGAATCAAACTACATCATAGCTCTCAATTCAGACAATCTCGGCATTCGCCAGAGTGCTGCAACGTATGTGGCCGAATACCAACTAAAAGGAGCCGTTGAACCGTTGATAGCGCTATTAAAAACTGACAAAGTAGAAAGTATGCGGATGGCCGCCGCCCTCGCTTTGGTGAGTTTCGATAATGTGACTGCACGTGCGGCTGTAGAAGAAGCGGCTCTCTATGACGGTAGCGAAAAAGTTGCGAAATTCTGTGAATCGCTTCTCGAAGCGTCACCAAATAAATTCAGTGCGCTGGAATAACACAAAGAGTCATACCCCCAATTCTCACCTTCCAAAGCCAGTGCGTTACTCGCGATCTGTTTGAGTAAAGCGCTGGCTTCCTCTTTTCTGCTGTCTCCCGATTTTCCGTCCGTCGTCTGTCTGGAACTCTTTCTTCTTCAGACTCATTCATTGACTTTCGTCGCATTTTTTGGTAATTTTGAGAAAATTTTGGCGACGTTGAGATCTTTTTCTCTGCATGTTTCTCTGAAGGACATACTAAATGGCGAAATTTCAGGGCGTTGACTATTATAATATCGATTCGCTGCTCAGTGAAGAAGAAATTCTTGTGCGAAATACAGTGCGCGCATTTGTTGATGACAATGTATTGCCGGTCATTGAAAAACACAATCGGGCTGGCACATTTCCGGCTCATCTCATAAAGCAAATGGCCGAGCTTGGTCTTTTCGGCGCAACACTTCCCGCCAAGTACGGCTGTGCCGAACTGAACAATGTCGCATACGGGTTGATGATGCAGGAATTGGAACGAGGCGATAGCGGAATTCGCAGCTTTGCCTCAGTCCAGAGTGGGTTGGTGATGTTTCCGATTTTCGCCTTCGGCTCAGAAGAGCAGAAGGACTACTGGCTCTCTAAGCTTGCGACCGGAGAGAAAATTGGCTGCTTCGGATTGACAGAGCCAGACTTTGGTTCGAATCCCGGCGGGATGATCACGCACGCAGAAAAGAAGAGCGGCGGCTACGTTCTCAACGGCGCAAAAATGTGGATCACGAACGGAACCATTGCAGATGTTGCAGTCGTGTGGGCGAAACTCGATGGGGAGATCAAAGGGTTTCTCGTTGAAAAGGGAACCAAAGGCTACGAGGCCCCTGAAATGCATGGTAAACACTCCTTGCGCGCTTCCGTGACATCCGAACTCGTGTTCCAGGATTGCCTTATTCCCGAAAAGAACCTCTTGCCGAAAACCGGAGGACTAAAATCTCCGTTGATGTGCCTTAGTCAAGCGCGGTACGGAATCGCGTGGGGTGCACTTGGAGCAGCGATGGCATGTTACGATGCGGCCCTTCAGTACTCTCTTTCGCGTGTTCAGTTTGACAAACCGATAGCGTCATTCCAGATGACACAGGAAAAACTCGTCTATATGGTGACCGAAATTACCAAAGGGCAATTGCTTTGTCTTCAATTGGGACGGTTGAAAGACCAAAACAAGGCGAAGTTCACCCAGATCTCGATGGCCAAACGCAATAATGTCTATCATGCGCTCGAAATTGCGCGAACGGCGCGCGAGATCTTAGGTGCTAACGGGATACTCGACGAGTATCCGGTGATGCGTCATGCAGCAAATCTTGAATCTGTGAAAACGTACGAAGGGACGCACGAAATGCATACGCTTATTATCGGTGAAGACATCACCGGCATCGCAGCGTTCAATTGAGGAACATCGCAATGTCCCAGAGATGTACCTTTGAAGGATGCACAGTGCATCCTTCGCTGTTTATATCCGTGGGAGTTAACGTAAAGGCGAAATATGAAATCAAAAAAAATCATCGGTGACGCGATTACGTACGATGACGTTTTACTGGTTCCCGGAAAATCGTCTGTCCTTCCGCGCGACGTCGATGTGACGACGCGTCTCACGCGCAACATTACGCTCAACATTCCTCTCATTTCCGCGGCCATGGACACGGTCACCGAGGCCGAGATGGCGGTTGCGTTGGCGCGCGAAGGAGGCATTGGCATCATCCATAAGAACATGTCGATTGCGAAACAGGCGGAAGAAGTAGACAAGGTGAAGCGGTCTGAAAGCGGCATGATCCTCGATCCGATAACGCTCACCGCCGATAAGACCGTCGGCGACGTCCTTGACCTGATGGCAAAATTCAGCATTTCGGGAATTCCGATCGTGCAGGACGAGAAACTTGTCGGTATTCTCACCAACCGTGACCTGCGTTTTCAACCCAACAGAAGTTTGAAAGTCGCCGACGTGATGACGTCGACAAATCTTGTTACGGCGCCTGTCGGCACGACGCTCGACGAAGCAGAAGTTATTCTGCAGCGCCACAAGATTGAGAAGCTTCCTGTTGTTGATAAGAACGGAAAATTGCGGGGGCTTATCACATTTAAGGATATCCAAAAAAAGAAGCGGTTTCCCAATGCCTGCAAAGATCGGCACGGACGCTTGCGGGTGGGTGCCGCAGTCGGCGTTACCGCCGATACGATCGAGCGTGTCGAGGCACTGTTGAAAGCCGGTGTCGATGTTGTGGTCATCGATACTGCGCATGGACATTCTGATGGCGTACTCGAGATGGTGCGACGCGTAAAGAAAAAATTCTCTGCAGCAGAGATCATTGCGGGCAATGTCGGCACGGCTGAGGCCGCACGGGACATTATCAAAGCGGGAGCCGACGCGGTTAAAGTAGGTATCGGCCCCGGCTCGATTTGTACGACCCGTGTCGTAGCCGGCGTCGGGGTTCCACAAGTTACTGCAATTATGGAGTGCGCTGCGGTTGCGAAAAAATACAACGTCCCCGTCATTGCAGACGGCGGAATCAAACAGACGGGTGATATCGCCAAAGCAATTGCCGCAGGAGGCGACTCCGTGATGATCGGCGGTCTCTTCGCCGGGTTGCAGGAGAGTCCGGGCGAGAAAATTTTGTACGAAGGTCGCACGTACAAAGTCTATCGCGGAATGGGATCTATCAGCGCAATGGAAATGGGGAGCAGGGATAGGTATTTTCAGGACGTCGAAGACGATTTGCAGAAGCTTGTCCCTGAAGGGATAGAGGGACGTGTTCCGTTCAAAGGTGAACTGAGCGCAACAGTGTACCAAATGGTGGGAGGCTTGCGGGCCGCAATGGGTTACTGCGGCGCTGCATCGATCGTGGTAATGCAGAAGAAGGCGCAGTTTGTCCGAATGAGCGATGCCGGTTTGCGCGAGAGTCATCCCCACGATATTCACATAACCAAAGAAGCTCCGAATTATCACATCTGACGAACTTTATTGATGTTTGATTACAAAGAGAGAGTCCGCCTGCTTCGCGCTGCGTTGGAGAAAAAACATCTCGACGCGTTCGTCACCTCGTTTTACCCCCATCTTCGATACCTCACCGGATTCTCCGGGTCGAATGGACTTTGTGTTATCACGCACGCTAACGTCTTTTTTGTGACGGATTTTCGCTACAAGGAACAGATTCAAACCGAAATTGCATGCTCTCGCTCGTTCATTACACGCGGAAGCCTTGTGGAATTGGCAGCGGAAAAGAAGCTTTTACGGGGTTGCCATCGCGTTGGATTCGAAAAGGAGTTCTTGACTTTTATTCAATACCAAGAGCTTCGGAAAGCCTTCGGCGCCATTCGGTTTGTTCCGACTTCTGAGATCGTTGAGTCCTTCTCCTCAACAAAGGGGAAAGATGAGCTCGCTTTGATCAGAAAGGCAATTGATATCACCGATAACGTTTTCTCAGAGCTCCTTGCGATTGTCAAGCCGGAGATTTCCGAACTTGATATTTCGGCAGAGATTTCATACCTCCACAAGAGACACGGAGCCGAGAAAGACTCGTTTGAACCAATTGTTGTGAGCGGAGTGCGTAGTTCACTTCCCCATGGGAGGCCGTCATTAAAAAAGATTAAACGAGGGGACATGGTGACACTGGATCTGGGGTGTTTTTACAAAGGCTATTGCAGCGATTTGACGCGCACGATCGCCGTCGGAAAGCCATCTGCCCAAGCAAAAAGGGTATACCAGATTGTCATTGATGCTCAACGGTTGGCAATTGAGGCAGCATACAGCGGAATTTCGGCAAAGAAGTTGGACGGTGTAGCGCGAAGCCATATTCGTTCGAAGGGGTATGGCGGTTATTTCGGGCATGGATTGGGGCATGGCATCGGATTGCAGATTCACGAATACCCGCGCGTCTCTGCACAAAGCACGCACACGCTGCAAACCGGAAATGTTATTACTATCGAACCGGGAATCTATGTTCCCAAAGAATTCGGCGTGCGAATCGAAGACGATATCGTAATTCAGGATGAGACCTGCAATGTTCTGACAAAGTCGCCGAAGGAATTGATCGTGGTGTAGACATTTCGCATTTGAATTTGCGGTCCTGATTTCATGAATGGAAAAAATTAGGAATTGAGACATCTGAAAAATTGTTTCTCGTTTGTCATTCTGAGCGAAGCGAAGAATCTATGCGCTCAATTTGGGAAGAAAAA
>Ga0315281_10012011_pt1 | contig 11831 bp, 10 predicted proteins | sample YL17G07_0_MG_FD_204540 | JGI IMG/M metagenome (GOLD analysis project Ga0315281, IMG submission 204540) | Sediment microbial communities from Yellowstone Lake, YNP, Wyoming, USA - YL17G07_0 | ecosystem: Environmental > Aquatic > Freshwater > Lake > Sediment | place: USA: Wyoming | collected... | reverse complement strand
GAGCCGGTCACAACCGCACCGTGGCGCGCCGGGCCGCCAGCAGGGCGAGGATCGTGGTGGCGGCGAGGAGGGTCGTGGCCAGAGCATTCAGGCCGGGGTCCACGCTCCGCTGGACGCGGCTCCAGACCACCAGCGGCAGGGTGGTGTCGCGACCCGCCGTGAAGAGGGTGACGATGAACTCGTCCAGGGAGATCGCCGCGGCCAGCAGCATGGCGCCCTCCACGGCCGGCCGGATGAGGGGGAAGGTGATCGTCCGGAAGGCGTGCAGCGGCGAGGCGCCCAGGTCCCGGGCCGCCTCCAGCAGCGAGAACCGGAAGCCTGCCACGGCCGCGTTCATGGTCAGGATCACGAAGGGGAGAGCCAGCAGGACGTGTCCCATGATCGCCGCGGCCAGCGAGAATCGCAGGTGGAGGACCTGGTTGTAGTAGATGGCGAGGGCCACTGCCAGCAGCAGGCCAGGGACCGCGATCGGCAGCAGGATGGCCGTCATCAGCGTGCTGCGCAGCCGGCCCGAGAGGCGCTGGAGGCCAAGCGCCGTCAGGACACCCAGCGGTCCGGCAACCAGGGCGGTGGCGATGGCGCCCATCACTGAGCGGCTGATCGCCTGGCGCACGTCGGCGTCGTCAAGCATGCCTGCGTACCAGCGGGTGGAAAGCCCGGCCATCGGCAGGCTCATGCGAGGCGTGGAGTTGAACGAGAAGACCACGACCACGATGAGCGGGGCGAACAGGAAGAGCAGGACGAGGCCGATGAAGGTCAGCGCGGCTGCGTTCCGCCGACGCAGCCCGGTGCGGCGGCGCAGCCCGGTGCGGCGGCCACCGAGGGCCGGGAAGGCGGTCATCGGGCGACCCGGCCCAGGATCCAGGCCAGGATCGTGACGACGATCACGAGGATCCCGATGAGCGTCATCGCCAGCGCGGCCCCCAGCGGCCAGTTGAGCGTCGCCCCGAACTCCCGGACGATGGACGCCCCGGCCATGAGCCCGGTCGAGCCGCCCAGCAGCGTCGGCGTGGCGTAGTCACTCGCGGCGGCGATGAAGGTGAACGCGGCGGCCACCCGGACCCCCGGCATGGTCAGCGGCAGGACGATGCGACGCACCAGTTCCACGCGGCCCGCGCCAAGGTCGCGACCCGCCTCGAGCAGGCGCGGCGAGACGTTCTGCATCGCCGAGTAGATGGGCAGGACGGCCAGCGGGATCAGGAAGTTGACAAGGCCGATCACCACGGCGATCGGGTTGTTGAGCAGGAAGCGCATCGGCTCGTTGATCACACCGACGCCCATCAGGGAGGCGTTGATGACGCCCTCGGCGCCCAGAATCGTTCGCCAGGCGTAGATCCGGGCGAGGTACGACCCGAAGAGCGTCACCAGCACCAGGAAGTAGAGCGTCTGCCGACGGGCCGGGAAGGTGAACGTGATGACGTAGACGAAGAGGAACGAGATGACCAGGACGATCGCGGTGGTCGCCAGCGCCAGCTCCACGGTGCGGACGAACACGGCCCGGAAGGCTTCGCTGGCGAACACTTCCGCGTAGTTGGCGAGCGTCAGCTCAGGGAAGTAGTCGAGGTCCCGAAAGGTGAAGACGCTGAACAGGATGAGCACGACGAAGGGACCGACGAACAGCAGCCCGAAGTAGGCCAGCGCGGGTCCCAGCTGGACGGCCGTCACCAGCGATCGGCCGCGGCCGGCCCGGCGGCGAGCCGGACCGGCCAGCAGTGCGGTCGTCACGGGAGCAGGACGATCGATGCGCGAGCGCGGCGGGGATCGAGTTCAGACGCCCGAACGGATGTCCTTCCACGCCGCGTCCCAGTCCGCCTTGGTGGCCATGTCGGGCGAGGCCGCCTTGAGCGGCGGGTTCCAATCCTCGAACTTGATGCCGCCCGTGGACTGCACGATCGAGTAGTCGTAGATCCTGGCCGCCGGGTCGACCATCTCGATGGCCTTGCTGTTGACCGTACCCGAGATGAGGTTGGTCGCCACCTTGGCATTGACCGCGGGCGAGATCATCGCGTCGATCGCCGCGTAGGCAGCATCGATGCTCTTGGCGTTCGACGGGATCGCCCAGCTGTCGCACCAGCCGCCGCCGTGCGCCTCGGTGAAGAAGTCGAAGGCCAGGGTGGTGCCCTTCTCCTTGGCCCAGGTCAGCATCGCCTCCCAGCCGGAGATGGCCATGTCCGCCTCGCCCCGGACGAGGTAGTCCGTCGCGTCCTGGTAACCCTGGGCGAAGGCCACGGTCTTGCCCGTGAGCTTCCGGGTCTCGGTGGCGACCTGCTTGAGCTGCGCTTTGGTCATCGTGTTGGGGTCGAAGCCGAGGCCCCAGGCGATGGTGTGGAACGACATGATCGGGTCGTCGAACATGACGATCTTGTGGGCCCAGCCCGGATCGAGCAGCTCCATGATCGACTTGGGGGCCGTGGTGATCGTGGCCGGGTTGTAGATGTACGGACCGTCGCCCCAGGCGATCGGCACCGCATAGATCTTGCCGGCGGCGTCCTTCAGGAAATCGCCGTCGCGCAGGGCGGGGTAGAGGTCGTTCCAGTTGGCGAGCCGGCTGGTGTCGATCGGGGTGAGGATCCCCGCCGTGCCCCACAGGCTGACGAACGGGTTGGCGACGAGGGCGATGTCGAACTGGTCGGTCTTGAGCTTGGCGTAGGTGGCGTCCCAGCCGGAGTTCGGGGTGACGGCGAACTCCAGGCCGACCTGCTTGCGCCAGTCCTCCAGCTCCTTCTTCCCGTCCTCCCCGTCGAGGGCGATGACGTTGAGCGTCAGCCCGCCGAAGTTCACGGGCGTCGGGGCTGGCGTCGGAACGGCTGTGGGGGCAGCAGTGGGCGCGGCCGTGGGAGGCGCTGCCGTCGGGGCTGCGGTCGGCGGCGCTGCCGTCGGGGCAGGCGTCGATGTCGTGCTCGAGCAGGCCGCGAGGAAGGCCGCGGCCCCGCCGAGGCCGGCGACAGCGGACAGCCGGAGGAACGCGCGGCGGTCGATCGGGTTGGCCCGGATGGACGGAGCTGGCGTTGAGTCCTGTACTCCTGGGTCGAGCCGGTCAGGCATGACGTCCCCCTTCATCTCCGATGCGAACCACGGGTGGTCGGTGCGCGGTCAATCGTAGGATCTGATATCTCAGGCGGCAAGGGACGTCTGCGGGATGGGCCGCCGTGGCGAGTGGCGGGCTGGTCCCTACTCCACCTCCGCGATCAGCTCGATCTCCACCGGGAAGTCGAGCGGGAGTTCAGCCATCCCGACGGCCGAACGGGCATGACGGCCAACCTCCGTCCCGAAGACCTCGACCAGCAGGTCCGAGCAGCCGTCGACGACCTTCGAGGTCCGGTTGAAGCCGGGGGCGCAGTTGACCATGCCCAGGACCTTGACGATCCGCCGGACACGATCGAGGCTGCCGAGCTCGGCTCGCATGGTCGCCAGCAGCGAGAGACCGGTCAGGCGCGCGTGCAGGTAGCCCTCGTCGACGGTGAAGTCGCGGCCGCACTTGCCGGCCGCGACCGTCCCGTCGGGAACCGGTGCCGGGCCATGGCCGGAAAGGAACACGAGGTTGCCCGTCCGGACGATCGGGACGCGGTTCGTGCCGGCACCGATGGGCGCGGGGAGCGTCAGCCCCAGGGCGACCAGGCGGGCCTCCGGCGAGGTGCTCTCCATCGGCAACTCCTCTGCCTCAGCGGGCCCAGCGCAGGATGAGCGGATCGAGCCGCCGCGCCATCGCCACCAGCCCGGCCCGGATCTCCGGCGACATGCCGTGCAGCGGCGCCCGAACGGCGTCACTGCCGATGATCCCGCCCTCGTGGAGGAGCGCCTTGGTCGTCTGGAGCCCGCTGTGCTTGTTCTCGTAGTTGATCAGCGGCAGCCAGCGCTCGTAGAGCTCCACGGCGCCAGCGCGATCGCCGGTCCGATAGCGCCGCATCACCTCCACGAGTACCTCGGTCATCACGCCGCCGGGCATCGTCCCGGTGGCCCCCGCGTCCAGGTCCGTGATCAGGGTGATCGATTCCTCGCCGTCCCACGGTCCCTCGGCCGCATCCCCGGCCAGGCGGATGAGGGCGCGGAGCTTGTCGGCCGCGTCGGCGTTCTCGAGCTTGAAGTACTGCACGTTGGGGATGTCCCGGGCCATCCCGGCCAGCAACTCGGCCGACAGGACGACCCCCGCCATCGGCGCGTCCTGGACGAGGATCGGGATCGACAGCCCGTCGGCGACACCCTCGAAGAAGGCGCGCGCGCCGGCCTCGCCGACCCTGATCGTCGCCCCGTGGTACGGCGCCATCAGCATCACCATGGCCGCGCCCGCGGCGGCCGCCCGGCGGCTGCGCTCGGCCGCGACCCGCGTGGAGAAGTGGGACGTGGTGACCACCACCGGGACGCGCCCGTTGACCTGCTCCAGGGCCAGGTCGGTGAGCGTCTCGCGCTCGGCGTCAGAGAGGGCGAACTGCTCCGACCAGTTGGCGAGGATGCAGATCGCGTCGGCACCCGCGTCCACCAGGAAGTCGATCGTCCGCCGCTGGCCCGCGAGGTCCAGCGCCCCGTCGTCGGTGAAGATGGTCGGGGCAACGGGGATGACGCCGGAGATGGGCATTGGTCCCTCGATCAGGCGGATCGTTCGAGCCCCAGGCAGGCCAGCGCATCGCGCTCGATGATCGCCTCGATCGCCGCCTCGGGGATGGTGGGCAGTCCGCTTCGGCCGGGGATCTCGTTGAGCGATCGGAGCCCGGCCATCGTCTCACCAGCCGTGGCGATCGGGTAGTCCGAGCCGAACAGCAGCTTGTCGAGGACGTTCCACTCGGTTGCCAGGCGCATCGCCGTGTAGAACGACCAGGGCCGGTAGAACCCCGCCGAGACGTCCGCGTAGACGTGGGGGTGCTTGCGGATCACCGCGATCGTGTCCGTCTGCCAGGGGTGGCCAAGGTGCGCCATCACGACGCGCAGCTCGGGGAAGCGGATGGCGATCTCGTCCATCACCAGCGGGTGGGCGTAGCGCAGCGGCGCGGTCCGGATGGGCGATGTTCCCTGGTGGAAGACGATGGGCAGGCCGTGCGCCTCCGCGTGGCGGTAGACGCGCAGAGCGTTCGGCGAGAGCGGGTCAAAGTCCTGGTAGTTCGGCCCCAGCTTGATCCCCCGCAGGCCGAGGTCGCCGGTCGAACGTTCGAGCTCCTCGATCGCGTTCGAGGCGTCCGGGTGCACCGAGGCGAACCCGATCCGGCCAGCCGGGCTGTCGGCGACGAACGCCGCCGTCTGGTCGTTGATGAGGGCCAGTTCGGTCGGCAGCCCCGTCGCCTCGCGGCCTGCCGCGATCAGGTAGACGAGGGACACGTCCACCCCGGCCTGGGCGCTCGCGTAGTCAGCCCAGGTCGTCGTCGCGGCGACGTGACGGTCCGGCCGCCAGGCCATGTTGACGACCATCTCGTCGGGCGGGACGCGGTCCCGGTGGGTGGGGGTGTGGGTGTGGACGTCGACGATCACGAGGTCGCGCCCCCTAACGGAACTTCGCCATGACCTCGGGGCCCGGCTCCACGCCGAGACCCGGGCCGGGCGGAAGCGTGGCGGTGATCCCGTTGATCGGCGCCGGCTCCTTGAGGATGTCCACGTCGTAGTAATGGTGGCCGATGATGTCACTCGGGAACGGCCCGATGCGCTGGGCGGCACAGGCGACGTGGATCTGGGCGGCCGCGCCAACCCCGAACTCGCCGTTGCTGCCGAGGATCGCGTCCAGCCCGAACGTCGTGGCGATGTCCATCGCCCGCACGGCGAGCTCCAGACCGCCGCTCTTGCCCACGTAGACGTTGAGGGCGTCAGCGGCGTGGTGCCGGATGATGTTGGCCACGTCGTCGAGCGAGTAGACCGCCTCGTCCGCGAGCACCGGGATTCCGACGGAGCGCACCTGGCCCATCCCCTCCAGGTCGTCTGGCCGAACCGGCTGTTCGATGAAGGCCGGATTCCAGCGGGCGATGGCGCGGGAGGTGCGGATGGCGTCTCCCCGGGTCCAGCCGCCGTTGGCGTCCGCGCCGAGGAACGTGGCGTCGCCGGCCAGCTTGCGGGCCAGCTCGAAGCGCGGAACGTCGCTCTCGTAGCTGATGCCCACCTTGACCTTGAAGGAGCGGAAGCCGATCTCGCGGGCCCGTTCGAGGGTTCCGGCCAGGCGGTCACCGTCGCCGGAGAGCGACATCTTCACCGGGATCGAGGTCCGCAGGGGCCCGCCCAGCAGCTCGGTCACGCGCAGGTTCAGGGTGCGGCCCAGGGCGTCCCAGAGCGCCATGTTGACGCCGGCCTTGGTGAACGGGTTGGTGGCCAGGGCGAGGTCCATCCGGGCGGTCAGCGCGGGCACCGGCATGAGCGGCTGCCCGATGAGGACCGGCGCCAGGACGTCGCGGATGAAGTGCGTGGCGGTCTGGCCGTCCTCGCCGCTCCAGCGTGGCGTGGCGCTCACCTCGCCGTAGCCGACGGCTCCCTTGCTGGTGTGGAGCCGGACCATCACGAAGTCGGAGCCGGTGTGGCTGCCGCGGGCGCCGAACACGGCAAGCTTGCTGCTCGCCTGCAGGCTGACGATCGCGGTCTCGATCGCGGTGACGGTGCCGACGTCCGCCAGGTCGCCGGCGCGGGGCTGCGGTTCGATCATCGGGTGCCCTCCGGGATCAGGATACGGCGGTTTCGGGTGGCCGCCTCGGCCCTGGCCCGGTCGAGCGGGACCTCGTGGTACCGGCCGGCCACGAAGTCGTCGAGCTGGTCGACCGCGTTCGGGCTGCCCGGATGGCCTGACTGGCCTTCGCCGGTGATCGTCCAGATGGACCCGTGCGGGTCGCCGAGGTCCGCGATCAGGCGGTACCCGGCGCCGCTGGTGGCTTCCCAGGCCCGCGAATAGTCCGAATCGCCCTGGCTGATGCGGGACCCCGCCAGCCCGGAGTTGTTGACACTCCACGAATCGCCGCCGACCTCGCGGGCCGGCTTGTCCAGGAGCGAAGCCAGGTCGCGGCGCGCGGAGAGCGGATGGCGGAGCACGAGACGGTGGAGGGCTCCCCAGCGCCACGCCGTCGGGTCTGGCCCCAGCGTGGCACGAAGCTCCTCAAGCGCATCGTGGAAGGTCCGGGCAAGGAGGGCGAGTCGATCGCCCCGGAACCAGCCGATCGAATCGGCGACCAGCATGCGGGCCGCCAGGCCCGCCATCCAGCCGGAGACGAACTCGGCCGATTCGGCCGGGAACCGCTCGGCCGCGACAGCCTGCGTCCAGCGGGTCATGGTGACCTCGTAGATCGCCGCTCCCCCCGAGTCTGCCCGGGCATGGAAGTCCCAGGCGCGCAGGATGTCGAGCGCGGCGCCGTCTTCCGGCGCAACCCGCCCCTCGAGGGCGACGAGCATGGCCGATCGGCAGGCCAGGGCCCGCTCGGATCGAACGTCGGTGTGGATCCGGCCGAACGTCGTCCGGTCGTGCGGCCCGGTCGTCTCGATCAGCTCGCCGATCCGGCGGGCCCGGTAGTTCTCGTCCCACGTCCCGCCGAGCGGGTACGGGAAATCCTCGGCGGCGGGGCGGTTGTTGGCGGTGGAGATCCAGCCGCGCGACGGGTCGACGACCTGGGGCATCCCCTCGGGCGGGATGAGGCCCACCCACTCGTCGGCCGGGTCCGTGCCCGAGCGGTAGCCGCGCTCCGGGCGACCCCTGACGGGGAGCGCCCCGGTCGACTTGAAGCCGATCCGGTTGGCGTCGTCGGCCACGATCATGCTGAACGTCGGCGAGAGCCAGCCCCGGATCGTCTCCTGGGCCGCGGCGACGGATGTGGCCTGGTTCAGCCGGAGCTGGCCGGAGAACCAGTCGCAATCGAGGGCGCCCACCCAGCGGATCGCGACCGGGCCGGAGGGATTCGCCTGGGCCGGGAGCAGGTGGTCGATGATCGGGCCGTGTCGGGTCACCTGGACGGCGAGGTTCCGAGGCTCGCCACCAGCGACGGCGATGGTCTCGGTCCGGGTCGCGATGACCGCTTCGGCCGGCTCGACATACAGGTCCCGCTGGGAGCAGATGTTGTTGGTGATCCCCCAGGCGATCCGCCGGTTGCGCCCGAAGGTGATGCCGGGCATGCCCACGAAGCCCGCCCCGGCCACGTCGAACGAACCGCCCGAGAGGTGGATCTCGACGAACGAGGACGCCGCCTCATAGGGCATGTGCGGGTCGCTGGCGAGGATCGGCATCCCCGAAGCACTGCGCGAGCCGCTCACAACCCAGTTGTTGCTGCCGCCGGCCGGGGCGGCCTGCCCGCCGGTCGAACCGCCTGCGGCCGAGGCCCCGGCGCGCGTCGCCGACCCCGACGCCGAACCAGGGACGGCGCCCGCCAACCGCCCGATCCCGCGGCTCTCGCCGACCTCATCGAGGGAGAGCAGGCCCACCTGCTCCCGTGGGTAGGCGCCCGCGGGAACGATCGTGAACTCGTCCGCCTCGCGCTGGTAGTCGATGAACGCCCGGAACAGGTCGGGGTCGCCCAGGGTCCGCTTCGCGAGCTCCGGGACGCTGATCACCCAGGGTCGCCCGGTCAGCTGGAAGCGCCACGAGGTCACGCAGGACGCGGAGTCGTACGGGGTCCACGGCTCGGGCACGTAGCCGAGCATGTCGAACTCGATCGGGAGCCGGTCGAGCACCTCGTCGCGGTGGGCGTTGACTCCCGCGGAGAAGGCCTCGAGGAGGGCGCGGTTGCGCGCGCCCATCCTGTCCAGCTCGGCGTGGGCGTGCAGGTGCAGGCCGATGGTCCGGGCCAGCACGTCCGCCTCCACGCCCTCGGCGCCCAGCACCTCGGCGAGGCGACCCTGCCCGCGCCGCCGGCGCAGGTCCATCTGGAAGAGCCGGTCCTGGGCCATGGCGTAGCCGTAGCCGAAGAAGAGATCCTCGTCCGAGCCGGCGAACACGTGCGGCACGCCGCGAGCGTCGCGCAGGATCTCGACCGGTCCGGCGACGGCGGCGCGACGCTCGCCGGCAAGGTCGGGCAGGCGTGATGCGGACTCCTCGCGCCACCAGGCGTCGAACGCCGCCCGGTCGATGCCGGCCGCCCGGCAGACCTCGGCGATCGTCATTCCCTGGCCCAGCGCCCGGAGCCGGGCGCGACCCGTCACGTCCGCCATCGCCCCCTGTGCCTCCCGCTGAGATACCAGATACTGGACGGCGGCGAGCGTACAGCATCGGGGGTGAGCAGTGCTTCTCGGGCATGTCAGCGACGAGCGGTACGTGGCCCTGGCCGGCGTCATGGTCGAGGTGGACCGGGGCGGCGAGACGGTGGCCGAGACCGAATCCACGGCGCGCGGCCGGATCCACGTGGATCTTCCGCCCGGCCGCTATCGGGTCACGCTGCGCAAGGACGGGTTCGGGGCCAAGGCCGTCGAGCTGGAGGTGGCCCCCGGCGACCCGCCGCGCCAGTTCCGTCTCCTTTCGGACCGGTTGACCGGATACGTGTGGCCCCGCTGGGTGCGGGCCGGCGAGCGCGCCGAGCTCTGCTTCCATTCGCCCGAGGCGTACCGGCTGAGCCTGCACCGCTACGGACTCCAGAAGGAGTTCGTGCGCATCCTCGGCTGGTACGACGAACACGGCCCGAACGCGGTCCTGCAGATCACGCCCGACGGCGACTACACACAGACCGGCGTCCGCTTCAACCGGGTCGGATACGGGACGAACCCGCACCACACCCAGGTCGTGTCGGCGCCCGAACGATCCGGGCTGTACTTCGTCCACGCCAGGGCCGAATCGGGGGCGTTCTTCGCCGCCCCCTGGATCGTGGCGCCGGCCCAGCCCTCGGCGCCGGTGGCGGTGCTCGCGTCGACCAACACGTGGAACGCGTACAACAACTTCGGCGGGCGCAGCAACTACGTCAACTCGACCGGGCTGCCGGCAGAGCCGATCGTGTACGGCCGCCAGGAGCTGGACCGCTACCGGGAGGGGGCGCTGGGCGAATGGGGACGCCCGGACAGCGCGTTCCTGCCGCTCTCCTTCGAGCGGCCCGAGCCGTTCAACACCGTGCCCGAGGCCGCCGAGGCGACCGATTCGATCCCCGGCCGACAGGCTTCCCACCTTGCGCCTGTTGAATGGCGATTGATGGCCTGGCTGGAACGCCAGGGCTTCGACTACGACGTCTACGCCGACGCCCAGCTGCACGACGGGACCCTGGACCTGGACGCGTACCGCGTCCTGATCATCAGCACGCATCCGGAGTACTGGACGCGGCGCCAGTACGAGCGCGTCCGCGACTGGGTGCGGGATCGCGGCGGCCGGCTCATGTACCTGGGCGGCAACGGCGTCAACTGCGAGGTGGAGCTGCTCGACGCTTCGACGATGCGGACGAAGACACACCTGGCCGCGGTGGACGGCTCGCTGGGCCAGTGGGATCCGGACAACGCGACGAAGTGGCTCGACAGCCGCTTCCACCGAACCGTGGAGCCGGAGGCCTCGCTCCTGGGCGTGGCCACGACCGAGGCCGGGATCATGACCGCGGCGCCGTTCCGGGTGATCCGCGCCGATCACTGGATCTTCGGCGGGACCGGCCTGGCAAACGGCGACCTGTTCGGAACGAAGAGCCAGCACGAGCGTGTTCCGGGCGGCGCGTCGGGGCATGAGACGGACAAGATCACCAGCTACTCGCCGCCCGGGACAGTTCATCTCGCCAAGGGGCTCAACCCCGACGAGGGTGGGTCGGACATGGTGCTCCACGAGACGCCGAGCGGGGGCGCGGTCTTCTCGGTCGGATCGATCACCTGGCCGTCCTGCCTGCTCGTGGATGACGGGGTCTCGCGCATCACGAACAACGTCCTGCGGCGGTTCGTGGAGGCCGAGGGGGGCGTCAGCAAGACCTGAACCGGGGGGTGCCGGCACGGGACCTGCGTTGCGCCCAATCGTGGCGCTGTTCCTCGGCTGGGCAGGCGGGGTGCGCGGCGCCGGGACGGGGCCGTCGCGCTGGCGCCGGGACGGGGCCGTCGCGCTGGCGCCGGGACGGGGCCGCCGCTTGTTGCTGCCGGCGCCGGGACGGGGCCGCCGCGCTGGCGTCCGGCCCCGCCGCGCTGGCGCCGGGACGGGGCCGCCGCTTGTTGCTGCCGGCGCCGCCTCCCTCGCAGATGCTCACCCCGCGAACGGTGGCGCGAAGGATCTCGCCCACGCACTGCCAGATATTGATGGGGGCACTGGTAGACGAGGCGGAGAGGGGTCGTTCCGCGCAGGGCGTCCCTCAACGTCGGCCGGCCCTGCACGAATCGGTCCCGGTCGGACGTACCGGCCGCCGACAGGAGGCGCGGCGCGGCGTCTACCACTCCCTGGGTCGATACCTGACGGACTCGCAGCAACTCAGGGCTGGCCCCGGGCCAGACGCCGCGCCAAGGCGGAGCCGGCGTTGGGCAGGCCGCCCCACCCACCACCCCCATTTCAGACTTGAAGTCTGGTATCTCAGCCGTTAGCCTTCCCGACACGCCGGGACAGGGCTCCTCGGAGGGGCGGCCGTCCGCGGCGACTAGGAGGATCTTGTATGCGCGTCCGGGTCCTGACCCTTCTCACAGTGGCGGGCCTCCTGTTCGGAGCGTGCTCGTCGACACCTGCGGCGACGACCAAGTCGTCGGCTGCACCAGCGGCGTCGGCCGCCTCCCAGGCACCCGCCGGCGGTGGCGCTCCAAGCGGCCAGCTGACCGTCACCCGCCTGAGCGACTTCCCGACCTGCTTCCACCCGATCTGCTTCCAGACCGGGAACCAGTTCATGGTCTTCCAGCTGCTCTTCAACACGCTCGTCAAGCGCGACCAGAACGAGAAGATCATCCCGAGCCTGGCCGAGAGCTGGGAGGCCTCGCCCGACGCGACGGTCTTCACGTTCCACCTGAACAAGGCCGCC
>Ga0315281_10012010_pt1 | contig 11831 bp, 11 predicted proteins | sample YL17G07_0_MG_FD_204540 | JGI IMG/M metagenome (GOLD analysis project Ga0315281, IMG submission 204540) | Sediment microbial communities from Yellowstone Lake, YNP, Wyoming, USA - YL17G07_0 | ecosystem: Environmental > Aquatic > Freshwater > Lake > Sediment | place: USA: Wyoming | collected... | reverse complement strand
TCGTCGCCGACCGCATAGCCGGGGACGCGCTCTCCGAGACCGTGTCCGTCGACGATGTACCGCAGGACATGCGCATAGTCGACATCGGGCCGGCGACCGTCGCAAGCTTCCGCGAGGCGGTCGAGGACTGCATGACGGTGATCTGGAACGGCCCTCTCGGCGTCGCGGAGTACCCGCAATTCGCCAAGGGGTCGCTGGGCATGGCGGAGGCGCTGGCGTCGCTCAACGCGACGACGATCGTCGGCGGCGGCGAAACGGTGGCACTCATTCACGATGCCGGCCTCGAGGACAAGTTCACCCACGTCTCTACGGGAGGCGGCGCATCGCTGGAGTACCTGGAAGGCAAGACGCTGCCGGGTGTTGCCGCCCTGATGGACAAAAAGTAGGAGACGCCATGGACCTGGAAGTCATCCGCGAACTCGTGGTCAAGAACGACAGCAAGATCGTCCTGCTTGTCATCGACGGCCTCGGCGGCCTGCCCCGACCGGAAACCGGCCGCACTGAGCTGGAGGAAGCGAACACGATCAACCTCGACAGGCTCGCCGCCGACGGCCTGTGCGGGATGACGGTGCCGGTCGGGCTCGGCATCACGCCGGGCAGCGGGCCGGGGCACCTTGCCCTCTTCGGCTACGACCCGCTGAAGTATCGCGTCGGCCGTGGCGTCCTGGAGGGGCTGGGCATCGACTTCGACCTGCGCAAGCAGGACCTGGCGGCACGCGGCAACTTCTGCACCATCGACTCGCAGGGCCTCATCACAGACCGTCGCGCGGGGCGCATCAGCACCGAGACGTGCGCCGCTCTCTGCGAAGACCTGAGCAGCATCACCCTTCCCGGCGTCCAGGTTTTCGTCCGACCGGTACGGGAGCATCGCTTTCTTCTCGTGCTGCGCGGCGAAGGGCTCGCCGAGGGCATCGCCGACACGGACCCGCAGCGCCTGGGCGTGGCGCCGCTGCCGGCGCAGGCGGAGACGCCGGAGGCGGACGCTACGGCCCGTCTGCTGAACGATTTCGTCGCCCAAGCCCGCAAGCGCCTCGCCGACAAGCATCCGGCGAACATGCTCCTCCTGCGCGGCGTCTCGAAGTGGCCGCACCTGCCGCACATAGGCGACGCCTTCGGGTTGAACGCGGCGGCGGTCGCCGTCTATCCCATGTACCGCGGCCTGGCGAAGCTCGTCGGCATGACGGTGCTGCCCACAGGCATGGCCATCGAGGATGAGCTGGCAACCGTGCAGGAACACTGGCAGGACTTCGACTTCTTCTTCATTCACTACAAGACCACCGACTCCCGCGGCGAGGACGGCGACTACGATGCGAAGGTCGCGGCGCTGGAGGAGGTGGACGGCGTCATACCCGGAATCCGCGACCTGACGCCCGACGTGCTTATGGTGGCAGGAGACCACTCGACGCCGTCGCTGCTGGCGGGCCATAGCTGGCATCCGGTGCCCTTCGTCATCTGCTCGCGCTGGTGCGGGACAGATAGGGCCGAGACTTTCGACGAGAATAGCTGTCGCGCCGGCGGCCTCGGAACCTTCCCTGCCACGTCGGTGCTGCCGCTGGCCTTAGCGAACGCGCAACGATTGACGAAATACGGAGCATGACGAAGTGAAACGAATACCCATCATCGCCGGTAACTGGAAGATGCACACGACAACCGACAGCGCACTCGAACTCGCGCGCGGAGTCAGAGAACGCGTCGACGGCGTCCAGGGCGTCGAGAAGGTGGCCTGCCCGCCGTTCCCGTTCCTGGCGCCGGTCGCAGACGCGCTGAAGGGCAGCTCGATCAAGGTGGGCGCCCAGAACCTGCACTGGGAGCCGCAGGGCGCCTTTACCGGCGAAGTGAGCGCGCCGATGCTCCAGGGTGTCGTCGAGTTCGTCATCATCGGTCACTCTGAGCGGCGTGCCTACTTCTGCGAAACCGACGAGACGGTGAACAAGAAGGTGAAGGCAGCACTAGCCGCCGGTCTGCGCCCCATACTCTGCGTCGGCGAGACGGAGCGCGAGCGCGAAGACGGCAAGACGAACGAGGTGCTCATCCGGCAGACGCGCGGCGCCCTGGAGGGCGTCGACGTGCCGCCGGGCTTCGCCGTTGCCTACGAGCCCGTGTGGGCAATCGGTACCGGCAAGGCCGCGACCGGCCCCATGGCGAACGAGGCAATCGCCCTGATCCGCGAGCAGGTGACCGCCCTGTCCGACGCCGCCCACGGTGAGTCGCTGCGCATCCTCTACGGCGGCAGCGTCACGCCCGACAACATCGCCGAGTTCATCGCTGAGCCCGACGTCGACGGCGCGCTCGTCGGCGGCGCCTGCCTCAAAGCCGGCTCATTCGCAACCATCGTCGAGCAAGCGGCGCGCATCTCCGCCACGAAGTAGCCCATGGGCGATGCTCCCCGAAAACCGCTTATCGCCGTCGTCGGCCCGACCGCGAGTGGTAAGAGCGACCTCGCGCTCCGGCTGGCGCTCGCCTTCGACGGTGAAATCATCGGTGCTGACTCGCGACAGGTCTATCGCCACATGGATGCCGGCACCGCGAAGCCTTCGCGGGAAGAGCGCGCCCGTGTCCCGCACTGGCTGATCGACGTCGTCGAACCCAACGGCGATTTCAGCCTGGCGCAGTACCTGGAGCTGGCGCACGCGGCGCTGGACGGCATCCGGCGACGCGGCAGGGTGCCGTTCCTCGTCGGCGGCACCGGTCAGTACGTCTGGGCGCTCATCGAGGGATGGCAGGTGCCGCGGGTCCCGCCGGACCGAGAGATGCGACGCTCTCTGGGAGAGCGCGCCGAGCGTGAGGGCGTCGACGCGCTCTATCGCGAACTGCTCGCCGTCGATTGGGCTGCGGCTGCTCGCATCGACCCACGAAACGTGCGTCGCGTGGTGCGGGCGCTGGAGGTCCGCTATCTGACCGGCGAGGCGATATCGTCACGCGCCGCGAAGTTGCAGCCGGACTTTGAGCCGCTTATCCTAGCTATTGACCGGCCGCGCGACGAGCTCTACCGGCGCATCGACGACCGCGTCGACCAGATGCTTGAGTCTGGCCTCGTCGAAGAGGTGCGTTCGCTGCTGGAACGCGGCTACGGCGCGGACCTGCCGCCGATGTCCGGCATCGGCTACCGGCAGGTATGCGCTTACCTTCGCGGCGAGATGACACTGACGGAGGTCGCGGCGAAGATGAAGACGGAGACGCACCGCCTCGCGCGGATGCAGCGCACCTGGTTTCGTCGCGACGACCCGCGCGTCCACTGGCTGGACGCGTCGGCAGGGGATCCGTACGACGAGGCGGCCGCGATAGTCGAGCCGGCGCTTCACCGAGGGGGAGCAGGTCATGGATAGCGAGATAGGGACCCTGAGCCGCCAGATCCGTTCGATCCTGGGTCGCGTCTGCGACTGCCTCGATGGACTGAACGAGGCCCAGCTCAACTGGCGCCCGCCCGTCGCTGGAGCCAACAGCGCCTACGCCATCGCGGCGCACACGCTGGGCAACGCCCGCGCCTGGGTGCTCGGCATCGCCTGCGGGCAGCCTGTGGGCCGCGACCGGCCGGCGGAGTTCCGGGCATCGGGGCGTGACGCCGCCGCGCTGACAGCCGACGCCACCACGTTGTCGAGGGAAATCGACGCTGCGCTTTCGGCTCTACCGCCATCAGAGCTCGACCGGCGTCTCGTGCCGTCGGCGGTTCTCTGGGGTGAGGGCGAGCCCAGCGAGATATCGGTCCGGGACGCGCTTGTACATGTAGTCGAGCACGCTGCTCTCCACCTCGGCCAGCTCCAGATCACACGTGACCTGGCCCTGAAGGAAGCGTGAGATGCACTTCGTAAAGATGCACGGCACCGGCAACGACTTCGTCCTCATCGAAGCGAAGGGCGATGAGCGCGACTGGCCGCAACTGGCCGTCGCCATGTGCGACCGCCACTTCGGCGTCGGCGCGGACGGCATCCTGCTGGCCCTGCCGTCTGATAGGGCAGCGATACGCATGCGCGTCCTCAATCCGGACGGCACCGAGCCGGAGATGTGCGGCAACGGCATCCGCTGCCTGGCGAAGTACGCCGTCGAACGAGGCCTCGTCCGGCCGGACGGCGACCGCTTCGACGTCGAGACAGGCGCCGGCGTGCTTACCGTGCAGGTTATCGGTGATGGCCGCAAGGTCGACAGGGTGCGCGTCGGCATGGGCAAGCCGCGCTTCGCGGCCGGCGAAATACCGGTGCTCGTCAACGCCGACCCGCCGCTCGTCAACATACCGCTGGAGTTGGTCGACGGCGCCTCGCGACAGGTGCTGCCGGTGACCGCAGTGTCGATGGGCAACCCGCACGCCGTGCATTTCGTGCAGCAGCCGGTCGCCGCATTCCCGCTGGCGCAGGTCGGCCCGGCGGTCGCCTTCCATTCGCTCTTCCCGAACGGGACGAACTTCGAGGTCGCGCGCGTCATCGACCGCCGTCACATCGAAGCGAGAGTGTGGGAGCGCGGCGCCGGCCCTACGCTGGCCTGCGGCACGGGAGCGTCGGCGATCATGGTCGCGGCGCGGCTGCAGGGGATGGTGGATAGCATGGTTGACATAACATTGGCCGGCGGCATGCTTACCCTTGAGTGGGACGGCGAAGGCGAGGTGCTCATGACCGGCCCTGCCGTCGCGGTGTTCGAGGGCGAATGGCTGCTGGACGAGGAGGCGTCGACGCTATGACACAGATGCGGCGTCTCGACATCCCCAGGAAGGACGACCTCTACGAGAGGGGACGCACCAGCCCCGTCCGCAGCTTCGATATCGAGAGGGAAGAATTCGAGCGCATCCAGCGCGAACGCCCCGAGCTCGTCGCCGCGTCGGAGACGGGCCTGATGCTGCTCAGTCCGAAGGGCAGCCGGGCATGGCTACTCTACGCCTTCGACAGCATAGACACGCTGCGACGCGAGTTCCGCCCCATGTTCGAGGGCCTCGCCGGCTCGCTGAAAGCCGACGAGGCGAAGAATGGTGTCTTTCTGTGGTACACCGACCAGCCAAATCGCCCCTACGTCGAGCCGGTCCTGTCCGAGTGCCTGTTCACGCTGAAGGACGAGTGGATGGAGATGGACCTCGTGGCCCTGCCGGACGAGCCCGAACCCGCCGACGACATCGCACCGGGCTTCGTCCTACGTCCCGTTGCCCCGTCGGAATACGAGGCCCTCGCCGCCATTGACGTCGCCGCCTTCGCCGATGATACCTGGCAGGCCGCGGACTTCATCGACGCTGCGAAGCGGGCATTTGAGATGCGGGTGCTGGAGGAGCGCGCCAGCGGCCGGCTCGTTGGCTACGTAGGCCTGCGCGTCCAGGAAGGCCGCGTCGGGAAGGTGAGCCTTCTCACCGTGCACCCCGAGTACCAGCGCCGCGGCCTCGGCGAAGCGATGCTGCGCTGGGGTCTCGCCTGGTTTCGCGGGCAAGGCACGCGTCGCGCCAGGCTGACCGTGCACACCGACAACCCCGCCGCGATCGCCCTCTACCGCAAGCTCGGTTTCGTGCCCGGGCAGCGCGGTCTGACCTATCGCCGTCCGACGAGCAAGCAAGAGCTCGACGAGATGGCGGCGAAGCGCAAGGGAACCTACATCAAGTTCGGCGGTTGGCGCTAGCTACCGTCTCGGCCACGAATCTCTCCGTGCGAGGATGCTCTCGATGGTGTAGGATAGTGCCGCCATGGAGCCGCGCATCCAGTACGCCAAGACCGCCGACGGCGTGAACATCGCCTTCTGGACGCTGGGGGAAGGCGTGCCCTACGTGCAGATGCCCCAACTTCCGTTCAGCCATATCCAATTGGAGTGGCAGCTTCCTGGATACACCCACTGGTACGAGCGGCTGGCGGAGAAAAGGAAGGTGGTCCGATACGACGGGAGGGGGTCGGGCCTTTCGGAGCGCAACGTGGTCGACTACTCTCTCGAAGCCCATATGCTGGACCTGCAGGCGGTCGTGGAACGCCTGGGCGCGCAGAGATTCGTTCTGCTCGGGTCTTTCACCGCATGCCCGATCGCCATCGCCTACGCAGCCCGCCACCCGGAGGCTGTATCGCATCTCATGCTGTGGTGCCCCTGGGCAGGGCGGGAGGCCCGCGCCCAGGCGCTTTGGGCCCTGAGAGAGGGAGATTGGGAGCTATACACGCATGCAGCGGCGCATGCCGCATTGGGATGGTCGGCGAGTGATGAAGCGCACGACTACGCCGCCTTCCTGCAGGAATGCGTCACGCCGGAAGCGGCAAGCGCGATCTTCGACGCGCTTGCAGAGTTCGATGTTACGTCCGTCCTTCCGCAAGTCCGGTCGCCCACTTTGATAGCTCAGCGTCGCCAGCTGGCGGCGGTTCCCGGAGTGGAGGTCGCCAAGCGGCTTGCCTCCGGAATTCCGGATGCCCGCCTCGCCCTCTTCGAGGGGGCGTCCCTCTATCCGTGGTATGGCGACGAGGAGGCCGTGCTGGCAGCCATCGACGAGTTCCTGGGGGATCGCGACCCCGCCCCAGCGGGAGCCGAGGCGCCCGCAGCGAGCGGTGTCTGCACTATCCTGTTCACGGACGTGGAAGGGTCGACGGCGCTGACCGAACGGCTGGGGGACGCCAAGGCGCGGGACGTGCTGCGAAATCACGAGCGCATCGTGCGGGAGGCGCTGCGGGCCCACGGCGGCGCGGAGGTGAAGGCGATGGGGGACGGCTTCATGGCGTCGTTCCCCTCGGCGACGCGGGCGCTGGAGTGCGCCATCGCCATGCAGCGGGCCTTCGCCGCCCACAACGAGACGGCGGGGGAGACGATAAGCGTCCGCATCGGGCTGAACGCAGGGGAGCCGATAGCCGAGCACGAGGACCTGTTCGGCACGGCGGTCATCCTTGCGGCTCGCATCGCGGCGAGAGCGGAGGGCGGGGAGATCCTGGCCTCAGACGTGGTGCGGCAGTTGGTTGCGGGGAAGGGCTTCCTGTTCTCGGATCGGAGCGAGGTAGCGCTGCGCGGCTTCGAAGACCCCGTGCGGCTCTACGAGGTGCGCTGGCGGGGGGAGGGGTGATGGAACAGCATATCCGCTTCTGCACCAGCTCGGATGGAACGCGCATAGCCTACGCCACCGCGGGCCAGGGTCCGCCCTTGGTACGCGGCCTGGGCTGGCTCACCCACCTGGAGTACGAGTGGGAAAACCCCCTGTGGCGGACCTTCATCGATGGCATGTCCGGGCAGAATCTGTTCGTTCGCTACGACGGACGCGGCATGGGGTTGTCGGACCGCCGGGTGAGCGACTATTCCCTGGAAGCCCAGTTGCGCGACCTGGAGGCGGTGGTTGATGTCCTGGGACTTGAATGCTTCGCCCTGTACGCGATTTCTCAGGGTGGGCCAACGGCCATCACGTATGCCGTGCGCCACCCGGAGCGAGTCAGCCACCTCATACTCTACGGCTCGTTCGCCCGCATGGGGTGGTGGCTGGATACGGAGGAGGGCCGCCAACAGGCCGAAGCTATTCATACGCTAATCCGCCAGGGCTGGGGCAGCGATTCGCCCGCGTTCCGCCAGCTCTCCACGGGCCTGTTCATGCCGGACGCCGATATCGATTCTATTCGAGCCTTCAACGAATTGCAGCGGGTCTCGGCGTCCGGCGACAATGTTGTGGACCTTATGACTGCCTTGCTAGACATCGACGTGAGGCCGCTCCTACCACAGGTGACAGTGCCCACCCTGGTAATTCACCGTCGGGGCGACACAGTGATTCCTTTTGAGTCAGGCCGGGAGCTGGCGACCGGCATACCCGGGGCCCGCTTCCTCTCCCTGGACGGCAGGAACCATTGGCCTCTGCCCAGCGAACCTGTGGCGCGGGTCATGGTGAAGGCCGTCTACGAGTTCCTTGGGGAAGGCGAGGACGCCCCAGCGGCCGGGGGTGCGCCGTCGAGAGAACCAGGCGGCCTTGTCACCATCCTGTTCACCGACGTGGAGGGATCGACGGCGCTGACCGAGCGGCTGGGGGACGCCAAGGCGCGGGAGGTGCTGCGCGACCACGAACGCATCATGCGGGATGCGCTGCGGGCCCACGGCGGCGCGGAGGTGAAGGCGATGGGGGACGGCTTCATGGCATCGTTCTCGTCCGCCACGCGGGCGCTGGAGTGCGCCATCGCCATGCAGAGGGCGTTTGCCGCGCGCAACGAGGCAGCCGAGGAGCCGATACGCGTCCGTATCGGCCTGAACGCAGGGGAGCCGATAGCGGAGGACGAGGACCTGTTCGGGACGGCGGTGATCCTGGCGGCTCGCGTCGCGGCACAGGCGGCCGGCAAGGAGATACTGGTCTCTAACGTGGTCAGGGAGCTGGCCGCAGGCAAGGGGTTCCTGTTCGCCGACCGGGGCGAGGTCGCGCTGCGCGGCTTCGAGGGCCCCGTGCGGCTATACGAGGTACGCTGGGAGGAGCGCCCGTGATGGAGTTTGCCAGACGTATCGAACAGTTGCCGCCGTACCTCTTCGCCGAGATCTCGCGAAAGATAGCAGCGAAGCGGGCGGAGGGCGCCGACATCGTCACTTTCGCCATCGGCGACCCCGACCTGCCGACGCCGCCGCACGTGATCGACGCCCTCGTCGAGGCGGTCCGCGACCCGGCGAACCACCGCTACCCGGAGTCGGAAGGCCTGCCGGAGCTGCGTCGCGCCGTCGCCGAGTGGTACGAGCGGCGCTTCGGCCTCTCCTTCGACCCCGACACGGAGGTCCTGCCCGTCATCGGCTCCAAGGAGGGCATCGGCCACGTGCCGCTCTGCTTCATCGACCCCGGCGACGTGGCGCTCGTGCCGGACCCGGGCTATCCCGTCTACTCCATCGGCACGATGTTCGCCGGCGGCCGCTGCCACTACCTGCCCCTACTAGAAGAGAACGACTTCCTGCCCAATTTCAACGCCGTCCCGCGCGAGGTCGCGGACGCCGCGAAGCTGCTCTGGCTGAACTACCCGAACAACCCGACCGCCGCCGTCGCCGGGCTCGACTTCTTCCAGGAGGCGGTTGCCTTCGCCCGCGAGCATGACATCGCCGTCTGCCACGACGGCCCCTATAGCGAGGTCGCCTTCGACGGCTACCGGCCCGTCAGCTTCCTCCAGGCGGACCGCGCGCGCGAGGTGGGCATCGAGTTCCACTCCTTCTCCAAGACCTACAACATGACCGGCTGGCGCATCGGCATGGCCGTCGGGAACGCGCGCATGATCGATGCCCTGCGGCGCGTGAAGTCGAACCTCGACTCCGGCATCCCGCAGGCGATTCAGAGGATGGCGATTGCGGCCCTGGAGGGCCCGCAGGACTGCATCGAGGAGCACAACGCCGTCTACCAGCGCCGTCGCGACCGGCTGGTCGAGGCGCTGCGGTCGATGGGGCTGCGCGTGCGGACGCCGCAGGCGAGCCTCTACGTGTGGGCGCGCGTGCCGCCGGGGTTTACGTCGGCGTCGTTCGCGGAGCGCCTGCTCGACGACCTGTCGATAGTCGTAACGCCCGGCACCGGTTACGGCACCACCGGCGAGGGATACGTCCGCCTCTCGTTGACGGTGCCTGATGACCGCCTGGAAGAAGCCCTCCACCGCTTGGCTGACTGGAAGGCTTGAGGACTTTCGCCTCGCTACACCCTGGGGAAAGATACGAGAACGTGATCAGGCATGCTGTTTTTTCTGATCTGCCCTCTATCCGATGTGCAGGATACCTTACCTTCTTCCCACAGCTCCCGAATCACTCTCCTGTAATTGGGGAGTATGAAAGGCGTTCCAGGATGATGTTCAGTGAATAACTGCCTCACCTTCACCGCTCTCCCCGCAAATGTTTCCAGCAAGTTCGTTGGCAGGGACCGGAGCGGCCGGACGCACTCAAGCGAGAGTTGTTGTCCTTCGTGCTTGGGGATGAATTCGAACTTTGGCACTCCATCTTCATCAACCAGCCCGTTTCTTGCCATTACGTCTTTCATAATTTCACACCCCAAGTGGTGTTTTGTCACGAAGCAGACGTAGTGGCTAGTACGACCATTCTTCCAGCCAAAGCGGAAGGGTACTAGATACTTCCCACCTATGCCGCTGATCGCTTCACCCACCGCCCTCAGAACCTGCGCTTCCCTTGCGCGCGACCTGAGCGGTGCGATCTGGCTCCGCAGCGTAGCGACCCGGCCCTCCCCAAGCAGTTCCTCAATATGTTCTTCTTTCTTCTCGTCCTCAATCGCCATGTTGACACGGTTGTAATTGAACAGGAAAATACATTCGCTTCCAAAGTCCTTTATGATCGACGCGAGCAGCCGACGCGACACGCCCCTGTAACCCCAGGGATCGACGAATGTAAGCGCCGGTATCCTCCTGACCTTCTCAAACTCCTCAGCATACTGCGCGTCCACTTCGCGGGTCGTCACCTCTGGCCGGTAGCGCAGAGAGTCGATCCCTGGCAGTTCCCTGATCCCGTGTTGAAGCGCACGTGTATAGTCGGGACTCACGTCATTGAAAAGGGTCACGAGCTTCTGCCTCAGGCTAAGGTCAGCAATGGCCTTTTCCAGGATTAGGAGTGGGGTCGATTTCTCGCCCGTGCTGTATTGACCAGGTCCGCAAAAGAGATCCACATATCCAATTCTCTCGGATTCTCTTGAGAGAATCTTGGCCCAAGGCAGGAAGTAGCCCACAACTATCGCGGACTTGACCCTAGAATTCTCTGTTCGTTGATCAAAGAAAGCCTGCACGATACACCTGAGGCGGGAAGGCATCCCATGTAACGCCGTCTAACACCCTTCCGGCCTTCGATTTGCCCACATTGCGGCCACTTTCGTCACAACTACCCCATTGTTTGAAGAAGAAGGGTAGGCCTGCACCGATACATTGGTCGCGCAATGACCTAATCCAATCAGGATCCATTCTCCGAGCGTGGGCACCCGATTCGCCGCCGGCAATTACCCAATCTAATCCGCCTGTTTTCAACCTGATTGGGCCCAGCAGGGGCTCACACGAAACGAACCTCACATCGGCAGGAATTTGCCTCAGCCAATCGAGTCGGCGAACATAGCATTGTCTTTCAACCGTAACTCCCATCCATATGTTGGACGTCCATCTGAGCCGAGATGCTAAATCTGCCGCACGTTCCGGTCTCTTTGTGAGCACTTGGAACGTATGGCGCAGCGTATTGTTCATTGTTTCGAACACTCGCATGAGGAACTCATCGGACACCTGAGGGTGGAAAAGATCACTCATAGAGTTGACGAATATCATTCGCGCCGCTTTCCAACTCGACGGCAATACGAGTCTGTTCGGCCATAGCTTCACGTCAAATCCTTGCTCGTATGGGTGTCCGGGCACCCCGCGAAAACGCTCGGCGAAAGTCTCCGCATAGCAATGGAGGCAACCCGCCGAGATCTTGGTGCACCCTGTCACCGGATTCCAAGTAGATTCAGTCCACTCGATTGCCGTTTTTTCAGCCATGTCTCAAGAAGTATATAACGGAACATTCCCTTTATCAACTTCACATTCGCCAGCCGCGAAATTAGGGCCATGGCCTCGGCCCAATACCCGCTATAATGGAGGAAAGGAAACGCACACCCTTCCGGCAAGGAGGCCTGAATCCATCATGCGACCATATCGAATCCTCATCGCGTCAGTCGTCATCGCCATAGCCGCCGTTCTCGCGGCCTGTGGAGGCGGAAGCAAGAAGGCAACGCCCACTCCTCGTCCGCCCACCTCTACTCCCCACGCCGTCCCGACGTCGACGCCGATGGCCGTTCCTCCTCTGCCAACGACTACTCCGGAAGTCGTCTCGACCTCGACGCCATCGCCGATTGTCGACCCTTGCACTCTCCTCACGTCGCTCGAAGGACAGCCCCTCGAACCGGGGCCATCGTTCGCCCTTAATGTCAACGTCAAGTGGCAGCTCTG
>Ga0315281_10012009_pt1 | contig 11831 bp, 15 predicted proteins | sample YL17G07_0_MG_FD_204540 | JGI IMG/M metagenome (GOLD analysis project Ga0315281, IMG submission 204540) | Sediment microbial communities from Yellowstone Lake, YNP, Wyoming, USA - YL17G07_0 | ecosystem: Environmental > Aquatic > Freshwater > Lake > Sediment | place: USA: Wyoming | collected... | reverse complement strand
TTATTTTCCCTTTAGTTTTCCTAGACCGCTCTTTTTTATTTTTATATTAACTTTTTCCTTTTTAAATACTTTCTTTTTACCATTCCAGGCCCAAATTTCAACCGGAAGCTCCACCTTGTTCTTTTTAAGAAAATTGATTATCTTTTTTCTTCTTGTCGAAACATTCGGCAGTGTTGTCAATTGAATATTTTTTTGCCTCTTTCCTTTTAGAGCCATCAAATCAATAATTCCAAAAATATCAGTTTGTTTAAATCGCACTTTCGGGCCAAACCAGGTAATCCAGCCCTCTTGCCTTAAAATTTCAATTGCTTTTTTTCTTATTAAACTTTCTTTTGCCATTTTAAACTTTTAAGTCAAAGAGGACTTCGTCCTCTTTTCCGCCTTCGCTTCCGTTTACGGAAGCTTGGCATTAGAATAAATTTCTTGGACAGCGTCATTCTCGTCCAAGGCTTCAAATAGTTTTTGACAAGACTCTTTTTGTTTTTCATTTAATTCAATCTGCTCTTTTGCCACCCAATCTAAAGAAGCCGACTCAACCTTAATCCCTCTTTCTTCTAAGTTCTTTTTAACCTTTTCTAAATCTTCAATTTTTGCATAAACATCCAACAATTCTTCGTGCCAGTAAATATCCTCAGCACCCGCCTCAATCGTCATCATTTCTAATTCTTCTTTATTTTTAATTTGAGAATTAGAAATTGGAAATTGGGCATTTATTGTAATGCATCCTTTTCTCTCAAACATCCATTGGACAGAACCTTCCCCGACCAATTTTCCACCATTTTGGCTTAAGATTTGTTTAATCTCTCCCAAGGTTCGGTTTTTATTGTCAGTAATCCCTTCGATAATAATAGCGATTCCTCCCGGACCATAAGCCTCAAACAAAACCTCTTCGAGTTTTTCGCCGGCTAATTCGCCAGTGCCTCGCTTTACCGCTCGCTCAATGTTTTCAGTTGGCATCCGTAAATCCTTGGCTCGTTCAATTACCATTCTGAGTTTAGGATTAAAATTGGGGTCTTTTCCCCCCTGCCTAACCGCCACTTCAATTTCTCTTGCTAATTTCGAAAACATCTGGCCTCGTTTTTGGTCAGTAATATTTTTCTGGTGCCTTATGGTTTTCGCGTGGGAGTGCCCTGACATACGTTTTTATTTTAGCTTATTTCTGTTTTCTTTTTAAGGATTAGCATTATTATTCCAGAGAAAATGGCAATGGCCAAAGCAATGAAGAAAGTAGAAAAAGAAGGCTTTTCAGAGATTTGCTCAGAAATTGCCGCTAATTCTTTTTTTGGAGACCCAACCGGTTTTTCCTCGACGACTTGAGTTTTATCTTCAATTTGAGGTGATTCTTGGAGTGGTTTCTCTATTTGGACACCAAGACTATTTTTAGCTCTTGGCGTTCCGCCGGGATTTTGGCTTGTCTGCCAATTATCAGGACTAGAACCCTCGAGTTGAGGATTTTTTCTTTCCATTGTCTGTTTGGTTTTCTTGTCGCCGGCGAACCAACCTGGGCTACAATCTACTAAATCAATTAAATTTCCAGAACCATCGTAAAGCTCTAGCTTTTCCCCGGTATTCCCCAGAGCTCCGGTATAAATTTGGTCAGCCGGGATATTAGGCACTGTGTCATCATCGGTTCTTTCTAACAAATAAAAGGATTTGGCAGCGATGGTGCCTGTTAAATTAATCTTCGGGGTGCCGTCGGCAGTTTTTAAAATCCACCCCTCAAGATTAATTGGCGAATCACTGTTATTATAGAGTTCGATCCACTCATCGTTATAGGAAATTTCCGTCCCCATCCAGGCGATTTCATTAATAACTATATCCAAAGGATTAATTGCTAAAACAAGGAAGGGGAGGAGAAGAAGGAATAAAGCAACCAGGGGACTTGACAAATTTCTCATAATCTAGTACAATAATAATAAGTTAAACAGCCCTAGGGCTGGGGGTCTGGAGTTTTTCAAAGATGGGTGGTCTGGCTGAAAAGCTGAGCCATTCCTCGGGAAAATTCTAAACTTTGCGTTCTAACACCTAAGTTTGACCCCCAGCTCTGGGGCTTATTTTATTACACCCTATTATTCAATAGGGCCGGTTATTCTCTCTACCTCTTCGACGGTGGTAATTCCGTTTAAAACTTTTATCAAGCCATCTTGTTGCATTGTAATCATCCCCCTTTTTGTCGCCTCTTTTCTTAAGGCAGCAATGGATGGATTTTGGAGAATAAATTTTTCCATTTCTTCATCTACTAAAAAGGCTTCAAAAACCCCGGTCCTGCCCTGGTAACCGGTGAAATTGCAGTTTTTACAGCCCTTGGCCTGAGGGACTTTTAATCCCGGAACAATTTTAGAGATTTTAATTTCTGGAGGAATTCCCCTTGACCCTCTTTTTATTTTTTCTAAAACCGAGGCAGGAGCTTTTTCTAACCCCCCGCATTTTTTACAGATTTTTCTGACTAATCTCTGGGCAATGGCCATATTTATTGCTGGCCCAATATTTGAAGGTTTCGCTCCCAAACTGGTCAACCTGGCCACCGTGCCGGCAGCATCATTAGTGTGCAAGGTGGTAAAGACCAAATGCCCGGTTAAAGCTGCCTGGAGGGCGATTTCAGCCGTTTCTAAATCTCTAATTTCTCCAACCAAAATTACATCGGGGTCTTGTCGCATAATTGACTTTAATCCCGAGGCAAAATCATACCCTTTTTTCGGGTCAGCCTGAGTTTGAGAAATTCCTTCCAGGTGATATTCGATTGGGTCTTCAATGGTGATAATTTTAATTTCTGGCTTATGGACTTTTTTTAAAAACGCATAGAGAGTTGTAGTTTTCCCCGAGCCAGTCGGACCGGTAACAATAATCATTCCGTTTGGTTTTTTAATTTCTTTTTCAAAGGTTTCCAATAAATCTCTTCTTAACCCCAGGGCTTCTATCTCAACTAAAGCTTTCGGATTTAAAATTCTCAGGACAATTGTTTCTCCATGTTCAGCCGGCAAAGTTGAGACTCTAACTTCAATTACCGAGCCCCGCGAAGCGAGGCGAGGTGGAAGATGAGGCGAAGCCTCAGTGATTGGCCCCCCACCAATTTTGGTGGCAGGTTCCATCGAAATAGAAAAACGGCCATCTTGGGGCCGGTCAGTAATATTTAATTTAATCCCGGAAATAAGCTTGATTCTTGATAAAAAACTTTCATATGTTTTTCGGTCAATCATTGTTACGTCCTGTAAAAGACCGTCGATTCTGACTCGAATTTTTGCCTGCCCTTCTTCTGGTTCGAGGTGGAGATCGGAAGCTTCCAGTCCAATCCCACCCCCCAAAATAATTTCTGACAATTCAGTAACGCTTTTTACCGAAAACTCCCCAACCTTTTCTTCAAAAGCCGAAACATTTTTTATCTTTTGTGTTATATTGAGAGTAGCGGGAGAAATTTTCACTTCACCAGTAATTTTTTGTTGCATAATTATTTAAACTTATCTCACTTTTTGAGAAAAGTCAATGGACCCCGTTAGAAATTTTTTAACCACTACCCCCTGGCAGACCAAAAAATTAGGGGAGATTCTAGCCAGAGAGGTTTTAAAAACCGAATCCCAAAAAAGAGCCCTGGTAATTAACTTGGAAGGAGATTTGGGAGGAGGGAAAACAACTTTCTTGCAAGGTTTCGCTAAGGGCTTAGGGATTAAAGAAAAGATATTGAGCCCCACCTTCATTATTATGAGAAAATTCAAAATCCAAAATCCAAAATCCAAATTCGGAAACTTCTATCATGTTGATTGCTATCGCATAGAAAAACCAAAAGAAATTTTAGATTTAGGATTCAAGGGAATTGTCTCTGGTTCTCGAAATATTGTTGCCATAGAGTGGGCAGACCGAATTAGAAAAATCATACCAAAAGGAGCTTTAAGCCTTCAATTTGAATTTATTAATAAAAATAAAAGAAAAATAACAATATGGACTCCAACCCTCCCACCACCCTCCCGCTAAAGCGGGCCCCTAAAAAACGCTTAATTATTATTGATAGCAATTCAATCATTCATCGGGCTTACCATGCCTTACCACCTTTGACTACAAAAAAAGGGGAATTGGTTAATGCTGTCTACGGCTTTTTATTAGTTTTTTTCAAAGCAATTCGGGAATTTCAGCCAGATTTTGTTGCCGCTACTTTTGATTTCCCAGCTCCAACTTTCAGACACAAAAAATACAAAGAATATAAAGCTAAAAGGCCGCCAGCTCCTGAAGAATTATATCTTCAAATCCCAAAAGTAAAAGAAATTTTAAAAGGATTTTCTGTCCCAATTTTTGAGAAAGAGGGTTTTGAGGCGGATGACATTATTGGAACCATTTCTCATTTAGCTCCAAAAAAGCAAATTTTGCCGGAAATAGAAACCATTATCTTAAGCGGTGACCTCGATGCCCTACAGTTGGTAGATTCTCACACTAAGGTTTACGCCTTAAGAAAAGGGGTAAAAGATACTATTTTGTATGATGAAAATTTAGTTAAAGAAAAATATCAAGGTTTAACCCCTGAGCAAATTCTTGATTTTAAGGCTTTAAGAGGTGACCCTTCAGATAATATTCCTGGAGTGACTGGAATAGGTGAAAAAACTGCTACTGAATTAATTAAAAATTTTGGCAGTTTGGAGAATCTATATAAGGAGCTTGAAGAAAACTCTGAAAAAGCTAAAAAACTTAAACCAAAACTAAAAGAAATTCTTTTAAAATATAAAGAACAAGCTTTTTTGAGTAAGGGTTTAGCCCAAATTAAAAAGGATGTGCCGATAGATTTTAATTTAAATAGATGCCAATTTTGGAGATACGATAAAAAAAGAGCAATTCAGCTTCTAAAAAAATTTGAATTCCATAGCTTGATTACCCGCCTCCCGTCTTTCGAGAGAGAGAAGATAAAAAAAGAAAATTCTGAAAACGGTTCTTTGATTAATGAGAATTTGAAATTGTGGTAAACCCCGTTTAGAAATTTATTTCTAACGGGGTTAGAAATTATCATATTTGAGTAAAATACAATGTTGTATTTTGATTTCTAACGGGGTAAAATAAAAAAAAGCTTTGCTTATCGATAAAAATTAAAACCAAATGGCAAATAAGGGAGAAATAAATTCTAGAGATATTTTATTTGAAGAAGCTTTAAGCAGTGTTAAAGTTGATATTCGGTTTACCCTGATAATTTTGACCTTTTTTGTCCTTTTAGCTCTATTTGGTAAATTTATTCTTGGGATTGCTATACCACTTTTTGTTTTTATTATTCTCTTTGTGTGGGTATTGCTCTATTTTTCCTATAACTATCTTATTAAACGCAAAAAAAATAAAGAGGAATTATGTAATTTTCACTTCAGAAACAACATTATTGACCTTTTATTGTTAACTGTCATCATTCATTATCTCGGAGGAGTAGAGTGGATAGGAGCAATTTTTTATTTATTGGTTTTAGCATGGACTGGTAATGTTTTACCAAAAAAGAAAGCCTTAACTTTGTGCCTGCTCGCTATTTTTTTCTATTCAGTATTAGTTTCATTGGAGTACTTTCAATTTTTACCTCATAGAGTTATATTCGGTCCTTCTTTAGGTTTTTACCAAGATCCCGCCTATATTTTAATTCAAATTTTAGCGGTGGCAGCTATTCTCTTTTTTATTGCCGAAACCTATGGAACTTTCTCAGGAACGCTTAAAAAAAAGCAAGAAGAATTGATTAAAACCCAGGGAGAGGTTGAAGAGGCAAGAAAGGTTTTGGAAATAAAAGTAAAAGCAAGGACTAAAGAGTTACAAGAGCTGGCTGAAAAACAAGAAGAAAGAGTTAAAGAAAGAACTAAAGAACTTCAAGAAAAAATAGAAGAATTAGAAAGATTCTCTCGATTAGCGGTTGGTAGAGAACTTAAAATGGTAGAATTAAAAAGAGAAATTAAAAAATTAGAAGAAGAATTAAAAGGTCGAGAATTAAAATAATTTTTATAAAAACATGGTTAACAAAGAAGAATTAGAAAATTTAATGAAAATTAAGGGCGAGGTAAAAGGAGTGGTTTTTCAAACTGATGCTGACTATATCTTAAAAAAAGAAGGAGAGCAAGGACTAAAAAAATTAGAAAAAAGAATAAAGGAGCTGGGTTACCCGATAGATTATAGAAAAGGGGAGGCGTTAGATCTCCATCCCATTGGCTTAAGGGTACTCTCTCTTCTTTTAATAAAAGATACTTTTGACTGGTCAGATGAAGAGATAAGAAATATGGGGTACATAGCTCCAACGACTTCATTTATAGTAAAGCTTTTGATGAAGTTTTTTGTTACCTTCATGAAATTTATGGATGAAGTTCCGGGATATTGGGGAAAACATTATACAGTAGGAAATCTGGAGGCGATAAATCTCAATGACAAAACTAAAGATGCTACCTTACATCTTAAGGATATTAAAATTCATCCTCTATTTTGTTTATATCTCGAGGGATATTTTGAAAGAATGTACCAATTTATAGTGGGGAAAGAGGGAAGGTGTAGAGAAACTAGATGTATGTTTAAAGGGGATCCTTACCACGAATATGTCCTTAAGCTCAAAAAATAGTAAAAAAAAGATTAAAACCGAGGAAGAAGTTCGAGGACTAGAAAGTTATATAAGGGATTTCTGGCAATTTTTGCCATTGCCCGTTTGTTATATAAACCCAGTTAATATTATTTTAGATGTTGATGGAGTTTTTGGCGACTTCTCTGGTTACCAATCGGCTGAAATTATAGGAGAGGATTTGGGCAAGCTATTTGTCAACCCTAAGAAAGTCGAAGAAATTAAAAAAGAAATTTTGGAAAAAGAAATAATCTTGAATAGAGAATTAGTTTTCCTTACCAAAGATAAAAAAGAGATTCCAGTAAGCATTTCAGCTACGCAAAGAAAAGATGAGAAGGGCAATTTTATTGGTTATTTCCTTTCCTTTGCTGATATTTCAGAAAGCAAGAAGTTCCAAGAGAAATTAGAAAAAGAAATAGAAAAGACGACCTTTGATTTAAAAGAGAAAATTGGAGAGTTAGAGAGAATAAATAAAATTATGACGGGCAGAGAATTAAAAATGATAGAGCTAAAAGAGAAAATTAAGCAGCTGGAGAAACAATTTAAGAGTTAAAAGTAAAGAATTAATTAGTTTTTATGGATGAAATAATTAACAGAGAGATTGCTCAAAGGTTGATAAAGATTAAAGGTGAGGCAAGAGGAACTCATTTTAAAAATGATGCTGATTTTATAATAAAAGAAAAAAGGGAAGATGGTTTAAAGAATGTAGAAAAAGAATTAGAAAGATTAGGTTATCCAATTGAATATAAAAAGATTAATCAGTTTGCTTTTTATCCAGCAGGATTAAGAGCTATTTCTTTATTAGCTATTAAGAAGGTCTTTAATTGGCCAGATGAAAAAATAAAAGAGCTTGGTGCTTATGCAATGAAAGTTTCTTGGATAATCAGGATTTTTACGAAATATTTTTTTTCAATTGAAAAAGTTCTTAAAGAAGCTCAAAAAACTTGGGTTAAATACTTCACAGTTGGTGAATTGAAAGTTGAAGAATCCAACCTAGAAAAAAAATATGTTATTTTAAAATTGAAGGATTTTGATCTTCACCCTATTTATTGTCGGTGTCTGGAGGGAGTATTATTAGAGTTGGCTGAAATGGTCTTAAAACCTAAAAAAATAACTTGCCAGGAAATCGAATGTTCCTTTAAGGGAGGAAAAGGACACCGTTATTCAATTAAATGGCAATAAAAGAAAATCCTAAAATTGTTTAAAAATTTTTATATGAATCAAGAACCCACAAAAGAAACTGCCAAAAAATTAATGGAAATTAAAGGAGAAATAAGGGGCATGGATTTAAAAAGCGATGCTGATTTTGTAATAAAAGAAAGAGGCAGAGAGAGCTTAAATAAGATAGAGGAGGAATTAAAAGAGGTCGGTTATCCAGTCGAGTATGAAAAATTAGAGACAATGGGATTTTATCCTGGCGGACTTAGAGCCCTTTCTTTATTAGCGGTTAAAAAAGCCCTTAATTTTAATGATGAAAAAATTAGGGAAATGGGAAGTCATGCCATAAAGGTTTCTTTTATTGTTAAGATTTTCATAAGATATTTCAGTTCTGTTTCAAAAACCTTTTTTAAAGAAACTCCAAAAATATGGAATAAGTATTGGACAGCAGGAGAATTTATCCCAGTAGAACTTGATGAGAAAAAGAAATATGCAATAGTTAGAGTTAAAAATCTTAATCTTCACCCAATTTACTGCCTCTATTTAGAAGGCTATTTTTCTACTTTTGCTCATTTAATGATTGGTGCCGAAGAAATAAACATCGAAGAAACAAAATGTGTTTTTCGAGGGGACCAATATCATGAATATTTAATAAAATGGAAATAGATAAAAACAAAAATGAAGATAAAATTTCTATCTTACTTGAAGACCTGGACTCCCTTAAAAGCTATATTGAGGACCTATTTTCTTTTTTACCCTCACCAGTCTGCTTTATTAGTTCAATTGGCGTAATACTAGAAGCAAACCCTGCCTTTGAGAAAATTTCCGGATATAAAATAGATGAAATTATTGGGAAATCTATTGAGGATATTTTTGCCAAAGAGAAAACAAAAGAAATATTCAAAGAGGCTGAAGAGAAGGGCTTTGTTAAGGCAAGAGAAATTAGTGTTTTTACAAAAGAAAAAAAGGAAATTCCGGTAAGTCTCTCTATTATAGTAAGAAAAACCGAGGAGGGAGAAATTAACGGATATTTTATTGGACTTTTTGATTTAACTGACATTAAAACTTATCAAAAAAATTTAGAAGAAGAAGCTAAAGATTTACAAGATTCAAGAAGTGCTTTAATAAACATATTGGAAGATGTTGAAGGAGCTTTGAAAAGTGCTGAGGAAGAAAAAAATAAAACCTTGGCGGTTATTACTAATTTTGCCGATGGGCTCTTAGTTTTTGATAAAGAAGGGAGACTTTCCTTAATTAATCCCCAGGCTGAAGATTTTTTTGATGTTAAAACTAGAGATATAGTCGGCAGACCAATTTTGGAATTAAGCACCTTCCCAACTATCGAACCTGTTGTGAGAATAGTAGGAGGAGAAATAAAGGGAGTTTTTAGAAAAGAAATTAAAATAAAAGAAAATCTGATTTTAGAAGTAAGTACAATTCCGATGATGAGAGAGGAGGAGAAATTTGGAGCTCTAATTATTTTACACGATGTCAGCAGAGAAAAGCTGATTGAAAGAATGAAAACCGAATTTGTTTCTCTATCAGCTCATCAACTAAGGACGCCACTTTCAGCAATCAAATGGACCTTGAAGATGTTATTAGATGGCGACCTCGGCAAAATAACCGAAGAACAAAGAGATTTTATTGAAAAAACCTACAAAAGTAATGAAAGAATGATTAATTTAATCAATGACCTTTTAGATGTAAGCAGAATTGAGGAAGGGAGATATCTTTACAAACCTGTTCTGACTAATCTTGAATCGATTATTCAATTTGTGGTAAACTCTTATAAGGAAGAGATCGAGAGAAAAAAGCTGAAATTTCAATTTAAAAAACCAAAATTAAAATTACCAGAAGTAATAGTTGATGTCGAAAAAATAAAGTTAGCCATCGATAATCTTCTGGGTAATGCTATTGGATATACTCCGGCTGGTGGGGAGGTGACAGTTTCTTTAAAGTGTGTTAAAAAGGAAATAGAGCTTTCAGTAAAAGATACCGGAGTGGGAATTCCAAAAGATCAACAGGGAAGAGTATTTACTAAATTTTTTCGGGCAGCTAACGCAATAAGAATGGAAACTGAGGGGTCGGGTTTAGGTCTTTTTATCGCCAAAAACATTATTGAAGCTCACGGCGGAAAAATTTGGTTTGAATCAGAAGAAAAAAAAGGCACCACCTTCCATTTTACCTTACCTATACCAGAAAAATTTGGCGAATTTTTAAAAGAGTTCTAAAATGAAAGAAGATGATAGTATGCCTATTTCTTAATCTAAGGCATTTGGAAAGAAGATGTAAATGTGGTAAAATCAATATATGGCAAAGAAAATTTTATTAGTTGAAGATGAGGAAATAATGATTGGTCTCCTTCAAAAGAAACTGACCAAAGAAGGTTATGAGGTTTCGGTCGCCAGAGATGGCGAAGAGGGGTTAAAAGCAATGATAGAAGTGAGACCAGACCTTGTTTTACTGGATATTATTATGCCAAAGATGGGTGGGTTTGGAGTGATGGAGGGGATGCAAAAAGATAAGGAATTAAAGAAAATTCCAGTAATTGTTATTTCCAATTCTGGCCAACCAGTAGAATTAGACAAAGCTCAAAAATTAGGAGCGAAAGACTGGTTAATCAAAACTGAATTTGACCCCCAGGAAGTACTCAATAAAGTAGTTAAACAGATAGGCGAATAAGCAACCCCCTGACCCCCGCTTAAGACACCTTCCTATACTCCAAAATTGCTTCGCAATTTTGGAGACCTCTAAGGGCGGTGGGTGGCTTGTAGTCTTACGTCGCTTCGCTCCTATTTTTCCACCACGGGGGATTCTAAAAATTATGGCTAAAACTATTCTCATTATTGAGGACGATAAATTTTTAAGAGAACTTGTTGCCAGAAAGCTTTTAAATGAAGCTTATGAAGTTTCCGAAGCTGTTGATGGAGAGGAAGGAATTAAAAAGATAAAAGAGGAAAAACCAGATTTAATTTTATTAGACCTAATTTTGCCAGGAATCGATGGTTTTGAAGTTTTATCTAAAATGAAAGAAGACCCAGCTTTGGCTTCAATTCCGGTTATCATTCTTTCCAACCTTGGCCAAAAAGACGACGTGGAAAAAGGCCTCAAGATGGGAGCAATTGACTATCTAATTAAGGCCCACTTTACTCCGGGAGAAATTATCGAAAAGATAAAAGTCGCTCTGAAGTAGAATGCCCGAGTTGCCTGAAGTAGAAACAACTGTTCGCGATTTAAAAAAGAAGGTCCTGAAAAGGACCTTTGTTGATGTTTGGACAGATTTCGAAAAGATGATAAAAAAACCAAATAGTTTTGAAGAGTTTAGAAAGGCAATAATCGGGGGGAAAATCTTAGACATTAGGAGGAGAGGGAAGAATGTCTTATTTGATTTATCGAAAAATAAAATTCTCCTAATTCACCAAAAATTGACCGGTCATCTTTTATTTGGGTATTGGATATTAGATGATGGATATCGGAGATCAAAAATTAGAGGACCATTGGAAGAAAAAATTAATACTTATATTCATTTGCTATTTACTTTGGATAATGGCCAGATGTTAGCTTTATCAGATTTAAGAAAATTTGCCAAAGTTGAACTTTGGGATAAATCTGATCTAGAAAACTCAAAAGAGTTTAAAAATTTAGGGCCCGAACCTCTGGCAAAGAGTTTTACTTTCGAGAAATTTAAGGAAACTTTGGCAAAAAGTAGAAAAGGGAAGATTAAGCGAGTTCTAATGGACCAAACTATTATTGCCGGAATCGGTAATATCTATTCTGATGAAATTTTATGGGAAGCTAAAATTCACCCCTTTAAAGAAGTTTCAAATTTATCGGAAGCGAAATTAAAAAAGATTTATATGGCGATTAAAAAAATTCTGCCCTTGGCAATAGAATTAAAAGGAGAATCGTTTTCCGATTTCAGGCGGTTATCTGGAGAAAAAGGATATTTTGATAAAGCGAGAAAAGTTTATCGCCGAGAAGGTGGAAAATGTAGCCGTTGCGGAACAATTATAAAAAGAGTAAAATTAGGCGGGAGATCAGCCCATTTTTGCCCCACCTGTCAAAAAATTTAATTAAATATGATTCCTTTAGTTCCTATCATTACAATTTTTATTTGCATTTTTAG
>Ga0315281_10012008_pt1 | contig 11832 bp, 10 predicted proteins | sample YL17G07_0_MG_FD_204540 | JGI IMG/M metagenome (GOLD analysis project Ga0315281, IMG submission 204540) | Sediment microbial communities from Yellowstone Lake, YNP, Wyoming, USA - YL17G07_0 | ecosystem: Environmental > Aquatic > Freshwater > Lake > Sediment | place: USA: Wyoming | collected... | reverse complement strand
AAAATTTTTGTATGGGGCGGAGATTGAGAAACTCGCAGCCAGCGGGGATCGCGTGGAATCAATGCGCGTCCGGTATGCCGCCGGCGGAACGCAAGGGCTAGGTGCCGACGCCTACGTCGTGGCGCTCGGAAGTTACAGCCCGCTGCTGCTGCGGCCGCTTGGAATCAGGCTCGCGATTTACCCGGTCAAGGGCTATTCGGTCACGATCCCGATTACGAATTCCGCCGGCGCGCCGCAGGTGAGCCTGACCGATGACGAGCACAAACTGGTATTCTCGCGCCTGGGCGAGCGGCTGCGCGTTGCCGGCACCGCGGAGTTCAATGGCTACGACACCTCGGTCAACCAGCGGCGTTGCGATGCGATCCTGCGCCGCGTCGCCGAGCTGTTTCCGCAGGCGGGCGAGTTCGGAGCCGCGCTGCGCTGGGCCGGGCTGCGGCCGTCAACACCGTCCAACCTGCCGTATGTCAGCCCCACGAAATACCGGAACCTGTTCCTCAATACCGGCCACGGCACGCTCGGCTGGACGATGGCGTGCGGCTCCGGCCGTGTGCTTGCTGATTTGGTGTCCGGGCGCGCGCCGGAGATCGATCCCGCGCCCTACGCGGTTACGCGCTGACGGGCTGCAGCGAGCCGAGCTCCCAACGGGGACGGACGGAGAAGTTGTTGGCTGACTGCTGATTGCTGACCGCTGACTGCTGCAAACGCAGCATCGCTGCGTATGCAATCATCGCGCCATTGTCGGTGCAGAATTCCAGCGCCGGGTAGAACACTTCAAGTCCTCTTGCCGCCGTGGCCTTGGTGAGCCGCGAGCGCAATTCGCGGTTGGCGCCGACGCCGCCCGCCACGACCAGTTGCTTGAGGCCGCTTGATTTGAGTGCCGCGAGCGATTTCGCCACCAGCACTTCGACGATCGCAGACTCGAATTCGGCCGCGACGTCGGCGCGCGCCCCGGCATCGAGGTTGCGCCCTTTGACCTGCAGCAACACGGCGGTTTTCAAACCGCTGAAACTGAAATCCAGATCGCCGCTGTGGAGCATGGGTCGCGGCAGGCTGATGCGTCCGGGGCGTCCTGTTTCGGCGAGTTCGGCAATCGCCGGTCCGCCGGGATAACCGAGGCCAAGCAGTTGCGCTGTCTTGTCGAACGCTTCGCCGGCGGCGTCATCCAATGTTTCGCCAAGCAGCTCGTAGCTGCCGACGCCGGCGACGCGCATCAGCTGGCTGTGGCCGCCGGAAACCAGCAGCGCGATGAACGGAAATTGCGGCGCCGGTTTTGTCATTAACGGCGACAGGAGGTGGCCTTCAAGATGGTGAATGCCCAGCGCCGGCACGCCGAGCGCATAGGCGAGGCCGTGCGCGATGCTGGCGCCGACCAGCAGCGCTCCGGCCAGCCCCGGCCCCTCGGTGTAGGCAACCGCGTTGAGGTCAGCAAGGGCGCACCCGGTTTGGCGCAAGATGTCGCGCGTCAGCGGCAGAACGCGCCGGATGTGGTCGCGCGAAGCGAGTTCGGGCACCACTCCGCCATAATCGGCGTGCAGCGCGACCTGGGAGTAGAGCGCATGGGCGAGCAGGCCGCGTTCGGAGTGATAAAGCGCGACCCCGCTTTCGTCGCACGAGGTTTCGATGCCTAAGACCAGCATAAAGTGGGTGAAGAATCAGTGCTTTGACAACGCTATGGCCGCTGCTATAATACGCGCCTTTCGCAATTTTCGATTGGGTAACTGTTTTATGCCGACCGTTCGCGTCAAAGAAAACGAGCCGTTTGAAGTGGCGATGCGCCGCTTCAAGCGCACCATGGAAAAAACCGGGCTGCTGACCGAACTGCGCGCGCGCGAGTTCTACGAAAAGCCCACGTCCGAGCGCAAGCGCAAGCACGCTGCGGCGGTGAAACGCCATTACAAGCGTATCCGTTCGCATATGCTGCCGCCCAAGCTATTCTAGGATTCGGGATTCAGGAATCAGGATTCAGCGGATGCGGGCAATGCCCGCATTTTGCTTTTTTGATCCCGGTTTCTACTGAATCCTGAATCCCGATTCCTGAATCCTGCTCTATGTCCCTCAAAGCCAAAATCACCGACGACATGAAGGCCGCGATGCGCGCCAAGGATGCACCGCGCCTGTCGGCGGTCAGGCTGCTGCTGGCGGCGATGAAACAGAAAGAAGTCGACGAGCGGGTCGAGCTTACCGACACCGATATCATCACCATCATCGACAAGATGATCAAACAGCGCCGCGATTCGATCGCGCAATTCGAAAAAGGCGGCCGGCAGGACCTCGCCGATACCGAGAAATTCGAAGTAAGCGTGCTGCAGGCCTACATGCCGCAGGCGCTGTCGGATGCCGAGGTCGAGGCTGAAATCGCGGCAGCGGTCCAGGCGGCCGGCGCCAAGGCCATGGCGGACATGGGCAAGGTCATGGCCGTGCTCAAGCCGAAACTGGCAGGCAAAGCCGACATGGGGAAGGTCTCGGCGCTGGTCAAAACCAAGCTTGCCGGCTAGTTAAAACCGATCGTTTCCGCGCGCGCTGGAACTCGCGCCCGAATCGACTATCATTGCGATTGTGGAGGCAGCGCGTATCGGGTGTTCCCCGGTCCCCGGTCCTCGATCCTCAATCCTAGTGACGTGATTCCACAATCTTTCATTCAGGACCTGCTCAACCGCGTCGATATCGTGGACGTGGTCGAGCGCTACGTCCCGCTCAAGCGCGCCGGCGCCAACTACGTTGCGTGCTGTCCGTTCCACGGCGAAAAGACCCCGTCGTTCACGGTCAGCCAGACCAAGCAGTTCTACCATTGTTTTGGCTGCGGCGCGCATGGCACCGCGATCGGTTTCATGATCGAGTATGCGGGTGTCGGTTTTATCGACGCGGTCAAAGACCTCGCGCAAAGCGCTGGCATGCAGGTGCCGGAAATCAAAAGCGAGCGGCCGCGCGGCAAGACCGAGGAAGGCGACGACCTTTATGACGTATTGCTCAAGGCCGCGCAGTATTACCGCCAGCAACTGAAAAGCGCGCCGCGCGCGATCGAATATCTGAAGAAGCGCGGCCTGTCCGGCGACGTCGCCAAGGAGTTCGGCATCGGCTATGCGCCCGACGGCTGGCAGAACCTGCAGGCGGCGTATTCCGACTACAACGCGAAAGCGCTGGTTGCCGCCGGTCTTGTGATCCAGGGCGACGAGGGCAAGCGTTACGACCGCTTCCGCGACCGCATCATGTTTCCTATCGTCGATCAGCGCGGTCACATCATAGGATTCGGCGGGCGCGTGCTCGATCAGGGGGAGCCTAAATACCTGAACTCGCCCGAAACCGCGCTGTTCGAAAAGGGCCGCGAGCTCTACGGCCTGTACCAGGGACGGCGCGCGATCCACGACGCCGGCCGCGTAATCGTGGTCGAGGGCTACATGGACGTGGTGGCGCTCGCGCAGCATGACATCGGCTATGCGGTTGCGACGCTGGGCACCGCAACCACGCCCACGCACGTCCAGAAGCTGTTGCGCCAGGCCGAGGAAGTCGTGTTCTGTTTCGACGGCGACGACGCCGGCCGCCGCGCCGCGTGGCGCGCGCTCGAGAACAGTCTCGCGCAGCTGGTCGACGGCAAGCAGCTTTCTTTCCTGTTTCTGCCGCAGGGCGAGGATCCCGACACGTACGTGCGCAAACTGGGCAAGGACGCGTTTGAAAAACTGCTCGGCGAGGCGAAACCGCTATCGCAATTCCTGCTGGATGAACTCAAGTCGCGAGTTGACCCCAATACCCATGAAGGCCGCGCCCGGCTTCTGCAGGAAGCTCGTCCGCTGGTAAAACAGGTCGCGGCGCCGCTGCTGTCGCTCATGCTGCGCAAGCAACTGGCGCAGATGACGGGAATCTCGCAGCAGGAACTGGACGCGCAGTTCCAGGTCAAATCAACTGTTTCGGCGCCGCCGCCGCGCCGGAGCCCTCCAGTGCAGCGCTCGATCGTGCGCTCGCTGATAGAGCTCTTGATGCTGCATTCGGAATTTTCACAGTTGGTCGATCGTGCGTCGCTTGAGCCGGGCCGCGGCGTGGCGGCGATCAATCAACCGGAAATCGCGGCGCTGTCCGCGCTGCTCGACGCTGCGGCGGGTGGCGTAACAGTGGTCAACTGGCCTGAATATTTTCGGGGTACCGAACAGGCCGATTTGCTGCGCGAGATCGAGTCGGGACTGCTCAAACGAAATGAGGAAAACTGGAGTGCGGATGAGGCCAAAGCCGAATTTACCGGCGGCTGGGCGCAACTAATGGAGATGATACGGCGCGGTCAACTGACAGCGCTCAATGAAAAAGCAAAGAAACAAGAACTTAGCGTCGAAGACAAGGACCGCTACCGGCGTCTTTCGCAGTCCGCGCAATCCGCCGCGCAGAAGTGATAAGGCACCGGTTTTAGGATATAATTTCCGGTTTTTCGGCGATACCCACCCGACAGGCGAGATTGGCTATGGCGAAACGCAAAAAAGCAGCGAAATCCAAGGCGGTGGCTAAGAGAAAAACGGCGGCCAAAAAGAAGGTCGACCTGAAGGCCAAAGCCAAAGCGATAGCCGCAGCCAAAGCCAAAAAAGCCAAAACCATAGCCAAGAAAGCCGAAGCCAAAGCCAAAAAAGCCGAAGCCAAGGCCAGGAAAGCCGAAGCCAAGGCCAAAAAAGCCGAAGCGAAAGCCAAGAAGGCCGAAGCCAAGAAAGCCGCATCCGGCAAAGCCGTTTCCCGTAAGCCATTACAGGTTGCGCCCGCAAGGCAGCCCCAGAAACTCACGCCCAAACAGTTCGCGGCCAAGCTCAAGGCCGAGAAGAAGGAAGCGAAGGCAAGGGAAAAGGCCGCGCTAAAGGCCGGCAAACTGGCGAAACCGCAGCAGGCGCCGGTTACCCCTGAAATCAAATCCAAGACCCGCCAGCGCCTGACCGCGAAGGAAAAAGCGCTGGTGCGCGAGTTCGAGCGCAAGGAGCTGTCGCCCGCTGAGACCGAAGCGCGCCGCACGCGGTTGAAGAACCTGATCGTGCTGGGCAAGGAGCGCGGTTATTTGACCTATGCCGAGGTCAACGATCATCTGCCCGACGACATGATGGACGCCGAGCAGATCGAAAACATCATCAGCATGATCAACGACATGGGCATCAACGTCTACGACGAGGCGCCCGATGCCGAAACGCTGTTGATGTCGGATGCAACGCCGCCCGTCGCCGATGACGACGTGGTCGAGCAGGCTGAAGCGGCGCTTACCACCGTCGATTCGGAATTCGGCCGCACCACCGATCCCGTGCGCATGTACATGCGCGAAATGGGGTCGGTCGAGCTGCTGACGCGCGAAGGCGAAATCGAAATCGCCAAGCGCATCGAGGACGGTCTCAAGCACATGATCCAGGCAATCTCGGCGTGTCCGACCACGATCGCCGAAATTCTCTCGCTTGCCGACCGCATCGATAAAGACGAGATCCGCGTCGACGAAGTGGTAGACGGTCTGGTTGATCCGACCGCCGACGAACTTGCGCAGGAGGTTGCCGAGGAAGAGGACGAGGCCGAGGAGGAGGCAGCCGAAGAAGAAGAAATGAGCGAGGAAGAGCAGGCCGCGGTGCAAACGGCCGACCTGCTGCGCCTCAAAGGCGATGCGCTCAAGCGTTTCACGGTGATCCGCAATCTCTACGGCAAGATGCTGCGCGCACTTGCCAAGAACGGCCCGCGCAGCAAGGCCTACCTGCAGGCGCGCGACCAGATTTCGAACGAACTGATGAACATCCGCTTCGGCGCCAAGCAGGTAGAGGCGCTGTGCGACGGTCTGCGCAGGCTGGTCGAGCGGGTGCGCGGCCACGAGCGCGAAATCATGGATCTGTGCGTGAACAAGGCAAGAATGCCGCGCCAGCACTTCATCAAGGAATTCCCGGGCAAGGAAAGCAATCTGCGCTGGGCCGCCAGCGAAATCGCTTCACGCAAGCCATGGAGCGACGCGCTCGAGCGCTTCGAGCCGGCAATTGTCGAGCAGCAGCAGAAGTTGCTCGATCTGCAGAAGAAGGTCGGCATTCCGATCAAGGACCTGAAGGAAATCAACCGCCAGATGTCGACCGGCGAAGCGAAAGCACGCCGCGCCAAACGCGAGATGACCGAAGCCAACCTGCGGCTCGTGATCTCGATCGCGAAGAAATACACCAACCGCGGCCTGCAGTTCCTCGACCTGATCCAGGAAGGCAACATCGGCCTGATGAAGGCGGTGGACAAGTTCGAATACCGCCGCGGCTACAAATTCTCGACCTACGCGACGTGGTGGATCCGCCAGGCGATCACGCGCTCGATCGCGGACCAGGCGCGCACGATCCGCATCCCGGTGCACATGATCGAGACCATCAACAAGATGAACCGCATCTCGCGCCAGATCCTGCAGGAAACCGGGCAGGAGCCCGATCCGGCGCTTTTGGCCGAAAAGATGGAAATGCCCGAGGAGAAAATCCGCAAGATCCTCAAGATTTCCAAGGAGCCGATTTCGATGGAGACGCCGATCGGCGACGACGACGATTCGCACCTGGGCGATTTCATCGAAGACCAGGCGACCATGGCGCCCTCGGATTCGGCGGTCTACGCGAGCCTGCGCGATGCGACCAAGGACGTGCTCGATACATTGACGCCGCGCGAGGCGAAAGTGCTGCGCATGCGTTTTGGCATCGAGATGAACACCGACCACACGCTCGAAGAAGTCGGCAAGCAGTTCGACGTCACGCGCGAGCGCATCCGCCAGATCGAGGCCAAGGCGCTGCGGAAACTCCGCCATCCCTCGCGTTCCGAGCGGCTGCGCAGCTTCCTCGACACCGAGAGTTAAATCGCGGGAATTTCCTCCCTCTGCCAAGAGGGGGGGCGCGAATCTTCCACGAGCGCGGCGCTGCCTCGCCGCCGTATAATTCACATTCCGGGCCTTTAGCTCAGTTGGTTAGAGCAGGGGACTCATAATCCCTTGGTCGTTGGTTCGAGTCCAACAAGGCCCACCAATCCATTTAACAATCAAATCGTATTTTGGAATAATGGTATCTTCGCTGAAACAGGGAGAAGAATCATGAAGATCTGGTGGCAGAGCAGCACTCCGATACACCGCCTGCACGATTACCGCAATACGCTCACCGAGCACCTGAACGGCGTGAAGCGTCCGGATACCGAAGTTCATATCAACGGCGTCGATGACGGGTCCATGGACCTGCATTACAACGCGGTGGTGGCCATCAACAGCTACGGCCCCGGCGGCGTCCTCAATAAGATCATGCAGGCGGCGGACCAGGGCTACGATGCAGTCGCAATCGGCTGCTTCCTCGATCCGGCAATGCAGGAGGCGCGCGAGGTGGTGCCGATCCCGGTGTTCGGCCTTGGCGAAACCTGCATGCTGATGGCCTGCATGTACGGGCACAAATTTTCCGGCGTCGCTTTCCACTCCAAGCAATCGCAGTATTACGACCGCAAGGCGTTCGAGTACGGGCTCGCGTCGCGGCATATTCCGTTCGGCGACCTGGGCATCGATTTCACGGAGGTCCAGAAGGGATTTTCCGATCCGAAGCAGATGACCGATGGTTTCATCAAGGAATGCCGCCGCCTTGCCGCACAGGGCGCCGAAGTGATACTGGCTGCTTGTGCGACGGTCAACGCGATCATACGCCGGGAAAAAATCAACGAGGTGGATGGCGCGCTGATTATGGATTGCAACGCGGTGCTGCTGAAGACTGCGGAGGGACTGGGAGAGCTGGCCAAGACGGTCGGATTGCATGCCAGCCGGCGCTTGTTGTATCAGGGCCCGCAGCACAAATCGCTCGACGACTGGAAGCGCATCTACAATTTCCGGTCCAGCGCGCAGCTGAAACCCTGACGTGAAGCCGATACGAACAGCCCTGTTTGCGCCGGGCATCAACGAGCGCGTGATGACCAAGGCGCTTGCCAGCGGCGCCGACGCCGTCATTCTCGATCTTGAGGATTCGGTACCGATCGCGTCCAAAGACATAGCCCGCGCGCTCGTCGCCAAAATGATTGACGGCGTCATGGAAGTGGGCGCCGGACCGGCCGTTTATGTACGCGTGAACGGATCGGTCACTGGATTCCTCGCCGACGATCTGGTTGCGATAGTGCGCCCTGGCCTTGATGCAATTCTCCTGCCCAAGGTCGAAAGCGTCGAGGAGGTGCAGAGCACGGCTGCTGCCATGGAGCGCCACGAGGTCACGCACAAGATGAAGGCGGGCACTGCCGAAATCATCCTGCAGGTCGAAACCGCGCTGGGAGTTTATCGCTGTTACGAACTCATCAGGGCATCACCGCGCGTTGCCGGCACCTGCATCGGCGTCGCGCGTGACGGCGATTTGCAGACCGACCTTGGTTGCAGCTGGTCCATCGAAGGCACCGAGTTGCTGTATGCCCGCTCCAAGGTCCTGCTCGATACGCGCGCCGCGGGACCCGGCATCTGCCCGATCGACGGCGTATTCAGCGATTTGAACGACGAAGCGGGCCTGATCCAGGACTCCAGGCTCTCGGCGCGCCTGGGCTACATCGGCCGCACGGTGATACATCCCAAGCAGATCGCGCCGGTCAAACAAGCCTATGCAGTGCCCGACGCGGAGGCTGCCTACTACCGGAAAGTGGTGACCGAATTCGAGGCTGCGGAAAAAACGGGTGCCGCCGCCATTACCGTGGACGGCAAACTGGTGGATTACGCGATGTATCAGCGCGCCAAGCGGGTGCTGGCCCTGGTAAATCTCGATCGGTAAAGGCGGCCGCGCATGGATTTTTCATTTACCCCGGACCAGGAAGCGCTGCGCGCTCATCTCAACGAGTTGTTGGACGAAGTATGCCCGCCCGAATATGCCGAGCGCTGTGACAATGACGCGAGCCCCCCGCGGGAAGCGTACCAGGCGCTGGCGAAACACGGCTGGTTCGGCCTGATCCTGCCGGTTGAGCATGGCGGCACCGGCGGCTCGGCGATCGATCTGGCGATTCTGCTGGAGGAGACCGGCCGGCATTTTGAAGAACTCGCGATGTGGCTCTTCCGCACGCTGACCTACGGCGGTTACGCGGTGATGAAGCATGGCACGCGGGAACAGCAAAAAGCGCTGCTGCCCAAAGTCGTGCGTGGCGAACTGTCGTTCTGTTTTGGGCTGACCGAACCGCATTCGGGTTCCGATGCCGCGGCTTTGGCGACCAAAGCGACAGCCGTTGACGGGGGATACGCGATCAACGGGCAGAAGGTCTTCACGTCGGGCATGGACATCAGCGATTACTGCCTGCTGGTCACGCGCACGTCCACCGGGGCGAAGCAGCAGCAGGGCATCACCAATTTCCTGGTCGACACCAAACTGCCCGGCATCGAGGTGCGCAAGATCAAGACGCTGGGCCAGCGCGCGATCGGCACCACGCAGGTCTTTTACAACGATGTGAGAGTGCCGGCCACGGCAGTGCTCGGTCAGGTGGATCGCGGCTGGGAAGCCGTCGATTCCTATCTTTGGTACGAACGGTTGTGTCTTTCGGCGGCCCGCACCGGCGCGGCCACGGCCGCCTTCGAGTATGCGCTTGAGTATGCCAAGAACCGCCAGCAGTTCGGGCGGCCGATCGGAAAATTCCAGGCGATATCCCACAAGCTCGCCGACATGAAGATGATGATCGATATTTCGCGTACGCTGGTTTACCGGTTTGCGTGGCTGATGTCCGAGGGCAAAGCCACGCGCCACGATGCGGCAGTGCTGAAACTGCATACCGGCGAAACCTACAAGACGGTGTCGGACATGGGGCTGCAGATTCTCGGCGGCTACGGTTACTGCATGGAATATCCGATGCAGCGTTTTTTCCGCGATTCGCGCCTGGCCACCATCGGCGCGGGGACATCCGAGATCCAGCGCAACATCATCGCCCGCGGTCTCGGGCTGTAACGTAGAAACGGTATGTCGCATCCCAATATGGTCCTGTCCTATTATCTTTGGACAGGTTTCTGGTCTTTTTGAATGGAAACGCATATGTTCAAAAAGTGGATTGGCCTGCTACTCGTAGCGGGGTTTTGCATTGCCGCCTCGGCGGCAATCGCGCAGGAAGCCCCGAAAAGCGGTATGCGGGCCGGGGTGACCTGCGAGGGCCATTACGAAGTTTCATTGACGCGGGGAACGGCGAATGCGGGGGCATCATTACAGGTGGTCAGCGTGGATGCCGGGAAGGTCGCCGCAGTTTTCACGGTGTTCCAGAGGGTGCGGACATCCACAAACGACGGAGTATTTCCGGCCGATGGCACAGTACCCGAGGACGGAAAAATAATTTTATCCATTGACCGCCCAGAAAACCGGGGCGGAAAAACCCGGATGGAGGTCACGGTGACCGGAAAGACGGTCACCGGGCGCTACGGAGCGACCGCCATAAAGGAAGGCCGCGACAACGTCAAGTTGTCTTGTCCGTAAAGCCTCCGACTTTGCCTCGGGCTGTGAAGGAGAGATGAGATGTCGCATCCGCTTGAGGGCGTGAGGATACTGGAGCTGGGCCAGATCATCGCCGGCACTTACGGCAGCCAGGTGCTCTCCGACCTGGGCGCCGAAGTTATCAAGGTCGAAACGCCGGAAGGCGACCTGGGTCGCAATCCCTCGGTGGCTCCGTACCGGGGGTTGAGCGGGCTTTTCCTGACGCTCAACCGCAACAAGCAAAGCATCGTGATCAATCTCAAGACCGAGGCGGGCCGCAACGTTTTTTACGATTTGGTGAAAATATCCGACGTCGTGATCGACAATTTCCGGCCCGGCGTGCTCGAACGGCTGCACATCGATTATGCGACCTTAAGCGCCATCAACCCGCGCATCATTCAGTGTTCGGTCACCGGTTTCGGTACCGAGGGCGCGTACAAGGATTATCCCGCGCTCGACATCATCATCCAGGCCATCAGTGGCTACATGGCCATCACCGGGGAACCGGGACGGCCGCCGGCCCGCGTGGGCATACCGCTGGCCGACATCAGCGGCGGCATTTTTTCCTGCAAGGGCATACTCGCAGCGCTGTTCGACCGCGAGCGCACCGGCAAGGGGCGCAGAGTGGAGCTGTCGATGTTCGACGCGATGTTGAACCTCCTCGGGTACATGGGCACGATGTGGCTGACCAATGGCGAGCTGCCGCATCCGCCCGGCTCGGCCCACGACTACACGGTGCCGTGGCAGGCCTTCGAGGCCAGGGATGGCTACGTTGTGATCGCCACCCGCCAGGAAGTGTTCTGGCGGAAGCTGTGCGGGGTGCTTGAAGACCCGGGCCTGGCCGAGGACCCGCGCTACGCGACCAACGCGCTGCGCGTGGAGAACCGGGCGGTTCTGGTGCCTTTGCTTGAACGCATCTTCCGCACCCGCACCGTGGCGGATTGGCTCACGCGGTTGCGCGCCGCTGAGGTGCCCGCCGCCCCGGTCAACAATCTGGACGGAGCTTTTGCCGAACCGCCGGTCGCGGAACGCGCGATGATAGTCGAATACGATCACCCTGATGTCGGCAAAGTGCGGCTGCCCGGCAATCCGATCAAAATGTCGGGTGCGGAGGAAACGATTTCGAAACCTGCGCCGCGCCTGGGCGAACACACCGACGCGGTGCTGGGCCAGCTGCTCGACCTTACCGCGGATCAGATCGCGGGCCTGCGCAAGCAGGGGGCCGTCAAATAACATCGGGAGGGAGCTTGCTATGACTGGCATGTATTGGGAAGAATGGGAAGTCGGCGCGGAATTCGAAAGTTCCGGGCGCACTGTCACCGAGACCGACATCGTGACGTTCGCGGGTTTGTCGGGCGACTACAATTCTTTGCATATCGACGAAGAGTTTTGCAAGAAAACGCAGTTCGGGACGCGCATTGCGCACGGACCGCTGGTGTAT
>Ga0315281_10012007_pt1 | contig 11832 bp, 8 predicted proteins | sample YL17G07_0_MG_FD_204540 | JGI IMG/M metagenome (GOLD analysis project Ga0315281, IMG submission 204540) | Sediment microbial communities from Yellowstone Lake, YNP, Wyoming, USA - YL17G07_0 | ecosystem: Environmental > Aquatic > Freshwater > Lake > Sediment | place: USA: Wyoming | collected... | reverse complement strand
CGAATGGCGCCGTCGATCCGTATCACTTCGCCATTCAGCATTTCATTCTCGATGATGTGCCTGGCCAGCGCCGCGTACTCGGAGGGTTGTCCCAGGCGCGGGGGGAACGGCACCATCTTGCCGAGCGAGTCCTGCGCTTCCTTGGGCAAACCGAGCAGCATCGGCGTCAAGAATATCCCCGGCGCAATGGTCATCACGCGTATGCCGGAGCGCGCCAGATCGCGCGCGATCGGCAGGGTCATCCCGACTATGCCTCCTTTGGAAGCAGAATAAGCCGCCTGGCCGATCTGGCCGTCATATGCAGCGACCGATGCGGTGTTGATGATCACGCCGCGCTCCCCGCCGGCATTGGGCTGGCCCTTGCTCATCGCATCGGCAGCGAGCCGGATCATATTGAACGTGCCAATCAGATTGATCGTAACCACGCGGACAAAAGTGGCGAGCGCGTGCGGTCCCTCCCTGCCCAGCGTTTTCTCGGCCACACCGATGCCGGCACAATTGACGAGCCCTTGCAGACCGCCGAATTCCTTCAGCGCCAGCGCTACCGCGGCCTGGCCGTCCGCTTCCGCGGTAACGTCGGTCCTGATGAATCGCGCCCGGCCCAATTCCTTGGCCAGTGCATGGCCGGCATCGGCGTTGACGTCGGCGATGACGACGTTGCCGCCGGCCTCCGCGATGGTGCGCGCAGTGGCCGCGCCGAGACCGGATGCACCGCCGGTGACGATAAACGTGCTGTTCTTGATTTCCATTTGAGCCTTCCTAGGTTACGAACAAAAATTCGATTTCGATTGCTGACTTGTTCTGGTTGAACATGGACAAAGGAGCATCGCAATAGTTGAGGTGCATCGATCGGTTCGCATGCTAAAGCGATCGCGGAGTTGTGTATTATCCCGCGTTTTGACACCACGGTTCAAATCCGGTTGCCGGCCGCCCGGCACAAGCATAAGCAACTAAGAAAGCAAATAAGAAAGCGATTGGTGCCGCAACCGCGGGTCAAGGTAACATTACGCTTCTTTCCATTCCTTCCTTCGCTCCATTTAAATGCTGAACCTCGGCTTTTCCTTCCCCGATCTGTACTCGCGCGCAGGGCTGGTGCGCATCGACGCCGCCTTCCTGCAATACCTGGGCAAGGGCGAGGCGGCCCTGGCGGAGCGCCTGATTGCCGCCCGCGCCCAACCCGACGCGCTCGCGAAGAAGGCGGAATCGGAGTTGCTGATCGCCCTCGCTCCGCATCTGGAAGACTTCACCGCCGCGCTGTTCGGCATCGAGACCGAGGTGGAAGCGCTGTCGGTGCGGCATTCGGAGCTCGCGCCGCTGTACACGATGAAGCGCCTGTTCGTGCAACGCCGCGCCATGCACCGGATCAAGCCCGATGAAGCGGCAGGCCTGGACGGCGCCGCCCTTGAGGCCCGGCTGGTGGCCTGGTTCGGCCAACCGTTCTCGGAGCGGGTGTTCGCACGCGAGGTCGGCGAGTGGCAGAAGGACGAAACGCGGTACGGCGACCGGATCGAGGTTGCCGTGCAATATGCCGCCTGGGCCAGTCAGACTCCCGCGGGAAAGCAAAAACACCGGGCCGGGGTGCTGTTCAAAGCGCCGCGCAAGCTCGATTTCATGCGTCTGGTGCCGATGCATACCGATACAGCCGGCGGTTACCCCGTGCACACGATCGAGGCCGGGCATCTGCGCCGGCGCGAAGGCTTCGCCCTGACCGATGCGGGTGCCGATCTCGCCGGCGCCCTCGACCAGGCCAATTACTGCATCTGGTGCCATGAGCAGGGCAAGGATTCCTGCTCCGCCGGCCTGCGCGAGAAAGCAGCCGCAAAGAATGACCCGGCACCGGCCACGGACAAGGCCGCCCCTGGCTTCAGGAAGAACGTCTTCGGTGTGACCCAGACCGGCTGTCCGCTGGAGGAAAAGATTTCCGAGTTCCACAAGGTCAAGACCGAGGGCCACGCCATCGGCGCGCTCGCCGTGATTTGCGTCGACAACCCCTTGGTCGCGGCCACCGGCCACCGCATCTGCAATGACTGCATGAAATCCTGCATCTACCAGAAGCAGGAGCCGGTCGATATCCCCCAGGCCGAGACTCGCACGCTCAAGGACGTGCTCGAGCTGCCTTACGGCTTCGAGATCTACAGCCTGTTGACGCGCTGGAATCCGCTCGACCTGCGCCGGCCTTTTCCCAAACCGGCGAGCGGCAAGCGCGTGCTCATCGCCGGAATGGGGCCGGCAGGCTTCGGCCTGGCACACCATCTGATGAACGACGGTCATGCCGTGATAGGCGTCGACGGGCTCAAGATCGAGCCGTTGCCGGCCGAACTCGCCGGAGTCGGCGCTGCCGGCGAGCGCGTGCCGTTTCGCCCGATACGCGAGGTGCGCGACATCTACGAAGGGCTCTCCGATCGAATCATGGCGGGTTTTGGCGGCGTCGCCGAATATGGCATCACCGTGCGTTGGGACAAGAATTTCCTCAAGATCATCCGCCTGCTGCTCGAGCGGCGCGAGCAGTTCGCGCTGTTCGGCGGGGTGCGCTTTGGCGGCACCTTGACCGTGGAGGATGTCGCCGAACTCGGGCTCGACCACCTGGCCCTGTGCATGGGCGCGGGCAAACCGACCGTGCTCGATATTCCCAACGGTCTCGCGCGAGGCGTGCGCGCGGCCTCCGATTTCCTCATGGCGCTGCAGCTCACCGGCGCGGCCAAGGCCGATTCGATCGCCAACATGCAACTGCGCCTGCCGGTGATCGTGATTGGCGGCGGCCTGACCGCCGTCGACACCGCCACCGAATCCCTCGCCTATTATGCGGTGCAGGTGGAAAAATTCCTGACGCGCTTCGAAATCCTCGCCGCCGAAATCGGCGAAGATGCGGTGCGCGCCAAATGGGACGACCAGGAACGCGAAATCGCCGAGGAATTCCTCGCCCACGCGCGCGCCATCCGCGACGAGCGCAGGCTTGCCGCGCGCGCCGGGCGCACGCCGCGGATCGTCGAACTGCTGCAGCACTGGGGCGGCGTCACCATTGCGTACCGCCGCCGCCTCAGCGACAGCCCCTCGTATACGCTCAATCACGAAGAGGTGGAAAAGGCGCTGGAAGAAGGCATCGCCTTTGCCGAATGCCTGTCGCCGCTGGCGGTGGAGGTGGACAATTACGGCGCGGTGAAGGGCATGCGCTTCGCTCTGCAGCAAATCGGCACAGACGGAAAATGGGTGGCGAACGGCGAACACTGGCTGCCTGCGCACGACATTTTCGTCGCCGCGGGCACGCAACCGAACACCGTGCTCGCGCGCGAGCACCCCCGGCATTTCCAGCTCGACGGGAAATATTTTCGTGCCTGTGCAGAGAACGGCGAGCCGGTAAAACCCGACTATTCCCTGTCCAAGCCGGCGCAGGCCGAGGTACTGCTGTCGCGCCTGGAAGATGGGCGTTTCATCAGTTTCTTCGGCGATCTGCACCCCTCGTATTTCGGCAACGTGGTCAAGGCGATGGGTTCGGCGAAGCAGGGTTATCCGGTAGTGTCGCGGGTCCTGGCGCAGCATCCGCCCCGCTCTGCGCTGGCCACGGCGGAATTGTTCGCCGCACTGCGCCGCGACCTGCTCGCCACGGTGCACCGCGTGCAACGGCTGACTCCGACTATCGTCGAGGTGGTGATCAAGGCGCCCATGGCTGCGCGAAAATTCCATCCGGGCCAGTTCTACCGCCTGCAGAATTTCGAGACGCTTGCTCCGCTCGTGGGCACGGGCAAGGAGCGCACCCGGCTGCAGATGGAGGGCCTGGCCCTTACCGGCGCATGGGTCGACCAGAAAGAGGGACTGGTATCGACCATCGTGCTGGAAATGGGCGGATCAAGCGACTTGTGCGCGCTGCTCAAGCCCGGCGAGCCGGTCATCCTGATGGGACCGACCGGCACCCCGACTCACATCGTCCCGAACGAGACCGTGATCCTCGCGGGCGGCGGCCTGGGCAATGCCGTGCTGTTCTCGATCGGCCAGGCATTCCGCGCCGCCGGGTCGAAAGTGTTGTATTTCGCCGGCTACAAGAAGGCGATCGACCGCTACAAGGTCACCGACATCGAGGCTGCCGCGGACGTGGTGATCTGGTGCTGCGACGAGGAACCTGGATTCCCGCTCGGCAACGGCCAGGCCCGGCCCCAGGACCGCAGTTTCGTCGGCAATATCGTCCAGGCCATGGACGCCTACGCTGAAGGCCGGCTGGGACCGCCCTCCATACGCATGGACGACGCCGACCGCATTATCGCCATCGGCTCGGACCGCATGATGGCGGCCCTGGGCCGAGCGCGCCACGACGTGCTCAAGCCCCACCTTAAGCCGCATCACTTCGCCATCGGCTCGATCAACTCGCCGATGCAGTGCATGATGAAGGAAATCTGCGCCCAATGCCTGCAGCCGCAGCGCGATCCGCACACGGGCAAGACGAGCTATGTGTTCTCCTGCTTCAATCAGGACCAGGAGCTGGACCGCGTCGATTTCGGCGCGCTGTCCGAGCGCCTGAGGCAAAACTCCTTGCAGGAAAAGCTGAGCGCGCAGTGGATCGGCCGCTGCCTGAAGAAGCTGCGCGCCGGAGTCGTCTGACGCTAGTGATCTTCGATCCGCGGGGTTTGCTCTTCAGCCAGTTCGCCGGTCTCCGGATCGACCCAATCGGCGATACCGATCTCCGCTTCCGCCTGCTCCACGCTCTCTCCCGGTTCGAAGTCCGAATCTGCGCTGTACTGCATGTCTTCTGTCGCTTCGAGCAGGGTCGCGAACGGACCCGACTCTTTCCCTCCGTCTCTGGATTGCCAATAGAAACCATCGGGGCGCTCTACAATCCTCGCCCGATCGTACTCGGAGGGGGGGTCCGGTGTCACTTGTTTCATCGTAGTCCTAAGCAGGCGCAGTTCACAGTTGAAAAATACCATACGGGGAGCGGCCCCGCACCAATCTCAGGCCAAATTTATACGCTCCTGCAATCCGGCCGTTTGATAAAAATCAATCATACGCTCGACTCGCGACGCCCGCCATGCGTCCGGCTGGTGTCGCCGCCTGCGCGAGCGCCTGTCCGCCGATGCCAACAGAAAAAGAAAACAGGGGTCGGCTCAGCCAGCGCGCCACTAGGCCACCTGCCCCGCAGCGTGCCCGCTCGCCCAGGCCCACTGAAAATTGAAGCCGCCGAGATGGCCGGTCACATCCACCACCTCGCCGACGAAGAACAGGCCCGGCACTGTCTTTGCCTCCATCGTTTTCGACGACAACCCGTCCGTATCGACGCCACCAAGAGTCACTTCGGCCTTATTGTAGCCCAGCGTTCCGGAGGGTATTACCCGCCAGTGGTGCAGGTCGCGCGCCAGCTCCCGCAACGCGCTCAGCGGGAACTGGTAGAGCGGCTTCACCGCGTCGTGGGCGTCGCACCATTGCCGGGCGAAGCGCTTTGGCAGCGCTTGCGCGAGCAGGTTGTCGAGCTGCATCCGGCTCGACTGCTCGGACAAGAGCCAGGCTTCGGCATCGCGCCCCGGCAACAGATCGATCTCGATCGCATCGCCGGCGCGCCAGTAGGAAGAAATCTGCAGGATTGCCGGCCCCGAAAGCCCGCGGTGGGTCAAGAGCAGGCTTTCGCGGAAGCGCCCGCCGTTGCACGAGACTTCCGCGTCTATGGAAATCCCGGACAAATCACCGAAGCGCGCCAGCGTTTCGGGCTCGAAGCTGAGCGGCACCAGTGCCGGGCGCGGAGGCACTATCTTCAGCCCGAATTGCTCGGCGATGCGGTAGCCGAACGGCCCGGCGCCGATTTTCGGCACCGACAGCCCACCGGTCGCCACCACCAGCGAGCGTGCCCGACATTCGCCCTGGTCCGTACTTACGACAAACTCCCCGCCTTCGCGGACTACGGTGCGCACCTCGCACGGCATGCGCCAGTGCACGCCGCCGCACTCGCATTCGCTTTTCAGCATGTCGATGATCTGCTGCGCGCTGTCGGTGCAGAACAGTTGGCCCAGAGTCCTCTCCTCGTACTTGATACGGTAGCGCTCGACCAGCGCGATGAAATGCTGTGGCGTGTAGCGCGCGAGAGCCGAGCGGCAGAAGTGCGGATTCTGCGAGAGGAAATTCTGCGGCCCGCAGCGCAGGTTGGTGAAGTTGCAGCGGCCGCCGCCGGAGATGCGGATTTTCTCGGCCAACTTGCGCGCATGCTCGATCAGCAGCACGCGGCGGCCGCGCTGTCCGATCTGCGCCGCGCACATCATGCCGGCCGCGCCCGCGCCGATGACGATTGCGTCCCAGCGGCTCGCCTCCCTCGTTGAATCGGGTGCCGGACTAATGTTTGCGGCCGATCGAGAGACTAAGCACCGAAAACCAGAACTCGCAGTCGCAGGCGATGAAACCAATACGCCCGTTCATTCCGCTTTGACTCCCGCTTTGCGCACCACCTTGCCGGGATAGGTCTGTGCCTGCGCCGCGAGCGAAATACCCAGGGCGGCTGCAACTGTGGCAAGAATTCGAAACATGATCGACTCCACTTGCTTGTTGTCATTTCGCGAAACAGGGGATGACCCGTTCGAAGCGGCGGCCGCCGGGCAGCGGGCGCTCAGGCAGCGACACGCTCTCCCGGGCGTGCAAACAGGGCTTCCATCTCGCGCCGCAGCTTATAGGCGGGCAAGCTCTCATCCATCGCCACGTCGGCCCAGGTGAGCGACTGGCCTTTTGCTACCGCCCGCGTGAGCCTGACCTGATGCGCGAGCCCCAGCGGCAGTCCGCCCAGGGCGAGCGATTTCCCGGCCTGGAACAGTTTGCCCCAAACGGTGTAGCCACCCTCCCCGTCCAGAATTTCGCCTGACTTCAAGTCGCGTTTGGCCGTCGCCACCACATCGGCGTTGAAGCAGGTGGCTGCGCCGGTCGGTTCGGCGCGCAGTCCGACCGAGGCAACCGAGATGCCTAGCTCGAGCCCGATCAGATGCCAGCGCTTGTACAGGCAGGCATAGCGACCGCTCGGGTCCGTGCGCACCATATACTCCTTGAAACAATTGCGGATATATTCGGTCTCGCCCTCGAACACCACGAACACGCCGAAGCGGATGTCGTAGGGAATCACGCGCCCATCTTTCTCCAGCGAAGAAATCACCTCGACCTGGCCTTTCTGGTGCAGCACGCCGCCTTCGGCGATGGGCCGGCAGACGAAAGCGATGTCGTCCACGGAGGCTGGCGGATAGGTGAGGCCGTCGGGCGGCGCGACCAGTCTTGTGGCGTTGCACACCGCGGTGCATTCGATCGAGGGCTTGGAGCCGTCGAGGAAGGAATTGAACATCTTCGGGTTCAGGCCGCCTATCCTCGCCTGCTCGGGCGTGAGCCCGTAATGACCCCAGACAGTCTCCGGCGTGGACTCGGAAAAATGCGGCAGCCACTTGTGGCCGCGTCCGGCAGCGACCACCTGGAACCCGGCCGCCCGCGCCCAGTCGACCAGATCGCAGATCAGCGCCGGCTGATCGCCGTAGGCAAGGCTGTAGACCACGCCGGCCGCCTGCGCCTTGCGCGCCAGCAGGGGGCCGCACAAGGCGTCCGCCTCGACGGTGACATTGACCACGTGCTTGCCGCTGGCGAAAGCCGCCAGGCAATGCTCCACTGCAGCGATCGGATTCCCCGTGCACTCCACGATGATGTCGATCCGGGGATGCGCGACCAGTTTCTCCCAGTCATCGCCGAGATGGGTGTTGCCTCTGGCCAGCGCATCATCGAGGGAGGCGGCCGCATATTGCCCGGCCTTCCACCCGACGCGGTCGAGGTTGGCCCTGGCGGCGGCGGGCGAGAGATCGGCTATGCCGACCAGATGCACGCCGGGAGTCTTCGGTACCTGAGCGAGATACATGGCGCCGAACTTTCCGGCCCCGATCAGCCCGACACGCAGCGGCCTGCCTTCGGCCTGGCGCTGCTGCAGTTTGCTATAGAGATTCATGGCTTATATCAACCCTGCAATATAAAAATAATATACGGCGTCTCAAGTGCTGGCGCATGCGACTAGCGGCCATTGCGCGCTCCGCGCGCCAACCCTGTTTTTCATACGGATGAAAAGCGCATCCGTATGAAAAACAGGGTTATGGACAAAAGCGACGATGGCTTGGGCTTGTTTTCATCCACGATCGCCGCTTGCGTACGGACGGCTTCTCGTCCGTGCGCAATCGGTGATCCGCGCGGACGGATTTTCGTCCACGCAAAACCGGTCATCGCAGCGCGACTACCGACCTCCATATTTTGTTTTATTGGCGTCTTGACGAAACTGCTGGCTCGGGCACCTGCGACACCGGCGACTTTTCCATGATGTGGAAGAAAATCTCGTCCTGCTTGATCATGCCCAACTCGTAACGGGCGCGCTCCTCGATGGCGTCGTAGCCCTGCTTCAGATCGCGCACCTCGGCATCGAGCGCGTCATTGCGCACGCGCAGCCTGGTATTGCCATCCTTCTGCGCGTTGACCTGGCGGTCGATTTCCCACACGCGCAGCCACCCGCCCTTTCCCAGCCACAGCGGGTACTGCAGCAATACGATCAGCGCAGTCAGGACAATGGATAAAATGCGCATCAACGCAACTGGTAGAAAGCGTCCCTGCCGGGGTAGCCGACCGTGTCGCCCAGATCCTCTTCGATCCGCAGCAACTGGTTGTACTTGGCGATGCGATCCGAGCGGCTGAGCGACCCGGTTTTGATCTGCAGCGTATTCGTGCCTACGGCGATGTCCGCAATGATCGTGTCCTCGGTTTCGCCCGAGCGGTGCGAGATCACTGCCGTGTAACCCGCGCGCTTGGCCATTTCGATGGCGGCAAACGTTTCGGTAAGCGTGCCGATCTGATTGACTTTGATCAGGATGGAATTGGCGACGCCCTCGGCGATGCCTTCACGCAGTATCTTAGTATTGGTGACGAACAGGTCGTCGCCCACGATTTGGATCTTCCTGCCCAGGCGTTCGGTTAGAATTTTCCAGCCATCCCAATCGTTCTCGGCCATCCCGTCCTCGATGCTGATGATCGGGTACTTATCCGCCAAAGCCGCCAGATAGTCTGCGAACTGGCCGGAAGAGAGCTGCAGGTTTTCCGATTCGAGCACGTAACGCCCATCCTTGAAGAACTCGGAACTGGCGCAATCCAGGGCGAGCAGCACGTCCTGGCCGGCCTGGTAGCCGGCTTTGTCGATCGCCTCCATGCAGAGCTGCAACGCGGCCTCGTGGCTGGGCAGGTTGGGGGCGAATCCGCCCTCGTCTCCGACCGTGGTCGGCATGCCGCGTTGCTGCAGCAGGCCCTTCAGCGCGTGGAACACCTCGGCACCGCAGCGCAGGGCGTCGCGAAAACTCTGCGCGCCCACCGGGACGATCATGAACTCCTGCATGTCGAGGCTGTTGTTGGCGTGCTCGCCGCCATTGATGATGTTCATCATCGGCACCGGCATCTGCATCGCCCCGGAGCCGCCGAAGTAACGGTACAGGGGCAATCCGCACTCGTCCGCCGCGGCCTTGGCCACGGCCATGGATACGGCCAGCACCGCATTGGCGCCCAGGCGCGATTTGTTTTCGGTGCCGTCCAGATCGATCAGGATCTTGTCGATGAAACTCTGCTCGGTGGCGTCCAGGCCCATGATGGCTTCGGAAATCTCGGTGTTGACGTGCTCTACCGCATGCAGCACGCCCTTGCCGAGGTAACGCTGCTTGTCGCCGTCGCGCAGCTCGATCGCCTCGCGCGTGCCGGTCGAAGCGCCCGAGGGCACTGCCGCGCGCCCCATCACACCGGACTCGAGCAGCACGTCGGCTTCCACCGTCGGATTGCCGCGCGAATCCAGTATCTCCCTCGCCACCACGTCGACTATCGAGCTCATGTTCTTGTCCTTGTGCCGGATTCAGGCCTTAGAGCGCCTAACACTACGAGGGGATGCTCCCCTCGTGCTCCCCTACATCAGGGGCCATAACGGCAATTCCGTTATGGCCTCTTGGATTTTACCGCCGCTAAATCAAACTTGTCTCAAAGCGACTGTTCCACAAAACCGCTTTTCTTGACGACGCGATCCAGTTCCTTCAGTGTCATCAGCAACTGCCTCATTTTCGCCAGCGGCCAGGCGTTGGGACCATCCGACAACGCCTTGTCCGGATCGGGGTGAGTTTCCATGAAAAGTCCGGACACGCCGCTCGCCACCGCTGCGCGCGCCAGCACCGGCACGAATTCGCGCTGCCCGCCGCTCACCGTCCCCTGCCCCCCAGGCAGTTGCACCGAATGGGTGGCATCGAACACCACCGGGCAACCGGTCTCGCGCATGATCGCGAGCGAGCGCATGTCCGATACCAGGTTGTTGTAGCCGAAACTCGCGCCGCGCTCGCACACCAGGATATTGTCCCTGCCGCTGGCTTCCCTCGCCTTGGCGACGACATGCTTCATGTCCCCCGGAGCGAGGAACTGCCCTTTCTTGATGTTCACCGGCTTGCCGGCGCTGGCCACGGCATTGATGAAATCCGTCTGGCGGCAAAGGAACGCCGGAGTTTGCAGCACGTCCGCCACCGCCGCCGCCGCTTCGATCTGGCTCGCCTCGTGCACGTCGGTCAATACCGGCACGCCGATCTGCCGCTTCACTTCGGCGAGGATTTTCAGACCCTCGTCCACACCCGGACCGCGAAACGACTTTCCCGAGCTGCGGTTGGCTTTGTCGTAGGACGACTTGTAGATGTAAGGTACGCCGAGTTCGGCGCAAATTTCCTTGAGCGTGCCCGCGGTGTCCAGCGCCAGCTGCCTCGATTCGATGACGCAGGGGCCGGCGATCAGGAATATCGGCTGATCGAGGCCGACCGCGAACCCGCACAGATTCATACCGCTGCTACCGCAGCCGCGTGGGCGCCCTGAACGGCACCGGCTTTCCTCACCTGGTACGCGAGCGCGGCTTCGACGAAAGCTTTGAACAGCGGGTGTCCGGTGCGCGGACTGGAACTGAACTCGGGGTGGAATTGGCAGCCGATGAACCAGGGGTGGGCGTTTGGACCTTCGGTGGGCAGTTCGATCAGTTCGCACAGCGCCTCGACCTTGGTGCGCGCCGCCACCTTCAGGCCGGCGGCTTCCAGTCGCGGCAGGTAGTAATTGTTGACTTCGTAACGGTGGCGGTGGCGTTCGTTGACCACGGCGCTCTGGTAAATGTGCTGCACCTGGGTGCCGGGCACGATATCGGCCGGCTGCGCGCCAAGGCGCATGGTGCCGCCCAGGTCGGAGCTGGCATCGCGGCGCTCCACCTTGCCCTCGCGATCCAGCCATTCGGTGATCAGCGCGATCACGGGCTGCGGCGTATCCGGGTCGAATTCGGTGCTGTTGGCCTCGGCCAGGCCGGCCTTGTGGCGCGCGTACTCGATCACCGCGAGCTGCATGCCCAGGCAGATGCCGAGGTAAGGTACTTTGTTCTCGCGCGCATACTGGATAGCCCTGATCTTGCCCTCCACGCCGCGCGCGCCGAAGCCGCCCGGCACCAGGATGGCGTCCGCGCCGCAGAGGCAGTCCGTGCCCTCGCGTTCGATCGCTTCCGAATCGACGTACTGGACCTTGACCTTGGAGCGCGTATGGATACCGGCGTGGATCAGCGCTTCGTTGAGCGACTTGTAGGAATCGGTGAGATCGACGTACTTGCCGACCATGGCGATGGTGACCTCATGCTGCGGGTTTTCCAGCGCCTCGATCAGGCGTTTCCACGATTTCAGATCGGCCGGCCGCGCCAGGATATGCAGCTTGTGGCAGACGATCTCATCCAGCATCTGCTGGTGCAGCATGTAGGGAATCTTGTAAATCGAATCCGCATCCCAGACCGAAATCACGGCGTTGGCGGTCACGTTGGTG
>Ga0315281_10012006_pt1 | contig 11832 bp, 15 predicted proteins | sample YL17G07_0_MG_FD_204540 | JGI IMG/M metagenome (GOLD analysis project Ga0315281, IMG submission 204540) | Sediment microbial communities from Yellowstone Lake, YNP, Wyoming, USA - YL17G07_0 | ecosystem: Environmental > Aquatic > Freshwater > Lake > Sediment | place: USA: Wyoming | collected... | reverse complement strand
GTCCGACAAACCCCTTGATAGAATCAACGACGGGAGGCAAAATCAAAGAAGACGAAACGAGATTCGGAAGAAGGCGAGTCGCCTCTTCAACATAGAGGAGGAAAGGCGATTCGAGACGGGGAAATGGTATGAGACAATATTGCGGATTCATCGAAGGCTATGCAGCGACAACGGACGTAGACCGACACGGGGATAAGCTGACTCCCAGCGCAATATCTAGTCTTGAAAGGCAATTGAATGAGAACCCGGACCGTCGAGTGCTGAATTTGCGTCATGATCCCAACTGTCTCATTGGCGATATTGTCGAATGGAGGATTGACTCGAAGAACGATTGGCGAGGGTTGTGGGTGAAGGTGGGCATCTATGAAGGCTGCGAGGATTCCTTGGCGCAAATGCAGAAGGGGGAGCTAGGATTCTTCAGCATGGAGATTTACGACCTGGAAGAGGGTACACATGGAGTTCCAACTGGGAAGGACTTCTCAGCCAACACTTACAGGATGAGACTCGAAGTTCGACCCGACCTGAGGCACGAAGTTGCAGAAAGACTCAAAAAGGAAGACATCGAATCGAGGGTATTTGTCAGAAAGGCAGCAGACTTGCCGACCGTCATTGAGATTGCCGCAACAAGCACATTGATAGTCCTCAAACTGTACGACATATGGAAGAACATTAGAGACCGCGAGAAAGGAGACAAGTCTACGGCCCAACAGAGTATGAATATCTTCAACATTGTTTTCAACAATCAAACACTGAGTTTTGAGCAGCACAATGTTGAATATATCACTCAGCACCTGGAACAGACGAAGGACCACAACGATGAGAAAAGCCGATAGGGTAAGAAGGGCGATTTCGGAGTGAGGTTTCAAGTGACGGACAGAAAGCATGATTCGTGGTCAATGGAGTCTCGTTGGCTAGTCTTTGAGGTTGTCCTGGCATTGGAACTCAGCATGGTCATGACTTTGGTCTATCTCGACGGGTACACTCCTTCGAGGGACCTTGACACTTGGCGATATCTGCACGCATCCATCTTTCAGGGTCTTGCTGCTTTGATCAGTGTCAGCGTTTTGGTAGCCTTCTTCTACTACGAGCGAATCGAATCCCGTTTGGACAGATTGAGACAGTCTTGCTTGGATGCAGCCGGAGAATTGAGCCCGACTTTTCCCGACTATCTAGATGAGTTGAAGCTGCTCGACCTATTGACCGGAAGAAGAGCAATAATGAAGAAATACGAGGAAATCGTCAGCCACGCAAAGGTGCACGAGGAGAAAGGTGGCGAGGGTGGACCATCAGAAGATGAAGTTAATAACGCAAAAGAGGAATGGAAGTCCTGGTACCAACATTATTCCTCAACATGGGCACTCTACAAATCTTTGAAATCAGAAGAATTGACCAGACGCAGCGTAGGTCGTTTGGTGCGCTATTACGTCGTGCCAACGTTCATGCCGGTCGTTTGGTCGATAGTGGCACTAACCTTTAGTGACACCCTTACAGATACGAATCTGTCGTACACTTTTTGCCTTTTCGCAGCTTTGCTCCTCACATTGCTGTTCATTCTTCGCTTCGTCAATGCTCTGGCGTTCAGCATATGGAAGTTGCTCAAAGAAGAAGAACCATCTCAGTTTGAAGAAGAAGCAATCGCAGAATGGATGTCGTCGCTTCGCATTCCTTCGGACGTCGTCCTCATGATGGCGAAGAAGGATCAGAAGGAATAATCCTCCTTACGCGGACGGAGAGGATAGAGTCGTTCTCTTGCCTTCGAGGTCCATCCTGCAAGCAGGACAGAAGGATATGAGAACGCGCACACCGTCCTCGAGATGGAACTGAGGAATGTAAGCAGAAAGAGACTGGATGGACCAGGTAGGGGACATAAACAAGCGGCAGTGAACGTAAACAGCTCCTGAGAAGACATAAACAGAAAAAGACTGGACGGATTTATGTTCTATGCTTGGAGGTGCCAGGTGAAGGACATAAGCCCCTTGTTGTTCCTCCAGAATTCTGTCCGCCGTCCATTGAATCGAGTGCCCGGCCGACTGGCTTGTCCATCTTTCTGGTCCCTTCGGGCCCACTACATTGACCACTCGTGAAGTCCAGGCCAGTACCCGGGGCAAGCCTTCAAGAGTTTATTGCAGGTTCATGACATCAATAAGCCAATAGCCGTTCCTCATGACGGAATCGCCAGTTTTGACCTTGATGTCCGACTTGAATGAAGGCCCACCAAATACAAAGCTATGGTATTCCCCATTCTCGCCGCAGAAGGTTATTGGGACATCTGTGGCCTCTCTTCGCAGGTTCTCAATTCGTCTCATCCAGGCTTGGTCAATTCTTCTTCCCAAATCATCTTTCGTCAGGAACTTCGAGTCAAGTGCCACAACGATTGCCTTGAAGCCCGCACCAATGAATTCCTCGAGAATTTCCTTTTGGTCCATATTCCACAGAGGAAACATCGATCCCAATCCTGCCTTGCCGGCCACAGTCTCGCACCATTCGCGATTCTGTCTCACATCAATGTCTCCAAAGATCACTCCCTCAACGCCCTTGGATTTCAACTTCACAAGAGCTCCGAGGAATACCTCCTCATAGTTGCCGTTACCCACCGTCTTCTGCACCAGAGCTTTTCCTATGGCATCTGCCTGTCTCTGAATCAATTCTGCTCTGACACCATGAAATGCGACTCTTCCGCTATCTTCGCGATAGGTATTGAGGAGGTATTGAACGTCAAACCCCTCGGACACGGCTTTCCAGTATGCCAAGCAACAGTCCTTGCCGCCGCTCCACGAGACCGCGAACAGCACAATCACCTATCTCGTCTGCTCGACTTGTCCTTACGTATGCCCTTTGGAGCTAAATCATTGATGGAACTAGGATTGAGTCTATTCGGAAAGAGTCATCCACGAGAATCGAGCTAATTGAGAAAAGCCCATAGGGGAGGAAGGCTTCCTGCGTATCTCTCTGAATAGAGGTCTTTCGAATCAAGCCGACTAGATTCGTTTGAGCAGCTCCGCAACTTTGGAGGCAGACTTAGCTTCTCTCCGTTGCACGTAGAACACTCGTACTTCGCGGAGGTCTCGTTTCGGGATTCCCATGCATACAAGCCGGTCGTAGATAGTGACAGAAAGGTTTTTGATTCCCTCTTGGTCGCGAGGCGTCGGAACTATGAAAAATATCTTGGCGACGTTCGGAGTAAGATAGGCCTGGATTATGTCAGCAATTACTAAGTTCTTGTCCTTGAGCTCGCCGTCCAGAACTTCGAACAAGTAGACCTTGCCATGTCGAGTGATGAAATGCGCATCGGGTCTGTACAGAATTTGCTGCATTCCAGTCGTATGGTGAATGTGGATTGGAAGATCGTCTCCGTGGACCTCCCGAAAGCCACGCTTCGTGCCATAAGCCATTATGCCGTTCTGGACGATGCGATGATAGTGCTTTTTCACAGCGGTCTCCTCAACGTCGCCCTCGTCTCTTCGTGGGCTTCTTGCGTGTATAGAATGAAACGCGTACTCTTTTAGGCACTCTGACCTTAGCCCAGAAGGTTACCTTCTTCCTCCGAACCAAATTGATCCCAGCAGAGATATCTGCTATGGATGCCATAAGTCTATCGACCTGGCTCGGAAAAGCCCATAGGGGAGGAAAGGCGACGGATTACAATCCGGTTGACTGACAAGTCAATCGTGTGGAAAGGACTATAGGGAAGTAAGATCGATTGGAATGGTGAGGAGATGGTGATGAGGTGCCCTATTTGCCTGAGTCAGCTCAGTGAGACATCCATGAAGCGGTTCAAGAGAGGCGTAGGGGCCCTTTCTATCATTGCGATTGTCATCGTGCTTGGTTCGATGGCATACTGGGTGTTGAATGATCCGAATCGTGTGGATCTCAGTCACGATGTCCTCTTCCTAATGCCGAATACCCTTTCGTCATCAATGCATCAAGATGGAATGGATAGTCCCGGTGGGATAGTTGCCGTCTACGGGAATATCTCGAATCCGGCGTCGTGGCCGATCAAACCGCTCGTGACCATCGACATAAACATGAGTTCGAACTTGACATACTTCACCGTTCGGGCTGGTTCTATCGACCCCGGTGCCAGCGAGTACTTCTCGTGGGCGTATCACTTTGACCTCCTAGACGGACTTTCGACCAATGTCACGCTCAGGGTGTGGGGGAGCTAGGCTAGTAGCTCCTAGGCCAACCTGGGTGCCCGGGCGATTCTCTCATCCGAGAAGGCCTCCATGTTGGAGTGTGCCCGCGCCCTGACCATTGAATCCATTAGGAAGGAAAAGGAAAGGAGTTTAGGTCCGGGTTCAATCCCTGCTGATTGACGGGTCCTCGCGACTTACTGGCCGGTCAAGGGTTCGAATCCCTTCAGGCCCACCTCGATTTATGGCCATTAGTGTTGGATGACTTTCGCATTGAGCGGCTCTTCAACTTCATGGGCGCCATTGACACTGCTAAGAATCAGCGGGAGGAAGTCTTGAGCCATGCCGAGCGATACGGAGGGGAGATGCGCGACGAGGAGGTTAGGCCGAAAGCCATGGCTCAGTGGTTGCGAAGGCAAGGTAGGTGTATGCGGGAGACTGCTGACATCCTCAAGGAACTCCTCTCGACGGTTGGCGAGTGGTGCAAGGGCATGACCTGGGCGGATTCCACCGACAGGCAGTTTCTGAATCAGACGCCGAAAATGCTCAACCATGCGTGCCGATTCGCGTCCGTCCGTTCAACGAGGATGTCTCAGCAATATAACGCGCGTAAAGGGGGCTTCGGTGCGACGTCGGTCGCGTCACGCACGAGGAGACGGACAGACACGGGCGCACGTCGCGCAGGCGCCGACACGACGGACACGCGTACTCGCGAGGGGAAGGGGAGTTGAAGCCATGGCCTCATCACGGGCGGGGCGGCATCGGCAGACGCTCGAACTCGAGGTCGACGGGTAGGCTCGAGCCGAGGTGGTCCTCGGGGCGGATCTGCAGGGCGCGATTCTGAACTTCGGGCTCGTGATCATGTCAGGGCTGCCGACCGTCCTGCGGCCGCAGCCGATGTGTCTCAACGGGACGAAGAGCCACTTCCACCAGGGATCTTCGCGTGTTTTCGTCCTTCGGCTGCCGTTGAGATCTGATATCGGGCGGCCCCTGCTGCCTGGGCGGAACTCCACAGGAAAACTTATCTCTCTGGCGGGCGATTGATTGCCCGGATAGTTATGAGCTCGGCATCGGGGGGTTCGAGTGTAATCGCGGAAATTCGTAAGTTGAGGAAGGAAATCTTCGTGGATTTCCTGGTAGCCATTGGAGTCGCGCTCGTCGCGATTGCCGCGACCTTCGCGACCGATTTCCTAGAGTCAGCCCGGAGGGCTGTTATCTCTGTCGCATATGGTGGACTCGGTCTTGCACTGATACTAGTGTCATTGGTTGTGCATAAGCGGAAGAATGAGAACTGTTCGGAGGAGCCAGGAGAGGAGCCACCCACCGATGAAAGACGCGATGAGAAGACAGAGCCTTCCCCCCGAGACTGGGGCGAGGCACAAGTGCTCGCGACGATGATCTACGGTCAGGACAACACAACTTGGCTGGCTTTTTCACTTGCCATGACCACAGAGGTCTTGTTGCTTATAGGATTCTTCCAGATCACGCTCGAAGAGTTCCGTTGGGTGTTGGCGCTAGCTGGAGTCTTGGTCGGTCTCATTTTCAGGAACATGGTTATCAGGAGCAACGGTGATTTGGCGATTCTCTACAGCAAGACTAAGCGGAAGCACTTTGAAGAGACATTCGATCTCCCCAGCCACTGCCGAAAAGGAGTATCCGCTGGACTAACCATGAACGTGGCTCTCGGGGGTTGGATCATTGCGTGGCTGATTGCCTTGGGGGCCATCTTAATTGGCGTGATTGAGTAGCACAAACTCCATAGAGCATGATGCCAATCTGGATTCAGTGAGGACTGTGGGGAAACTAACATACATGGTGATGCCGAAATCACATCTGACCAGTCTGTTGGAGCAATGGAGACCGAAACCAGAGGACTCGCGACGGAACGAGCCCGCCACGGAGAAGGAGTACGAAACCTCATTGCTGGCATTCCTGCAAAAGGAACTCCCTGGTCTAAGAGTCTACAGCCAGGGTGGGAAGGGGTTGCAAAGGGCTGACATTGTGATTGAGCGGGGCACGGCCAAAGATGTCATCGAGGTTAAGAAAGGGCTGTCCTCGAACAACACGTATCAGAGGCTAGTCGGCCAGATTCAGGATTACTGCCGCGTCCAAGAGGGAAGGGTGTTCGTCGTCATCTGCGGAGATGATCTAGACCCCAAGTATGCCGAGGCACTGAAGCACATGTACAAACCACAGAGCGACAACATCGGAATATTCCACAAGCGTGGCAGGAAAGGGGTTACAACTATTGTGTGATTCCAGGGCGGGAAGGGCGCGTTGAGAATGAACGCTGAACAACTCTTCGCCCAGATCACCAAAGTGCGTTTTTGGATAGTTGTCGGCGCACTTGTGCTGATTGCTTTTCATCCAGAGTGGATCTTTGGGATGTTCAGAGAAGATCCGACTGCCTTGGATATCGTGTTGGGCGTCGTGGAAGGCGGGATTGCGTTGGCGGGGTTTTGTGTCCTGCTCTTTGGTTTCCCGGTCAGAGATTGGTTAGTTCGGGGGGTTGGACTGGCAATGGCTGGCGGCGGTGCATTTCTACTGTGGCTAACCTTCGGTTGAGAACCATGCTGGGCTGCACTCAGGCACGCAACCTCAAAAGAATCGGTCGGGCCGAAATTCCGATAGCAGTGGAGGTCGGGAACATCGGATAACTTGCTCAACTCGCCCAACTGCCGTGTTTAGACACTCGAGCGAGGGGAATGCTATGGTGCCCGCACAAGGTTTGAGATGCCCATCGAACAGGGAATAAGGGGATCGGGAAATGGCGTAGGGGGGCAGGGCAGGATGCCGGGTCCTCGTGACGTGATTGTGAGCAAGGGTGCCCTTGAGAACTCGAGCAACGCTCCTATTGACTTCGACGTGCGCCCGCGCGATCTTGTCGGCGCAATCGTGTTCAACGCGAGTTTGGAGACGCAGGTCGAGAAGCTCGTCAGAATCATCCGAAAGGCTAGGGAGAATTCCGGAGTCGAGAAGGAGTCTTGCCCGAGTCCCGCATCGAGTCCTGGGTCGAGTCTTTCATAGAATGGAGTTTCCGTGGAGTCCTCCCTGAGTAAAGCTCAAGATTGGGAAAGACCAGAGCAGCGAAAACAAGTGAGACGACGAGGGTGTCGACCACGATTGAGCGCCACGAATCTTTCAGCATCACCGAAAAAAGCAGACGCCAGATTTGGACGCATAGTATACTGAAGAGACTGATGGCCTCTTTTAGAACTCGCACGGAATATCATCGATATGGTCAAGCCAGTAACTCACAAAAGCCAGAGAGGGATCCAACTCCCTCGATTTCTTAAGAAATACCATGGCCACCTGGGGTTTTCCTTGTTTCAATAGAACCAGGCCCTTAGTGCCAAGCGCCGGAGCGAAATGAGGATTGAGATCGAGTGCGGAATCAACTGCTTTTTCCGCTTTGTCAAGCTTCCCAAGACTGACATATGACGATGCTAGTCTGGTGTACTCACTATCGTTCGTTCCTCCAAATTCGATACTCTTCTCAAGTTCTTCCGCCTCCTTTTCGAAATTCGCTAAACTGCGGTAGATTGTCGCCAAATTCGAATGTGGCATCCAATTCGATGGATCGATTTTCACCGATTTATCGAGTAATCCCTTGGCTTCGGCGAGCCGGTGAGCCTCGATCGAAGCTAATCCCGCTGAGTTCAGCAAGGCGCCGCTCGGTTCATTCACCAGGGCAAGAGCAGCCTTGTACGATTCAACGGATTCGTCGGCTCTTCCTAGTCTCCTAAGGCATTGTCCGCGATTCTCCCATATCAGTGGATCTCCTGGAGATAGAAGCGCGAGTCTATCATAAATCACGATTGCCTCCGCAAGCCTGCCCAAGTCTCGCATCAGGTTAGCATAGTTGCCAATTATCGGCACGGAATTAGGCGCCAGATCTCTCGCTTTCTTAAATGTTGCCATTGATTCATCAGTGATTCCGACATCTCGAAGGTCGTTCGCCAATTCAAACAGCACCGCTGCCGACGTTGGCTCAAGCTCTGCCGCTCTTTTGCACAATTCCACCGCTTCGTGAAGCTTCCCGTTGCGTCTGGCGCAAATGGCCATCCCCCAGTAACCTCTGTAATCTTCTGGATGCATTTCCGTGTAGGTGCGATAGAATTCATTGGAAAGAAGAACATCCCCCGTGTCCAGAGCAGCGTTCGCAAGAGTGAGTTGGATTTCGGGGACAAGGATACCTCCATGCCCTTGGAGTTGGAGAGCAAGATCCAAAGCCTCCTTGGGTTTCCCTCCCCGAACCAACGCTTTGACGCATTGCATGAGAGTCCAAGGGTTCTTAGGGTCAACTTTGTGACTCCTGCGGGAGTATTCAACTGAATCCTCAACCAAGCCCATTCGCATCAAGGCAACGGAGACGTTATTCAGAATGCTTGGATCATTGGGGAATTTCTTGAGTCCACTCATGAGATTGGCCATTCCCGAGGCATAGTCTTCGCGCAGTAATTGTGTTGCAGCAAGCGCGTTATAGCAAGCAGCACTTGGTTCTATACGCAGAGATGCCTCGAAACGCTCCTCCGCTTTGGAGTAGTTTTGTTCGGTTACAAATCTTAGACCAGCATCGTAAAGATCCTGAGCATTCGGCATTAGACTAACTGGCCTGCTGGTGTCAATTCGTGGAATCAATGGATCTGCGTCTTGAATAGACTGAGCCACACCGGTTGGCCCGGGGCCGGACCCCAGAAGTCTAGATACTGCTCGTCCTCTTAAGGCAATCCAATTCTCCTTCCGGAGGATTCTGAGGAAGTCCTCTGGCAGAACGATTCTCACATAATCGGGTTCCGATTGGGAAATCTCTTTGATCAAAGCTAGAATCCTATTCTTGTGCTCAGTTGGGTCAGAACATAAGACAAGAACGAATCGGTCGCAATCAAACTTCTTGGATCGCATGACCTGCGCAAGGACCGAGCTCTGAAATCCTGCCTGCTGATGATCATATTGCGATTTGAGCTGCCATCCAATAGTGAGTTGTTTGTGAGTGGATTTCATTAGAATATCCACACCATCTTCCGAAATACCGTGAATCTGGACGGAATGTACCAGGTCAGGCAAGACACTTGTCAATGAATTCAAGAATTCCTCTAGTACTTTCACAGCATGATCGTGCGAAAGACACGCCATGTCAACATCTGCTGGACTCAAATCTTGATTCCCCAGGAAAGCGGCAAGCAAACTCGCTTCAAGGACTCCTTTTCTTGCTGAGGAGAATTGACGAGGCAATCTTCTATTGACGCTGAAATTCTTGCTGACCGTGAGACCACACTGCAGATGCATCCCTCTTCTCTTTGATAAGCCTTGATACTCCGTCGGCTTCCGCCAATTCAGCTCTCCCCTTCGGCTTCCATTGATAATCCGAATCCCTAGCCTGAACTCTAATCTCTAGGAGATAGAACGAACCTGACTCCCACCAAGTTCTCGGAGATGTTTCTTTGGTGAGAGCCTGTAAAACGATTGTCAGGCTGGACAATAGCTGGCTCTTTGCAGGTTTGGGTCCCTTCGCGCCCGCTCTCGTCTTACTGGCTGAGATCTAGTCAGCGATTTTGGGTTTCTGCGATGAGGGCTTCCCGTTTTCGCGCCCGTCGTGCTCGCATTCCCATTACGTCAGCGAAAGTAGCTTGAGTCAGGGGAGTCTGTGCACTTGAACGGCTATGCCCCTAGAAACGCCTAGAATCGCGTGGGATAAACGAGTTGCAGCGCAGAGGGGTTTCGAACAGGGATTGGAGACAGGTGTCGGAAAGTGAGCGTTTCCAGCGCTGGCTGCTGACAACCGTGGACTGAAGCACTAAGGATCATTGTCAACCTCTCTCGCGATTCGCTCAATGCGCTTCTTGAGAGGGGGATGGTAGTCTGCGTGGAGCGCGTCAAAGAGAATGTTCCTGAGCACCCTCTGAGCGCGGCTCATCTCCCTGGGCGGGAAAGTCATAGCCTTCAACGCAACCTCTGAGGGCCGAGCTATGCCGAATTCCGCCTTCATGTGTCGCGCGGCCCATAGATCCGACCGTGTTTCCCCTATTCGCAGAAATGGCATGGAACCATACCATGTCGCCGGAACAATCAAAACGGCCAGAGATGACCATGGTGGCTGAAGATTCCGAAATAGGGCAAGGTAAATGAACAGGCTGGTCCAGCCAATCACATTGAACAGATAAGCAAACCAGTCTCTCATTCCTCTGAGGTGTCGCTCCTCGTGGAGCAGAATGAATCTCAGGCTATCGGCATCGAAGGAGCAATTGCCGAACCCATAGTAGATGGTCCGAAAATGGTAGGTGCCTGCGTGAAATTCTGGATAACGATCTGGTCCATCGTTCTTGAACCGTCTCAGTCTATGAGTTGGGCGTACAAGTCCGGAGTCCTGTAGCTCTCGGAAAACACGCTTGATCAGTTCCTCTTGTTGAGCATCGGTCACAAGGCACCTCTGGATTGCCTATCATTCAATGAACCCTCGCAGCTGAGCATCAATACTATCCCAAGACAAGAAGAAGGGCTTTCCCGTGATCACCACAGTGATTCGAGATCCGCTAATACTATATGTTCCAGTGAGTCCCATACCGGAGAATCGCCCTCCGCGAAGGTCGCCTACGAAGATTACGCCCTTCGCTGCGGCTGCCACCTTGATATGCTCTAACTTCCGCGCGGGATCACCCATCAATGTGTATACGAATGTCTGTGCCATCACCTACTCCTCAGTTGAAGTGAATGCCCCGGAGACACATGCAGCTAAGCCGAGACGGTCTCAGGTATTTTGATACGATTGATACTGAATACTACCAGGATATTCCTAATTCACTGAACAAGGTGCGCCAGTTCATGACATCTGCCTGCACCCCTCGTCGGTCAAGGAGCATCTCAAGATGACCGATTCCCTTGTACGTTCCGCTGCTCACAACAACTATGCAAACCTTGACCCTCGCATCGTTCACGAAGGCCTTCACCTGAGGAAGAGCACGCTCAAGGGTGTAATAGGGTTCTACTTCGTATACTAGGCCATCCGTTGGTATCCATACATCGGGCCTATAACTTCCACCTCTTGGGCCCTGAAAAGTGGGAGGCTTTCGGAATCCGCGACAGTGGTCGGCGTAGACATCGTCACCATGGTCCCTGTGAAAGCGCGCCAGCTTACGAACAACCCAATCATGTTCAGCCATCTCATCCTCCAATGAGTATCACGGCCAGATTAGAAGGACTTTGTTGTCGCCCAGCTCGGAAAAGCCCACAGGGGAGGAAAGGGATATTGGAAGGAAAGACGAATCGGGACGAGGAAGAATCTTGGTTACGAAGAAGATAGCAGTGCGTGGGGCTATTGTTGCGCTGGTTGTCGGCGCGGTCCTGATCGTGCTAGGAACGGTGATAATTGAAGGAGCACGGCACGAAGCCGGTTTCAGGTTCGGCGACATTTCTCGGGACCAGCTCTTCCTCTACGATTCCTGGGATTTCTTTGAGCTAGTGACGGGAATCATCCTGACTCTCGCGGGCACTGCTACGGTCTCGGTGTCGCTGACTTATCTGTTATTAAACAGAAAAAGGAAAGGAGTTTGAGCCGAGCGGTCAATCCATTTTGATTGAACCGGTCATATAATTGTCTGGCTTTTCGAGTAGGTTTTTTGGATATAAATTCTACTGGTCTAACTGAAGTCCGGCTCCAAAGGCTCCTCCTTTGGCTCGTCCACGAGCCAAAGCTTATCCC
>Ga0315281_10012005_pt1 | contig 11833 bp, 12 predicted proteins | sample YL17G07_0_MG_FD_204540 | JGI IMG/M metagenome (GOLD analysis project Ga0315281, IMG submission 204540) | Sediment microbial communities from Yellowstone Lake, YNP, Wyoming, USA - YL17G07_0 | ecosystem: Environmental > Aquatic > Freshwater > Lake > Sediment | place: USA: Wyoming | collected... | reverse complement strand
TGCTAAAATGTGCGATATGGCAGAGAACCAATATAATCTTTTACGTTGTCCTGTTGAAAACCCTGGCGGAATAAACGATACTACTATCAATAAAGGAGGCATCCAATGAGTAAAGAAAAAAACAAGAAAAAAGCAAGTGAAAAGAAAAAACCACAGCACACACTTAAAGAGAAAAGACAATTGAAAAAAGAAAAAAACGCCTCGCTAACAACGAAGGGTTTTAATGAGACGTTGGCAACTTAAGGAGAGATAGCTTAGGGTCTGGTCTTGCAATATCACATTTCTAAACTCTTAGCTTTTTTAAAGTCATCAAAAACGTGGAAAGATGGGCTTCAGCATCCTGAAAGGAAAAATTATAGAAACTCACATCTTATTTTGTTATAGTTTAGGCTATGAAGATTGCAATCTTAGGTGCTCCGGGATGTGTTGGCCGAAATCTTATCAAGAAGCTTCTTGAATCCCCTGAATATGAAATCATAGCCTCATACCGGAAAAAACAAGATGCTGAATCTCTGAAGCATGAGCGTCTCATCTGGAGGCAGGTTGATTTGCATGACATCTCAAGTGCAGAGAATTTCTTACAAGGTGCAGATGTCTTAATCTACCTTATCCATTCCCTCGGAGCTAAGGACTTTGAATTCCTTGATGTTCAATTTGCCAATACAGCAGGGCATGCTGCTCAACATGTAGGGATCAAAAAAATCATCTACCTCGGCGGTATTGTCCCATCGGGCAAACATGTATCACCTTACCTTCTGAGCAGGATGAAGACTGGGAAGGCACTCGCCTCCTATGAAATCCCTGTTGGGGAAGCACGTGCAAGTATCCTTTTAGCAACCTGCAGCGCTTCCTATCTCATTGTGTATTACCTTGCAAAACGCCTCCCTATAATGATTACGCCCCGATGGCTGAACTCTCTCTGTGCACCGATTGCACTTGAAGATGCAGTGAGTGTTCTTGAAAAGTTAGTCCAGCGACCTATTTCAGGACATGAGATCTTTGAAATAGGGTCAGATATAGTACATTATCGTGACCTCCTTGCGCTCTGCGGGAAGGCAATACGCGGGGTTAAGAACTTTATTGTTCCAGTTCCCCTTTTCGCAATCCATTTATCTGCCCTCTGGATAAAATTGATTACAGGAGTCCCTAACAGCGTCGGGATTGCCCTCGCGGAAGGTCTGAGGAGTGACACCATACCTTCGAATAACCGTTTCAGAGAGGTTGCCGGAAGAGACCCCATTCCTCTTGAATCAGTGCTCGAGAGACTTGCAGAGGAGATGAGGAAGAAGACAGGTAAGAAAGGCAGCTCTAAAAATTAACCTATTTAATTCATGAAGTTTGCACTTAAGTAGGATGCAGTATCTTCGCTCATTCTCGCCCCGATAAGATCGGGACTCTCTATGAGTCGTAGACCGAGGCTTTTGCCTCTTTATTGTAATTGTATTCTTAACCCAGAGATGCAGACATTGCTCAAAAATTTATTTAACTTGATAAATCATTGGGAATATTTTTATTCGTTTTTTCCGCTAAAACATTCCAAAAACCATCAGTTAAAGGTACACTAAGGTATCAAAAAATAAATTTTCTCACAACATCTGCATCTCACAATTGTATTATTTGGATTAAAGGAATATCAGCAAAAGAATCCGCTCAAATACTGTATCCTACTTACTTTAAGAATAATGTGGATTAATTAACTTTCTGATGCTGTTTTGAGGTCTTTGAGGAAAGTCTTTATGAGAGTCTGCATCTTCCCTTTGGGGAGGAGGAAACCGAGAGACTTAACAAGGGGGCCGCTATAAGTTTCCCTACTTGTTACTATTATGCCTCTTTCATTGCTCTGAAAAGAGAATTTGTTTCGAGCAGAGAACCCTTTTTTCTTTGCAGACCAAACGATGCTCTTATGAGGGATTACCTCTTCTATCTGTATCTTAGCTTTGATAGGTAGAAAAAAAGGGTGGAAAGAGCATGAGATCTCGCTTCCATGGGAAAGACAGTCCTCGCCTGAATTAACATTTCTCATGACTGTATTCCAGTCTTTCCAGCAGGTGAGATTGGTAAATGTATCCCATACTTTATCCATCTTTGCATGAATTAGTATGGACTCTTCGATTACCATTATTGATTACAGCTTACCATTATCAATCTTATAATTATAGTATTTAAGAATTATTTTTTCTAAAATTTCTCTGATGAAGAAGTGTCTTTTTTTTATGATGGAATTTAACTTTAATTTTTAATCAAAGAATTCCTCGAAGCTCAGCTTCGGGGTTGTAATAATATAAACATAGTAAGACATGTTCATAGATAAAAATGTCATTCCGCACTTGATGCGGAATCCAGTTCCTTATTTTCTGGATTCTCCGGTCAAGAGGCTGTGTCACAATGGTAGTCGCAGGCTTTAGCCTGCGACTACATTTGTAGGACAGTCTGCTTGCTGTGGGGTAGTTCATTAGTTAATTAAAGGAAATGAAATCATTAAAATAGAGACAAAAGAAATATGGAGAAAATCAAAATCGGGATAAGTTCATGTCTACTTGGAGAGAAGGTCCGGTATGATGGTGGCCACAAATTGGATAGATACATTACAGATACCCTCTCATACCAGTCATCGATGAGGGGAGGCTTCATGATCCTAACTTAAGGGAGAACTTCATAGGGAGGGTTTTTGTATATAAGAGGTGGAAGGAATTCTTGGAGAAATAATTGAGATTTAGGGGAAAAATATGTAGCTCAAAAAGATTGATTTTTTATTCTATTTTTTCTGTATACTAATATCAAGTCTCGGGGGAAGGTATGGCAAAGAAGGCTGCCCAATCTAATATTCTGTTAGATGAACAAATGGATAAAGTAAAATGCTGGGAAATTTTTCAGTGTAACAAGAAAGAATGCCCAGCCTACAAATCACGGAACCTCAGATGCTGGCTTTTTTCAGGAACCCATTGTCGGGATTCAATACAAGGCAAATTCATAGATAAGATAGAAATGTGCCTTGATTGTGAAGTTTTTAGGAAAAATATGGATATTTACAGCATGAGAAATACTTGTGAGATTTTTAATGAACAGTTAAAGGATTATAAACAGATTGTTGAAGATAGAGATAGTGAACTGGAGAATATTGGTATTGAGTTGGCCATTGGCTTATCCGAGGTTTTCGAGGCATTAAAGATGATTTCTTCTGGAGATCCTTTAGTCAGAATAACTGAGACCTCAAATATTGAATTGATTAGTAAGTTAAAACATTTGGTTAATTTAACTGCGCAAAACATCGAAGAAATTGTTGAACTATCTCATGAATTTGCCATTGGTCTTGCTGAACATTTTGACGTATTGCACAGGGTCTCAAAGGCTAATCTCAACTCTCGAATTTCTGATAATTCCAAAAATGAGCTTTTAAAAGCCTTAGGAAAGGTAACAAACCAGATGATAGAAAGTGTATCCAGAGAAATCACTGAACGGAAAAAGGCAGAGGAACGTTTTAAACAGGTAGCCGAAAGTGCAGGTGAATGGATTTGGGAAGTCGATGCGAATGGCTTATACACGTATTCAAGCCGTGTTGTGGAAAAAATACTTGGTTATATTCGAGAAGAAATTGTAGGGAAGAAACATTTTTATGATTTCTTTTTGCCAGTTATTAAGGAGGAACTTAAAGAAAAAACATTTAAGGCTTTTCATATGAAAGCAGTCTTTAAAAATTTCGTTAATGCACATGTACATAAAAATGGCCAGGTAGTCTTTCTTGAGAAAAGTGGAACCCCAGTTTTAGATGAGATGGGAAATCTTCTCGGATATCGGGGTGTGGATACAGACATCACCGAGCGCAAAAAGGCAGACGAGGCACTTCGGGTTTCTGAAGAGAAATATAGAGTTGTTTTCGAAACTACCGGAACTGCGATAGTAATAGTCAAAGACGATATAATATCCATGGTAAACACGGAATTCGAAAAGCTATCAGGTTACTCTAAAGAAGAAGTAGAAGGTAAGAAAAGCTGGAGAGAATTCATCATAAAAGAAGATTTAGAGAGAATAGAAAAATATTATCGTTTGTACAAGATTGACCCCGGTGCTGTTCCAGATACCTATGAGTTTAAGGCTTGTGACAGATATGGAAACATTAAAGATATTTTTATGAGAATCGCTTTGATTCCTAATACAAAAAAGCTGGTGGTATCTCTTTTAGATATTACGGAGCATAAACAGGCTGAAGAGAGCCTCAGGATATCGTTCAAGGAAAAGGAAATACTTCTGAGAGAGGTTCACCACAGGACAAAGAACAACCTGCAGGTGATTTTAAGTCTGCTCGACCTTCAGTCTCTAACCATCAGAGATAAAAAAATGTTAGGAGGGATAAAAGATATTCAGAACAGAATCAGATCAATCGCTCTTGTCCATGAGAAGCTCTATCAATCGAAAGATTTGTCCAATGTCAACCTCAAGAATTATATTCAAGAAGTTACAAATGCCCTAATAAAAAGTTACGAAGGGAGTAAACATAGAATATCTTTAATACTGGATATTGATAATATTCTCATATCTCTTGACACTATTACTACATGCGGTTTGATTGTCAATGAACTTGTGTCCAACTCTCTAAAGTATGCTTTCCCGAATAACAGAAAAGGCAAAATTAAGATAGCGCTTCACGCAACAGATGGAGATGAAATGGAACTTCAGATTAGCGATGATGGCATTGGCTTGCCCGAAGGTTTAGATTTCAGGAATACAAAATCATTGGGCTTGAAACTTGTTCGCTGGTTGGCAGAGGATCAGTTGGGAGGAGAGGTCGGATTAAAAGGGAAAAAAGGAACTGTCTTTTTAATAAAATTTAAGGAAACAACAAAGGCATGAAAAGTATATAAGGCCATGACAAGGAAAAAAATCTTAATTGTTGAAGATGAAGTTATCACAGCCATGAGCTTACAACATTTATTAGAGCATTGGGGTTGTGGAAAATGTGAACAGGTGTCATCAGGGAAAGAAGCAATTGAAAAAGCCATGAGTGAAAAGCCGGATATCGTGCTGATAGATATAAACCTGAGAGGAGAAACAAATGGAATAGAAACAGCCAAACAATTACAAGCCCGTTTTTGTGTGCCTATTATTTTCATCACCGGGTATTCAGATGAAGAGACTATTAAAGAAGCAAAAAAAATCAAACCAGTTGGATATTTTGTTAAACCCCTGGACTTTTATGAATTAAAATCGACTATTGAGTCGGTTACACATAGGCAAAAAAAGAATTTGAAACAAGAAAAGAAATTAAAACAAAAAAAGAACAGATAATTCCTTCTTCCCGCTTTCTTAAAACTCTCGCATTCCTGGCATCATGGGCATGGATATCTTCTCGTAACCGGAAGGCACCTCGAAGAGATTATCAGGCTGTTTATCCATTTTGATATTCTTAAACTCTGAGCTCCAGCTTCCATCTATGGCAGCAGTTTTTATGGGGAAGTTTATATCCTTTGCAATCCACTGATAAACCTTTTGAACTTCATTGCCTTCTTTGTAAGTAACTTCGTATTTATCAGAAGTATGTCCGTTGATGTTCTCAGAGCCAATGAGTTTTCTACTTATTTCGCCAGTAAATTTCTCCTCAACCTTTGGTTTCTGGTTTGGATCGAGTGTCATTTCCATATATGATTTTTCTTCTGGCATCACTATCCACACGGTGTTCTTATCCTGCCGCATAATGGTGTAGCCAGGCTGCCCTTTTAGTTCAATTCGAAACTTTTTATCCTTCATATAAATCTTTGATGTTATGCCCTCTCCTTTGTGTTTTGTTATCTGGTCCGCTGAAAATTCAAGGGCATACGCTCCGTGGAGAGATATTAAAACAAACGCTATAACAAATAATGATGTAAATACTTTTTTCATGGGATGCCTCCTTAATATTAAGTGTCTAAATTTACCATAATTGGTATTTTAGTAGTCAACTCAAAAGGGTTTTGGGCCTGAATTTAGTTGCGTATGTCACCCTGAACTTGGTTCAGGGTCTCAGGAACATATTTATTGATTTATGAGATGCTGAAACAAGTTCAGCAAGACAGAAAAAGGTAAAGAAAGGACGAAAATTACTGTCAGTCGTGTTAATGTCCTAATCACAATTTGACCCCCAAGAACGGTTTGCTATATACACTATAAGCTTTCAGTTACAAAGTAAGGTTTTTTGGGTATAATATTAGATATTTCATAATCTTAGGCAGAGGGGGGTGAGAATGGGAGAACTCGAAAGGCAGAGGAAAGAAATAGATGATATCGATAACGAAATCCTCAGGCTCCTTAACAAAAGGGCCGAGACTGTTATTGAAATCGCCCATATCAAGAGGAATGAAAGGGCAAAGTTCTACTCTCCTGAACGTGAAAGGGAGATCCTCGAACGTCTCACATCTATTAATAAAGGGCCTTTTCCAAATGATACACTGAAAGTTATATACAGGGAAATCCTCTCTGCATCCCTTTCCCTGGAGGAACCTCTCAAGGTCGCATGTCTTGGCCCTCTGGCAACTTATACGCATCTGGCAGCATTGAGGCATTTCGGCTCATCAGCCTCTTTTTTGCCAGTAGAAAGTATTAAGGCAGTATTCGATACTGTCGACTCCGGAAAGACAGAATTTGGAGTCGTGCCCATCGAGAACTCAAACGAGGGGGTTATCAGTTCTACGCTTGATCTCTTTATGGACTATGATCTCAAGGTCTCTGCAGAGGTAATGCTCGAGATATCCCATAATCTCCTCTCAAAGAGTGGCGATAAATCAAAGATCAAAAAGGTATACTCCAATCCACAGGCGACTGCACAATGCAGGCGCTGGATTGAAACAAATCTGATAGGGATTCCAATCCTCGAATCCACAAGTACTGCAAAGGCAGCAGAGATTGCATCACAGGATGATGAAGCTGCAGCCATAGCGAGCGAGGTGGCTGCAAAGGTATACGACCTGCATTTTGTTGAAAAGAATATCGGCGACAGCAAGCACAACTATACGAGATTCCTTGTTATTTCCAAAGAATATCCTTCAAAGACCGGAAAAGACAAGACATCTATTATGTTTTCGATTAAGGATAGGCCAGGGGCGCTCCATGATATCCTTGTGCCCTTTAAGAAGGCAAAGATTAATCTGACAAAGATAGAGTCGAGGCCGTCGAAAAGGAAGGCATGGGAATATATCTTTTTTGTGGATATGGAGGGTCATGTTGATGACAAACGGGTAAGGAAGGCGATTGATAGCATAAGAGATAGCTGCCTTTATGTAAAGATTCTTGGTTCCTATCCCCATGGTGGAACTTGATGATTAGACCGCCGGAGTATATCTCAACCCTCAAGCCTTATGTCCCTGGGAAACCAATAGAGGAGCTCGAAAGAGAACTCGGAATTAAAGACTCTATAAAACTGGCCTCCAATGAGAACCCCATTGGTCCTTCACCTATGGCTCTAAGGGCTATTATAGATGCTTTAATGAATTCGAATCCTTCCATCAGCATTAACAGATACCCTGATGGAAGTGGATACTGGCTTAAAAAGGAGCTGTCCGGGAAGCTCTCTGTTAGCGAAGACGAGATTATTCTCGGGAATGGCTCGAATGAGCTGATCGATATTGCTGTGAGGACCTTTCTACAATTAGGTGATGAGGCTGTTATGGCTTATCCGTCTTTTGTTGTCTTTCCCATGTCTGTCCAGGCAGCAGGTGCTAAGCCGGTTCAAGTACCGCTAAGGGATTACACACATAATCTTGAGGCAATGGCAGATGCTGTTATTTCCGGGACAAAGATGATATTTATAGCGAATCCAAATAATCCCACCGGTACGATAAATAAAAAAAATGAATTCGACTGTTTAATGGATAAACTTCCAGAAGGGATTTTGGTCATAGCTGATGAGGCTTATCATGAATATGTAGCAGATACTGATTATGCTGACAGCATGAAGCATTTCAGGGCCGGAAGGGATATCCTAATACTCAGGACATTTTCAAAAATCTATGGTCTTGCAGGTCTCAGGATCGGATACGGCATTGCAAGAAAAGATATAATCCAGGAGATGGATAAACTCAGACCACCCTTTAACACGAACTCTTTAGCTCAAAATGCAGCTATACATGCACTTAAAGATGAGGCCCATATCAGGCATTCACAGGAAATAAACGAACAGGGGAAAAGATATTTTTACAGAGAATTTAAATCCCTTAATATAAAATATGTTCCTACAGAGGCGAATTTTATCTATATCCTTTTGGAGCGTGATTCAAAAGTGTTCTATAATGAAATGCTGAGACAGGGCGTGATAGCAAGGCCTGTAGGGCATGAAGAGATAAGGGTGACCATAGGTCTGCCCGAAGAGAATGAGAGATTTATTGAAGCCATAAGAGCCGTAATGCGTAATGCGTAATGAGTTATCAGTAAAAAAGAACTTTCGTAACGCATCACGGGTTATGCATTACGAATTTTGGAGGAGCAAATGGACATTATTGTTATAAAGCCGACTGCAACAGAAGAAGATATAAGGCGCATTGTGAAGAAACTCGAAAGTCGTGGTCTCGATGTAAACATATCAAAAGGTACTGAGAGGACAGTGATAGGTGTTATCGGAGACACTTCAAAAATAAGTGAAGAGGAAGAGAATGCTATAAGGGTAATGCCGGGGATTGAAGATGTAATGAGGATACTCAAACCCTATAAGCTTGCAAGCAGGGATTTCAAGGCAGAAGATACCACTATTGATATAAGGGGGAACGTTATAGGGGGTAAAAAGATACAGGTAATAGCAGGCCCGTGCGCTGTTGAGAGCAAGACAATGATTATAAACATAGCAGAGAAGGTCAAGGAAGCCGGTGCTTCTTTCCTCAGAGGAGGTGCTTTCAAACCCCGCACTTCTCCATATTCATTCCAGGGACTTGGAGAAGAAGGACTTAAGTATCTTGCAGAGGCAAGGGAGAAGACAGGACTTCCTGTTGTAACAGAGCTGATGGATCCCAGAGATATTGAGGTTGTTCTTAAGTATGCAGATATAGTGCAGATCGGTGCAAGGAATATGCAGAATTTCAGACTCCTCCTTGAGGTGGGCGCATGCGACAAACCGATCTTGCTCAAAAGGGGTTTTGCAGCTACGATAAAAGAATTGCTTATGGCTGCTGAATATATTATGTCAAAAGGTAATCAGAAAATAATCCTCTGTGAGAGAGGAGTAAGGACATTTGAGACGGCAACAAGGAATACCCTTGATCTCAGCGCAATACCGGTTCTCAAGCAGCTTACCCATCTCCCTGTTGTTGTTGATCCAAGCCACGGGGTTGGCAAGTGGGACCTTGTTGCTCCTATGTCAAAGGCTTCTATTGCTGCTGGCACGGATGGACTTCTCATAGAGGTGCATATAAATCCAGAAGAGGCACTATCAGATGGGGAGCAGTCTCTAAGGCCTGATTACTTTAAAAAGTTAATGAATGAATTAAAACCCATAGCCATTGCTGTCGGAAGGGAAATATGATAAAAAAACAGGGAACCGGAGACACGGCGACTGAGAGACACGTGGATACATCTCCCCTTCACCGTTTCTACGATTCACTGATTTGTTTTAACAAGGTAACAATACTGGGTGTTGGATTGATTGGAGCATCCTTTGCCCTTGCAATGAAGAAGTATAAACTCTGTGACCACATTACTGGAAATGGAAGGAGCCTTGAAAACCTTCAAAAGGCAAAGGAGATGAAGATAATCGACTCTTTTGAGCTCGATCCTGCGAAGGCATGTAATGACTCAGACCTTATTATCTTTGCAACCCCTGTAGGAAGCTTTCTTGAAATTGCAAGAAAAGTGCGGAGTTCTTTTAAAAAGAGTGCCATAGTTACGGATGTTGGGAGTGTTAAGGGCAGGCTTGTTAAAGATATGGAGGCTCTTATGCCGGAAGGCACTTATTTTATTGGTGGCCATCCTATAGCAGGCAGCAGCCGTTCAGGGGTAGATACAGCAAGGGCTGAAATCTTCATGGAGTCAAAATGCATTATTACACCTACAGAGAAGACTTCAAAAGATGCGCTTGATAAGGTTGTCTATATATGGAAGACCTTTGGCTCAATCGTAGAACTCGTAAATCCTGAGGAGCATGACAGGATATATGCAGCAGTAAGCCATCTTCCTCATATTATTGCATATGCAATAGTAAATACTGTTGGAGATTTAGATAGTTCATATCTAAAGTTTGCAGGTCAGGGTTTTATAGGTGCTACGAGGATTGCATCCAGTTCACCCGAACTCTGGCGTGATATATGTATCCTTAACAAAGAGAATCTCCTCCAGACTATAGAGATCTTCAAGAACAATCTCGAACGGCTAAGCCAGTATCTCAAGGCCTCGGATTTCAAGTCCCTTGAAAAGGAATTCAAAAAGGCCCGGACACTGAGGGAAGGTATTGGACAGAATTGAACTCTGCAGGGCAAAAAGCTTCAAAGGCAAGTTTTCCCCACCTCCTGATAAGTCTATATCCCATAGAACTGTAATATTCTCCTGCCTTTCAAAAGGTAAAAGCATCATAAAAAACTTTCTCAGAGCTGAAGACACAATAAGCACTGTTAATGCTATGAGGGCGCTCGGCATTGAAATACAAGAAAATATAATCCCCCCCACCCATCCCTCCCCCTCGAGGGGGGAAGGCAAGGGAGGGGGGGGAAGCTCCGATCACCGACCTCCGACCTGCGAACTTATAATTAATGGGCGTGGATTATATGGTCTTAAAGAGCCTTTTGATATCATTGACTGCAGAAACTCAGGTACTACAATGAGACTCCTCTCAGGAGTACTCTCAGGGAATTCCTTCTTTTCTGTCCTTACAGGGGATGAGTCTTTAAGGCAAAGACCAATGTCGAGGGTCATCTTACCTTTAAGACAGATGGGGGCTGAGATAATGGCAAGGGAAGAGGATAAATATCCCCCTGTTGCTATCAAGGGGGGGAGGCTTAGGGCGATAAATTATTCCTTGCCAGTAGCGAGTGCACAGGTCAAGTCAGCCATCCTACTTGCTGGTCTTTATGCAGATGGCGAAACAGAGGTAATAGAACCTTTCAGGTCAAGAGACCACACCGAACGGATGCTCCCTGCCTTTGGTGCTGAAATAAATGTTGAGGGACTTCATATCAAGATTAAGAGCAGTTCAGAACTTAAGGGATTAGAGATTTATGTACCCGGGGATTTTTCATCGGCAGCATTCTTTATTGTTGGTGCAATGCTAATCAAAGATTCTGAGGTTACTATCAGTGATGTCGGATTGAATCCTACGAGGACGGGGCTTTTAAGTGCATTAAAAGAGATGGAAGCAGATTTTGATATTTCCAATATGAGAGATGTGTCAGGTGAACCTGTTGCAGACATATACTTTAAAGGCGGAGGAGACATTAAGGCTATCCATATAACAGGGGAAAAGATCCCTGCCCTGATTGATGAGTTTCCAGTCCTCTGTGTGGCAGCAACTCAGGCTGAAGGGATAACTACGATCAGAGGGGCAGAGGAGCTGAGAGTGAAAGAGTCTGACAGGATTAAGGCAATGGCAAAAGAACTCAGAAAGATGGGAGCTGAGATTGAGGAGTTTAAAGATGGTTTGAACATCAAGGGGAAAGTGAAGCTGAGGGGTGCTACTGTTGAAAGTCATGGTGACCACAGGGTTGCTATGGCACTTAGCATCGCAGCCCTGGTTGCAGACGGTACAACCACGATCAATGGTGTATCGTCTGTAAACATATCGTTTCCCGGATTTTTCGATATATTGAAGGGTTTGACTAAAAAATAAAATTAATCTAACAGTTGTTGATACTAAGGCGTAGCAACTTGACGTTACTGATACAGGCTTTGT
>Ga0315281_10012004_pt1 | contig 11833 bp, 11 predicted proteins | sample YL17G07_0_MG_FD_204540 | JGI IMG/M metagenome (GOLD analysis project Ga0315281, IMG submission 204540) | Sediment microbial communities from Yellowstone Lake, YNP, Wyoming, USA - YL17G07_0 | ecosystem: Environmental > Aquatic > Freshwater > Lake > Sediment | place: USA: Wyoming | collected... | reverse complement strand
ATGGGTTGCCCAATACCGCTTGAGGTATCCTCCGGTCTTCGGACCGGAGGCGGATTGAAACGCCACTACCGCGCCCGTTTGATCCAAGGCTTGTAGTATCCTCCGGTCTTCGGACCGGAGGCGGATTGAAACCCGATGTATCAAGGCTACGCCTTGGCACAGATTGCGTATCCTCCGGTCTTCGGACCGGAGGCGGATTGAAACCCTTATGCCGACGTGGCCGCGTCGTACATCGCGGAGTATCCTCCGGTCTTCGGACCGGAGGCGGATTGAAACCTCGCCTCGTACTCGCACACGGGGGCCGTGCGGGGTATCCTCCGGTCTTCGGACCGGAGGCGGATTGAAACATGCTAAGAGACACTCCCCCGGCCTTCGGTACACGTATCCTCCGGTCTTCGGAACCGTTTCGCGAGATGATGAAGAAACACGGTGTTCCGGGGACGGACCACTTATGGACGCTTGGAGCCCTCGCGTTCGGCGCCCAGAATGCCTGGATCGTGCTCCAGGAGATCCGGTGGGACGACGGTCCCCCGTCGTATCCCGAGGCGGACGAGCAACGGTGGCTCGGGCGGGACGCAGTCCAGCCCGCCGCGCGATAGCGACCTCCCGGCTCATGCTCGCCGACGCTCACTGCGGACGTTTCAAGCACCGGTGGTTGGCATGGCGATTCGGCGGACAGAGTGCGTCTGCGTCTGGATTCCACGTGCGGAGTCCTATGATGCCGAAAGGCGTTGAGCACTTGGTGTGACCACGGCGCTCGTATCGAGGAAGAGGGCCATCAGCCCTCTTCGCGCCTGAGCTTAATCACCTCGTCGGACAGCCGGAGGTCCAGACCCTCAAGGGATTCACGAAGCCGGCGAAGGCGTTCCAAGGCCGGCCCCCAGTCGTGTGGACAGTCGGGTCCATTGCCCGCAGTCCGGGTCACGGTCACCTCGAGCTCCACCGGACCCTCCGGCACCTCCGGGGGGAGGACGATCTCGACGCGATGGTCCTTGGGAACGACGGCTTTGATCTTGAGCGGGCCCATGGCTACCCCCACTCTACGGTGAACCACCAGGGGCTGCCAATCCGGGGACAATACGCGCACCCGGCGACGTTGCGGACCTGAAGGAACCCGTCCTCGCCCTCCGGTGCCATGGCGGGGATCAGGCGGTCCCGCGATCCATCGTACACGGCACGGGGCCCACCGGCTCAGGATCTTGACGATGCCGAGGCGAGGCAGTATCATGAGTCATTATGAGTCGCGGAAAGAGTCGCCAGTTCGGCACCGCGCAGTTGACCCTGCGGCCGGACGACGAGCGCGTCCGGCGGAGGATCCGGGAAGTCGCGCTGGAACGGGGGCTCTCGCTCAACAAGGCCGCGTTGCACCTGCTCAAGAAGGGCGCCGGCCTGGACCTTCCCAAGACGGCTGACTGGACCATCGGCGGCTCGCTGGACAGGCACTTCGGCACCTGGTCGAAGGAGCAGGTGCGGGAACTCGAAAAGGCCGTGCGCGCCTTCGAGCAGATTGACGAGGAGATGTGGCGGTAGCGGTTCTCCTGGACACCTCCGCCTACGCCTGGATGAAACGGGGACACGCCGAGACCCTGGCGCGGATCAGGAAAGCCGAGCGCGTGCTCTTCTCCACGATCGTCGCAGGTGAGCTCCTCGCCGGCTTCCGCCAGGGCTCCCGCTACGAGGCCAACGTGGTGGAGATGGAAGGCTTCCTCGCGGAGGAACACGTCTCCTTGCTGGACGTGACGTGGAAGACGGCGGAACGGTTCGGCCTGGTCATGGCCGGCCTGCGCGGCCGGGGCACGCCGATCCCCACCAACGACGTCTGGCTCGCGGCCCAGGCCATGGAAACCGGCGCCCGGCTCCTCACCGGCGACACGCATTTCCGCCGGGTGGAGGGCCTGGACCTCGCACTCCTCTCGCCCTGACGCGGCTTCGGGCGGGACGCGGATTGAGCACGCTTGACCGGATGGGACGGACCCGGTAGGGTGAATCCGGGTGTCCACCCGGGAGCAAACGGGCCGGGCACCCGGACTCGCACAAGCGGACAAGCGATGGCGACGGCGCCGGCGGTGACGCCGGCATAACCGGGACGGGCGCGGAAAGCGCTCGTCAGGAGGAAAGAGACATGGCAGGCACCCCTTCCACTCACTACTCGTCGGCGGCGAAACTCACCCTCTCCCAGGCGATCGAGGCGGCGTTGAAGCACGTTCCCGGAACGGCCTACAAGGCGAAGCTCAAGGAGAAGAAGGGCTTCCTCGTATACAAGGTCTCGATCGTCTCCGCGACCGAGGGAGCCGTGGAAGTGCGCGTCGACTCCGGCACCGGAGAGGTGCTCAAGGTCAAGGGCAAACACGGGAAGGAGGACGAGGACCGGGAGTAGCCGCCGTGCTGGCGGCCATCCTGCTCTTCCTGGCGCTCCTCCCTGCCCCCGCAGGCGCGGGATCCGCGTACCTCTGGGAAGGATTCGAGCGCGAGATCAACTGGGAATCCGGCGACGGGGCCGCGACCGTGGACCGGCAGGTCAGCCCGGAGGAGCGGACCGAGGGCGAGCGGGCCCTCAAGCTGCTGTTCAAGTCGTCGGCGCCCTCGGCGTGGGCCGGGACGACCCGGAAGGAGGAGCTGGATTGGGCCCCGTACGGCGCGGTCCTGCTCGACCTCTGGGTGCCGGAGGGACTGCCGGACGCGCGCGCGAGCATCGTGATCTCGACGGAAGACGAGAAGCGCGCGCACGAAGCTTTCCTTCCGCCCCTCCACCCGGGGTGGAACCGGGACCTCCGCGTGGACCTGCTGACGGCGACCTTCCTCTCGGCGGCGTCGAACTACAAGCCCACCGGCTGGCTCGTCGAGCGCAGTGACGTGACCCGGGTCGCGATCCGGTTCTACCCGGGCGCGGCGGCGACGGGCGAGGTGTTCGTGGACAACATCCGGCTCGAGCGGACGGGGCTCCTCGTCATCGGCGACCTCGCGGTCAACCCGTTGTTGAAGATGACGGCCTCGGGGATAGACCTCGGGTACGTGCCTCCCGACCTCCGGCTCCGGCGCCGTGACTTCACGCCCGTCCAGAGCTTCGACGACGACCTGCCCTGGACGCCGGCGGACACGACGGTCACGGTGGAGCCCGAGCCGGGGTTGACGAGCTACGGGGCGCGGGCGCTCGCGGTCAGGTTCCCGGCCTCCCCCGAGGGCTTCGACCTCCAACTCACGGGCACCGCGGGAAGGCTCGCGGGGAGCCGGCTGTTCCGGCTCGAGATATTCGATGCCGGCGGTCCGGCTTCGGTTTCCCTGCGCCTCGAGGACACGGGCGGCAACACGTACGAGAGCCGCCGGACCTCGCTCCGGCACGGGTGGAACTCCGTGATCTGGGACTTCACGAACCGCGAGGTCTGGCACGGCGGGGTCATGGACCCTGGGGTATTGACCAGGCTCTCGGCGGTCTGCCTGAACATCGCATCCCCGACGGCCGGCCGGCTCGTGTTCGACGGCGCCGCGGTCGGATCGGTCCGGATCGCGAGTGCGGCCAAGGGATCGGCCAAGTTCCCGATCTCGTACCACCCGTCCCCGGACTTCGAGGCCACCGTCACTCCCCGCGCCGAAGACACGTGGTACGGCAACTCCCTGCGCGGCGCCCGCAGCGCGGGAGCCGAGGCGTGGCTGGACGAAGGGAGCCTGCGCGCCGACTTCGGGGGGTTCCGGACCGGCCTCCTCTACCGCCGCAAGGTCACGGCATTCGACAACCCGATCAACGCGCTCGTCAGCCCGGAGAACCTGGGCGAGGAGGTGGCCGCGTTCGAGACGCAGGGAAGGATCGGGGACACGGAGGTCCAGGCGCTGGCCGCCAGCCGGCTCGAGTACCGGCGGTACAACAGCCACATGCCGACCGGATTCGGACCGGAGGCGCTCGTGGGTGTCCGCGCCCGGCATGACGCCGGAGGCGGGATCAGGCTGGGAGCGACCTTCCTCGAGCACGCGGCGCGGTATGCCGCGGGCGTCTCCGGCATACCGCTCCGCCGCCGGACGGCCGGCCTGGACGCGGAGGGAAGCTTCGCTTCCGGGAACTTCTCGCTGCGTGCCGCGGCCGAGGGCGCGATGACCGCGGGCGACCGCTACTCGACCGGAGCGATCGTGCCGGCCAACGACCGGTACTACGCCGGGGCGAGCGTCGCCCCCTCGTACGGGCGGTTCGGGCTCTCGGGCGGATACACCCTCATGGGCTACGATTTCGACGCGAGCTTCACGAAGAAGGGCGGCAACTCCGAGATGGTCTCGGGAAGCGGGTCGGTCCAGCTCGAGGGGCTCCCCGTGGTCCGCGCCCTCGACGCCGTGCCGTTCACGGGCGGGACGCTGGCCAAGAACCTGGCCGCGGGACTGAGCGGATGGCGTTACGAGACGCGGGACCGGTACGCGGACCCCGGCACAGGAGTGCTCGTGCCCATGTCCTCGGGATACGAGGTGGAGGCGTCTCTCGGCAACGATTACGAGTCCACCCCGAACTTCAGCCTCAAGGTGGCGGTCCTCGAGGAGAGCAACCCGTGGACGCGCACCCCCGTCATCGAGGACGTGCTGACCCTGCGCGCTCCGCTCCCCGCCAACCTCGTCCTCAACCTGGTCGGCGAGACCTCGTCCGCCCGGACCTTCGACAAGGCCTCGGGCGAGTCAGGCGAGTCGTGGGCCCGGGAAGCCGAGATCGGGCTCGAATGTCACTTCGCGTCGAATCTCGTCGTGAGCGCGATGTTCGAATATTCGCGGTCACGCGAGGCCTGGGAAGGCGGGTGGGGCGATGCCACCGATCACCGCAAGTGGAAGGCGAGCGCACGCCAGCCGATCGGGCCGAGCACGGTCGTGCAGGTGGACTACGGCGCGCCGCCGCTCTACGGCTCCGACTACGGCGCCCAGGACACCCTGGACGTCGTCACCGTCTACGTGAAGTCGTCGTTTTAGACGGGGTTCAGCGCTCGAACAGGAACGCGAGGCCGCGCCGGCCGGCCTCGCGCAGGAGGCCCGCCTTCCGCAGGCAGTACGTGATCCGGTGGTTGAGGTCCCGTCGGACGCCCGTGGCCGCGGCCAGCTCGGCGTTCGTGAAGGGATTGGGCAGTTCCTTCGGGATGAACCTCAGGAAGTCCCTGGGCTCATGGAGCTCGACCCGGCCCAGCACCTGGACCAGCCGGGTGTCCACGGTGCTCACCCCCTTGCGCCACCAGCTCCCCTTCCCGTCGTGGCACCGGAGCTCTTCTTCCTCGATCAGGAGCACGTCCAGCGAGAAGTTCGGGTTCCCGATGAGGTCCGGCATCATGATCAGCTCGTCGAAGACGTTCTCGACCGTCCCCAAGCGCGGGGACCGGTTCCGGCTGAGCTCCTTGCCCCGCTTCGAGACCTTGACGATCCATTTCCGCTTCGCGACCGGGTAGACGAGCCGGATGCGGTGGTCCACGGTGAGCGCGCGCAGTTTCGCTCGCGCATTCGCGAACGACCCGGTCTGGATCTCGATGAGGGTCGTTCCCCGCACGATGTCCACAACGTACCTTCCAACCTTGACCTCGAACTTGTCGCCGTCCACGGCGTACCAGCGCTTGAGCGCGGCATGGAGGGAACTCTCGTTCAACCGACCGATGCCGGAGAGACGCTTCTTTCCTATCTGAGGTGTTCCTTCAGGACCCCGCCGGCGCCGCCGTTAAACCGGCCGCCCGCGTCCCGGAAGGCCTTGACCGCGGACCGGAGCTTGTCGGACCGGGGGTTGTGCGAGAGGTCCGGGCGCTTGTCCCCGAATATCCGGTTGAGGAGCCCGGCCTCGTCGCCCCAGACGGGGTAGACGTGGAAGAGCTTCTGGAACCGGACCAGGTTCGCGGTCGGCGGCAGGACCTTCTGGAGGCCCGGGTCGAGAAGCCAGGCGTATATGACGAACCCCTTCGTCGGCGAAAGCTCGGGGAAGTGCTTGGGCCAGAACTCGAGCGCCCGGCGGAACGACTCCCCGCACGCGTCCTCGGCCAGCGGCTCCCCCGCGGGGATGTGCATGTCGAGGACGGGATCGCCCGCCGCCAGGACCTGCTCCCATTCCGTCTCGGGAAGCTCGATCTCCTTCCTGACCGCGAGCGCGGCCTCCGAGATCGGCGATCCGCGGACGACGCCGTCGGCGCGAGTGAGCTTCGCGGTCCAGCGCCCCTTCTCGTCCCGGATCCCGTTCGACCCGTCCACGTTCCCGTCCGCACGATAGGTCGCCCCGGGCTCCGCGAGCAGGACGACGCGCCCGGACGGCCGGTGGCGGAAGACCACGACGCCGCCGTGCCACTTGACGTGCATGAACTGGATCCGCCCGAGGCGGAGGAGATTGCCCCTGAAGTGGTGCAGGAGCCAACCCAGCTCGTCCATCCCCCGGTGGCCCGTGTTTCCGTGATGGACGCGCATCCAGATCTCGATATCCGACATCGTTTGCGCCGCGATATCGTCGGGGATCGAGCGCTTCGCGTAGATTTCACGCAGCCGCGGCAGACCGGACAGCAAGGCGAAGAGCGGGAACATGCCCGACCTTTTCCCCAGCCCGGGCAGAACCCACTCGGGCCACAGGTCCCGGTCGGGCGGCTGGAAGAGGAGCGTGTGGCAGTGCCAGAGGAGCCGGCAGATCTCGGGGCGCTTCCGGAACCCGGCGGCGGCCGCGAGGACCTCGCGTCCGATCTCGTCAGGCAGGCGTGTGTACCGGATCGCGTCGGCGAGGAACGCCTCCTCGAGGAACGGCGTGGGATCGCCCGGGTACCGGCTCTGCGACTCGTGCCACGCGTCGGGCAGGAAGTCCTTGGGGTCTGAGACGCCCGCCGCCCGCATCGCGTCCTGGAAGCCGCTCATATCGAGCTACGGTAGCACATTCGAATGGTCCACGGAGCTATACTTATGCTATACTTATGCTATGCCGAGCCTGTTGATCAAGGACCTGCCGGCGGCCCTGCACCGCCGGCTCAAGGAGGCGGCCGAGCGCCACCGGCGATCGATGGTCAAGGAAGCCGTCGTCGCCCTCGAGCGCGGGATCGAGGCCGAGCCACGGCCCCTGCCTCAGCCCGTCAGGCCGACCGTGCCGTTGACCCAGGCCTGGCTCACCCGGGCCATCCACTCCGGCCGGGCTTGATAGTCGTCGACGCGAACGTCGTCGCGTTCGCGTTTATCGCCGGGGAGAAGACGGAGCTAGCGCGGGCCCTCAAGGAACGGGATCCCGATTGGCGACTGCCCCGGATCTGGCGCGAGGAGCTCGCCAGCGTACTGGCAACGCAGGTGCGGGCCGGACGGTTGAAGCGGGACGCCGCCCTCGGGGTCTACGACGAGGCGCTGACCGCCCTGCTCGTGGGGGAAACCGAAGCCGATCCCCTCCTCGCGCTCGAACTCGCAACGGATCTTGGGATCAGTGCTTACGACGCCCAGTACCTGGCGCTGGCGCGCCAGCTCGGGGTCTCCTGCGTCTCCGAAGACGGTCACCTCCGCCGCGCCGACCCTTCCCGGGTCCTCACCCTCGCCGAAGCCTGCTCCGGAGAGAAACGCTAGCGGAGCCCCTGTGCGGGAAACCGGTCAGATGGACTACGGCTCGATGGGACCATGCCAGACGGAGCCGCCGAAGGTGGTGACGTACATGGCGGATGCGTCGGCATCGTCCACCGCCAAACGGGGGTCGAACGTCAACCGCATGATGTTCGAGAACGGCAAGTCCAGGAACGGCGTCCAGGTGGCGCCGCCGTCCTTGCTGAGATAGAGCCCGGATTCCCTCGCCTCCTCGCAGAGCGTGGCGTAGATCCAGCCCTTCCGGGACGGATGGATGACCGCGCCGAAGTGCTCGGAGTCCTTGCGGAGAATCCGGGTCCAGGACGTCCCGCCGTCGGCGGTGCGGTAGAGACCCCCCTGCTCCTCGCCGGTGATGTCCGCGGCGCCGAGGTAGACGATGCGGCTGTCGTCGGGATCCACGTCGAAGTCCTTGGGCCACCTCAGGTCCACGGATGCCGTGATCTTCTCCCACCGGGTCGCCCCCTTCGCCAGCCGCCAGAGCCCGACACCTTCCTTGAGGAACTTCTCTTTCACCCGCTTGGCCGTGATGAGGACGAAGAGGGTCCCGTCCTTGTGCAGCATGAGCCGGCAGACGCGGACGTTGACCCCCGGCGCGCCGAGCCCGGTGCCCGCCTTCTTCCACGACTTCCCCCCGTTGTCGGTGCGGTAGACGCCGTGCTCGAACGACGAGGCCCAGAGCCGGCGGGCATCAACCGGGCTCGCGGGGTCGAGGATGACCGAAACGACGGGCGCCGCGGGCAGGCCCTTGAGCGGACGCCAGGTGACTCCCCCGTCATCGCTCCGGCAGACGCCGCCGGGCTCCGTGACCGAGTGCCGGCCCCAGATGATGTTCCCGTTCGGGATGTCGTGGACGTCCGAGAACGCGCCCCAGATCCTGCCCTTCACCTCGGGATCGAACGCGAGCTGGTAGCAGGTGTTGCGCCACGGACTGCCCGGGTCGTCGCCCCACCACCGCCAGGTCTTCCCCGCGTCGTCCGACCGGGCGAGCCCGATATCCGTGTAGCAGATGAAGTGCCGGTTCGCGTCGTGTGGATCGATCTGGTAGTTCCAGGTCGTGGTGACGACGAGGCCGTTGCACCGCCAGGCCTCGTCCTTCGCGATCGACTTCTCCGCCGACGCCCGGCGGGAGTGCGAGGCCATCCACCGCTTTCCCCCGTCGCGGGTGATGTAGCAGTCGCCGGAGTTGGTCATGACGAGGACATCCGGGTCCGCGGGGGAGATCGAGAGCCCGAGCGGCGTGGCGTTGTAACTCGCGCCCCGGGACGCCGCGGTCCGGTCCACCTCGCAGTTGTACTCCTTCCACCGCGGGTCCGAGTACCAGACCGGCCGCCAGGTGGCGCCGGCGTCGTCGCTCCGCCACACGGTCGCGTGGTGCGGCGGGTTGTACCCGGAACTCGTGCAGGCGACGTAGACCGTCCGGGGCGCGGTGTCGGTCGTGAGCACGTGATGGTACCGGGGAAACGGCCCTTCGGCCCACTCGTCGGCGGCCTTCGTGTCGAGGTTGATCCCGCCGCCCATGCACGATTCCCAGCTTATCCCCCGGTCCGTGGACCGGAAGACGCCGCCCGCCAATCTGCCCTTCTCGACCGCCGTTCGCGTCACGAAGTAGAGCACGCACTCGCCGGTCGGGGTGCTCGAACCCCCGCAGAAGCTCGGCCCCAGCGGGGCCCGTTCGCCGGAGTCCCACTCGCCCACGGGTTCGAGCAGGCGCGCGGGGAGGCCTCGCGCCGGGGACGCATCCCAAGTCTTCCCCCCGTCCCGGCTCACGAAGAGTCCTTCCGTGGTGCCCGCGAAGCAGACGCGGGCGGCGGCGGGGCTGGTCCGGTCGAAGTGGAACCCCGCGACCCGGCCACGAATACCCATCGTCCTGGTCCAGTGCGCCCCGCCATCGGATGAGACGTAGACTCCCCCGCCCTCGACCGCGGCCAGCATCCGGTCCGGCGCGCCGGGATCCACGGCCAGCTCGACCACGCCCTCGGGCAGGTCTCCCCACAGCGTCCAGGTCGTTCCGCCGTCCCGGCTGATCTTGAGCCCGCCGTCCCAGTCGCCCCCCGCGAAGATGATGCCAGGATCGCGGGGATGGAAGACGGGCCGGCACCGGACGTTCCCGCGCAACTGCCGGTGGTGGATCATGGTCCAGTTCTCGCCGCCGTCCCGGGAAATGAACGCGTCCGACATGTCGCAGTTGACCATTAGATGATTGATATCGAGCGGCGAGATCGCGGGGGCGAACATGCCGCCGCCGCCCGTGAGGCCCACTGGGATCCACGGCACGGCCGCCCCCGTGCACCCCCCAAGCCCGATGAGCCCCGCCGCCGCCATGATCATCATGCCGATCGCATGATACTCCGCCGTCAGCGCCCCGTGCCCTCGAGCCGCACGATGCCGGCGATGACGGCATCCACCTCCCGGCCGCGCGCTCCGGCCTCGACCGCATGGTCCAGGAACCGCCGGGCGGCGGGCGCCTCCCCCGCGAGCGTGTAGCCCCGGGCCAGGGCCAGGCACACCTCCGCGCTCCGGGTCGCGATCCCGGCGGACGCGTCCAGCCCCGAGAGGGCCCGGGCCCGCCGTCCCGCCTTGAAGTCGCGGGCCGCGGTCTCGAACAGCCCCGCCGCGACGAGGTCCCGCGTCTCGGGCCGGTCGAACAGCCGCTCCTGGTCCAGCGCCGCGCGCACGCACTCGGCCTCGCGGCCCTTGAGGTGGAGCGCGCGGGCATAGGCGTGCCAGGCGCCGCCGCCGGGATACCTCATCCGGTAGAGCCGCTCGTAGAGCGGGAACGACAGGTCCTTCCGGTTGACGTTGTCGTAGGCCTGCGCCCGCTGGTGGAGGCCGTACCCGACGTCCGGCAGCCGCGCGGCGATCGTCTCGTACCACCCCGTGTACCGCGCGACTCCCACGGACCGCCTCTCCACGACCCAGGGGGCGGACGACTCGTTGAAGAGACCCTCGGTGCCCGGGAGATACCAGGGCACCCACGCCCCGGGAGCCCCCGGCCGGCGCTCGAGCCGCCAGGCGCAGAACCCGCCGTTCAGGAAATCGATCGTTGGCGATCGCCACACGGGCCGGGCGTATCGCTCGAGGAAGGTCCGGTACAGCTCGAGTTGACGGTCGTCCCACGGACGCCCCCCGTACCATCGCACGCCCCGGTACTCGGCACTGATGAAGTTGAACACGATATGCGTGATCCCCCACTGGCGGGCCTTCTTCCTGACCTCGCCGGGGCTGGACGCCTCCCGCGTCCACCGCCACGCGAGCTTCTGGTCCACGGTCAGGTGGCTGACGACCCGGGGCCGGTACCCGAACCGGCGGTCCTCCCCGACGAGCCAGATCGCCTCGGATGCCGCGACATGCGCATTCACCCACATACGCGCGGTATCCATGGTCGTGAACTCCGCCGCGATCACGTGTCCCCTGGTCCGCTGCCCGAGGAGGCACGCGAGCTTGCCCGGCCGGACGAGATCGGGCATGAGGAAGAGTGCGCACGAGACGAGCTGGACCGCGCCGAGGGCGGCGGCAACCTTCGGGAGCGCCCCCGAGCCCTGCCACAGTGTCCGTGCGATCACAATGGCGGCCAGGGGAACCAGCGGGTTCAGGTACCGGGGATCGCGCAGTCCCAGGATCCAGAGGCAGAAGGCCAGCGGAATCGCGAGCCACGCGACGGCGATCCCACGGAGGCCCCGGGCCTCCCCGGAATGCCGGAGGACGAACGCGAAGGGCGCCGCGACCCCGAGCGCGAGTCCCGCGTTCAGGACCCACAGGAGTCCGATCGAGACGCCCGCGGGCCGGTAGAGAACGCCCGGCGCGAAACTGCGGAAATACGCCCGCAGTCCCGCCGCCTCCTCCGCCCCCCACCACGAATCCGTGAACACGGGGAGGGCGAACGGATGGAACGGGTTCCCGCAGAACCACCAAAGCTGGAGGAACCATGGGAGTCCGACGGCCGCCGCGCCGGCGGTGGCGAAGCGCCATCCGGCCGCCGCGCGCCAGAGGCCCGGGAACCGGGGGCGCGAGATGAGGAACGCCGCCAGCCCCGCCCCGGCAATGACGATAGCGCCGCTCGCCTTCGCGGCCACGGCGGCTCCGGCGAAGACGCCGGCGGGAACCCACCACGTCTCGCGCACCGGGAGGAAGAGGGCCGCGAGAGCGAGCGGGACGTAGAGCGCGACTCCGATGTCATTCTTGCCCGTCGAGACCGCGTTGAGCATGAGCAGGGACCCCGCCGTGACCCAGGCCGACCACGCGGCTTCCCGCGGTCGCGCCAACCCGCCCGCGAGCGCCCAGACCGCCGCCGCGAGCGCCA
>Ga0315281_10012003_pt1 | contig 11833 bp, 5 predicted proteins | sample YL17G07_0_MG_FD_204540 | JGI IMG/M metagenome (GOLD analysis project Ga0315281, IMG submission 204540) | Sediment microbial communities from Yellowstone Lake, YNP, Wyoming, USA - YL17G07_0 | ecosystem: Environmental > Aquatic > Freshwater > Lake > Sediment | place: USA: Wyoming | collected... | reverse complement strand
ACACGGAACGATCGAGCGCGGGCGGCGTGCCAGTCGCGGCGTGCCCGAGGTCGAGGGATTTGATCTGTTGAATCGTGGCGCTCGCGTTCGCGGGAATCGCCACGAGGGAGAGTTCGAGCACTTCGGTCTTGAGGAAGCGCAGGCCCGCGCCGGACTTCACCCTCTCGACGCCGTTGTCGAGCACGCGGAACCCGATCGAGACGCCTGCGATGAGGCCCGCCTTGACGGACTGCCACGCCTCATCGACGCGATCCTTGAGCGTGCCGGGCGTGTCGATGATCGGGAGGCTGGCTGAAAACGTGATGCCCGCCTTGGTTGCGGGCTGGAAGGTCACGGTCCCGACGGGCCGCGTCGCGTCGTGATACAGCAGCAGCGGAAGCGGATTGGTGAACTGAACACCGGTCGACTCGATGATGTCGCCCATCCGATCCGGTTCCGGGGTCGTCGCGATGCCGGTGAAGACGCGGCGCACCGCGTCGACCGACTTGATGTGCAAGAGGCTGTACGCGCGGTCCACGCGTCCAGTGTGCGGCCCGCGCACGCGGCGGCGATTTATTCAGTTGGACAAATCGGACGATCGTTGAACGCGTGTCCGCACGCGTGTGGGAAGAGCCTGGAGCCCCGACCGGCACGCGTCGAATTCGGCTCACGGCGGACTGGGTCGAAGTCGAACGGCTTGCTGAGGTAATCCATCGCCCCTAGTTTGATCGCGTCGATCGCGGTCTCGACGCTGGCATGGCCAGTCGAGGATGACCTGGCAATTCGGATCCGCGGCGCGGATCCGTCGAAGCACTGGCCAGGCCGTCGACGTCGGGCATCCGCAGATCGACGCGTGCTAACGGCTGCCTTATCAGACTCGAGCTTCGCCATGGCCTCGTGGCCGCTGCCGGCGGTGTCCACCTCGAATCCGAACTTCCGCGCGAAGCCCTCGACGAGCCGGACAATGCCCGGCTCATCGTCTACCACCAGGAGCACGGGCTTCGACTCCGTCACGCCACCTCATGCAGCGCGTGTGCGACGATGCTGGTGAGCGACTCGCTCGTGAACGGCTTCGCGAGGAAGCCGTCGCCGCTTGGGTGCCGCGCGGGATCGGGCGCGAACGCCGAGATGAACACCACGTGGACGTTCGGTGAGCGCTTGCGCGCTTCGGCCACCAGTTCGTACCCATCCATCTCGGGCATGACGACGTCGACGAGCATGAGCGCAATCGCCGGGTGATGATGCAGCGCGGCGAGCGCGGCGCGCGGGCCGGCGACGGTCACGACCTCGTGGCCGGCTCGCACCAGGACCAGCCTGATGAGCTCGCGCATGCCCGGCTCATCCTCGACGACCAGCACCGACCCCATCGGTGGCGTGTCGGCGCGTGCCCCTTCTGGTTCGGTGGCCGGTTCCGGCGTCGCCGGTAAATCGATTGTGAACGTCGTGCCGACGCCGGCCGCGGAGTTGACCCGGATCCGCCCGCCCGCCTGTGTGACGATCGCGCCCACTTTCGCCAACCCGCTGGCGTTGCCGCCGGCATCGTCGCTCACGAAGAAGGGCTCGAATAGTCTCGCTTGTGTGCCCGCGGACATACCGTCGCTGGTGTCCGTGACCACGATCCGGACGTACTCCGATGTCGCGCCGCTCTCCGCGTCCCTCTCGTCAGGCGTGTGCCTGGCGGTCGCCACCGTCAGGGCACCGCCGTGCGGCATGGCGTCACGCGCGTGCATGCCGAGGTTGAGCACGATCTCTTCGAGGAGGTACGGGGCGATCTTGCCCCGCTTGATGTCGTGGCCGAGTGCCAGCGTGACCGGGATGTTCGGACCGAGCATCTGTTGGAGCGCTTTCGCCGAGCGCGCGGCCACGACGTTGACGTCGATCACGTCGGTCGGCGTGCGCTGGCCGTCGCTCAGTGCGCGCAGCGGCCTGGTGAGCCGTGCGGCATTCAAGGCGGCGCGGCGAATCGCGTGGGCGTCCTGGAGGCTCGTGCTGGAGGGGGCCAGGCTCGCGATCAGCAACTCGGCGTGTCCGGTAATCGCCGTCAACAGATCGTTCAGGTCGTGGGCGACGTCACTGGCCAGTCGGCTGTCCGCCTCCAGCGTCCTCGCCAGCTCGACGCGCTCGCCGCGCGCCTGATCGCCCGCGCGGCGTGCCGTCCGTGCGGCGCGCGCCCGCCATGTCGCCGCACACGCCGCCCCGATCGCGACGCATGCGACGGCACCACACACGGCGATCGGGACTGACGCGGTCACCAGGCCCTCACGGTGCGCTGACGCCGGTCGCGGCCGCGTCGATCGCCCGAGGCTCGGCCGCGGCAACCGACGCCGCGGGGGCGCCGGCCACATGGCACCGGTCCCGTCCCTCGTGCTTGGCCTGATATAACGCGTCGTCGGCGCGGCCGATCAACCCCGCGACGCCGAGTTCCGCGGGGCCGGCCTCGGCGACGCCGACGCTCACCGTGACCGGCAGCGCCTGGCCGTCCGCGACCATCGCGAGGGTCGCGATCTTTCTTCGCACCGCCTCGGCGGCTTGCTGCGCTCCGATGAGCGGCGTATCGGGAAGAATAATCAAGAACTCGTCGCCGCCGTACCGGCACCGCACGTCTGTGCTTCGCAGCACGCGCGTGAGCTGCGCGCCGACGGCGCGGAGCAGATCGTCGCCGCGCTGGTGCCCCAACTCGTCGTTGACCGTCTTGAAATGGTCGATATCAAACATCAGGATCGACAGCGGCTGTTGGGCACGGCGCGCCCGGTCCAGCTCTCGTTCCAGCGTGTCGAGGCCGTGGCCGCGGCTGAAACAATTCGTGAGGCTGTCGCGCAGGCTCTGTTCCCGCGTCTCTCGAAACAACTGCACGTTTCGGACCGCAATCGCGACGAGTCCGGCGGCGACGCCGAGCGCCTGCCTCTGGTCGCCGGTGATCGTGGCGCCGTCGTGGATTCCGAGCACGCCCACGGCCACGTTGGCGACCATCGGAAAGCAGAGGTCGCCCCCGTCGACGATGCCCGTCAGACGGGCGTCCGCAAGGGTTTCTGGCAACACCGCGCGATCCGCCATCGCCTCGAGTTCCTCCCACGCGCGCGTGCCGGCGGCGGTCGTTTCCGGCAGCAGCGTCTCCCAATGGTCGGGTCGTCGCGCCAATACCCAGAACTCGCGCTCGCCCGCGAAGGCGGGCAGGTGACGCCACAAGGCCTGCTGGAGCGTCACGGGGTCCAGCGCGTTCGCCAGCGCCTGGCTGAAGGTCATCAGCCGCTCGAGTTCGGCCGAGCGCATCCGAGCTTGGGCCGCCTCCGCGGCGGCCACGAGACCCTCGGCCTTCGCCTGTTGCCGTTTGCGGGCCTCATGGAACAGGAAGACGCCCACGAAGATCGTCAGGGCCGGCAGCAGATCGACGTGGTAGCGGTCCTGCACGTCCCACGCGGTCTCCCAGACAAAACGAAGCGGCCGTTGAAAGATCACCACCGTGCCGGCGAGGAGGCCGACGACCAGCGACGCGTCGTTTCTGGTGATGAGGCGCATCTCTACGAATCCAGCACTTCGCGTACCTTGCCGAGCAACGCGACCGCGGTGAACGGCTTGTTGAGGAAGGGCATCGTGGCATCTAACACCCCGTGTCGCACGACCGTGTCGCTCGTGTATCCGGACATGTAGAGCACCTTCATCCCTGGGTGCGTCTGAGCCACCTGCTCCGCGAGCAAGCGTCCGCTCATGCCGGGCATCACCACGTCGCTGAGGAGGAGGTGCACCGGTGCCTCGTGCTGCGCCAGCAGCTCCAGCGCCTCCTCGCCCGTGGCCGCCCCGAGCACCGTGTAGCCGGCAGGTTCAAGAAACCGAGTCGCCAGCTTGCGGAGTCCGGAGTTATCTTCCGCGATGAGGATGGTTTCGGTGCCGGACCCAGGCGCCATGGTCCGTTCAGCCGTGCCGAGGTCTTCGGCCTCGGCCACCTGTGGCAGGAAAATCTGAACGCTGGTTCCGCGGCCGACCTCGCTGTAGACCGAGACGAACCCGTGGCTTTGCGTCACGATGCCCCACACGGTCGCCAGCCCCAGCCCCGTGCCCTTGCCCGGACCCTTGGTGGTGAAGAACGGCTCGAAGATGCGCGCGCGCGTGGCCTCGTCCATGCCGCCGCCGGAGTCGCTGACAGCCAGCCGCACGTAGGGCCCGGGCGCGACTCCTTCGCCGTGCGAACGCGCGCGCGTCTCGTCGATCGTGACGGTCTGGGTCTCGATGGTCAGGCGGCCCCCTTGCGGCATGGCGTCTCGCGCATTCACGGCCAGGTTGGTAATCACTTGCTCGATTTGGCCGGAGTCCGCCCTGACGCTGGCCAAGGCTGGCGCTAGCACGACCACCAGGTCGATGTCCTCGCCGAGTAACCGTCGGAGCAGGTCCTCCGACCCCGCCACGACCGTGTTGACGTTCAGCACCCGGGGCGCCAGGATCTGCTGGCGGCTGAAGGCGAGCAGTTGTCGGGTCAACCCGGCGGCGCGCTCCCCGGCGCGGGCAATCTCCTGCACATCCGCTCGCACCGGGTCGTCCTGACCGATCTGGTTCAGTGCGAGGTCCGCCATGCCATTGATCACAGTGAGCAGGTTGTTGAAATCGTGCGCGATCCCGCTGGCGAGCTGGCCCACACCCTCCATCTTCTGCGCCTGACGATATTGAGCTTCGAGCTTCAAGTGCTCGGTCATGTCGGCCTTAATCGCGACGAAGTGCGTGATGGCGCCGGACGCATCCAGGATCGGCGTCACGGATTCGTCCTCGGTATACCGACTGCCGTCTTTCCGGCGATTGACCATCTCGCCGTGCCACGTGCGTCCAGCCAGGATGGTCTCCCATAATTCTCTGTAAAACGCCGGGGGTTGTGTGCCCGACTTGACCAGGTCCCTGGGGTTCTTGCCGAGGGCCTCTTCGGCGGTGTACCCGGTGAGCTGACTGAACGCCGGATTGACCCACTCGATGACGCCCGCGCGATCGGTGATGACGATGGCATCCGCGGCGGCGTGCAGCGCCGCGGCTTGCAGGCGGATCGCGGTTTCGATTTGCCTACGCTCGCTGACGTCACTGATGGTCCCGATCAGCGTGGACGGCTTGCCTTCGGCGTCGAACTCGAGTTTCCCTAAGCCGTGCACCCAGCGTGCGTGTCCGTCGTGCTTCCGGCGGATCGGGTATTCCATGTCGAAGAGGCGACGCTTGCCGATGACCTCCTCGGTGAGATAGCGGCCCATCCGGTCCTGCCAGTCTGGGTCGATGATCTGCTTCCACCCCTCGATCGATCGCTCGTGCTGGTCGTCTATGCCAAATATGCCATCGAGAATGGCCGACGATGTCCACCGGCCCGTGGAGAGGTCGAGCGCGTAACTCCCCAACTCCGCGACGGCCAGCGAGTCGTTGAGTAGTTTCTCGCTCGCCTGCAGCGCCCGCAGTGCTCGTCGGCGCTCGGTGGCGTCACTGATGCAGGCCGTGACGAACCAGTTGTCGTTGACCTGCCAGCGCGACAGTGAGAGGTCCAGTGGAAACTCGCTCTGATCCTTGCGTAGCCCCTCCAGTTCCATGATCTTGCCAATGATGCGTGGCGCTCCGCCGGACCGAACGCGCGTCACACCCGAGAGATGCCGTTCCCGGTACCGATGCGGAATCAGCATTGTCTCCGGCTGGCCGATGGCTTCCGCTGCCGTGTAGCCGAAGATGGCTTCAGCCGCCAGATTCCAATCTGTGATGTTCCCCGCGGCGTCCGAGGTGATCATCGCGAAGGGGACGAATTGGGTCAGGGCTCGGTACCGGGCGTCGTTCTGTTTCAGAGTCGCTTCCGCTCGCTTGCGCTCGGTGACGTCTCGAACCGCAGCGACGAGGTAGTCTCGCTCACCGCCGACGTGCTTGATGTTGACTTCCGCGGGGAACGACGACCCGTCCTTCCGTCGGTGGATGCCGTCCCACACCAGGCCGCCGGAGGTCTGTAACTCGGCCACGGCCCTTGCGAATGACGCTTCGTCCAGAGTGGGATCGACATCGCGCACGTTGAGAGCCAGGAGTTCCTCGCGACTGTAGCCAAGATCCTGGCAAGCCCTCTCATTTACGTCCAGGTACCGGCCAGTGCCCGGATCGATGACTTCAATGGCATCACTTGACTGATCGATCAGCGCTCGAAAGAGTGCCAGTGCTTCGTCCTTCCGTATGCGCTCGGTGATGTCCTGTGCCGTCCCGATCAAGCGAATTGGCCTGTGCTCCGCGTTGAACTCGACCTCGGCGTTTCCTTCGATCACGCAAATAGTGCCGTCTGGTCGCACGACCCTAAACTGGTGGACAGTGGGACCCTTTGTGAAGGGCCCCGCGCTGACCCACGACCGCATCGCTGGACGGTCATCGGGATGGACGAGCGCGAGCAGTGAGTCGACGCTGGCGACGCACGCGTCGGGCGAGACACCATAAATGCGATAGAGCTCGTCAGACCAGGTGTTCTTGCCCGTGTCAAGATCGACGACCCAGCTTCCGAGATGTGCGATCTTTTGCGCTTCCTGAAGAAGCCTCGTCCTGAATTGCAGCGTCTCCTGTGCTTGACTGTCTTTGGTGACATCGAGGACGAAGCCCACGAGCGATCGTGAACCATCACCATCGTTGGTGCCTGCGGTGGACGTGCCCGCCTGAAGATGGATGACAGTGCCGTCGGGCCGGATCCACCGATAGCGATCGACCCATGCCGTAGGCGCCGCGGCGCCCGGCGCTGGCGGGGTCGGAACATGGAGCGAGGACAGGTCATCCGGGTGGACATGCGATATCCATGCGGACGTGCCCACGAACTCCTCCGCACGCATCCCCAAAATGCCTTCGACGTTGGGGCTCACCCACGTCGTCTCGAATGCATCGCCCTGCACCGCGGCTTCCCACAGCACCAGGGGCAGGTTCGACTCGAGAAGAGCCAGGCGCTGCGCGCGGCCCTTCGCAACTTGGAGGATGTTCGCGAGTTCCTTCTCTTTGAGCTTGCGGTCGGTGATGTCCTGGCCTGTCCCCACCATACGTATGGGCCTGTTCTCTGCATTGACATGGACCTCGCCGTCTCCTTCGATCACGCGCGTGCCGTCCGGTCGCACCACACGAAACTGAAGGGGGCCGGGCTTCATCCCAGATAGCAGCGCGTCGATCCACGAGCGCATGGCCGACCGGTCATCAACGTGGATCAAGGAGAGAAACGTGTCCACGGACGGGATAAACACGTCCGGCGAGACACCATAGATGCGATACAGCTCATCCGACCACGTGAGCGTATTCGTCTCCAGATCAAGATTCCAGCTTCCGAGATGCGCAATCCGTTGCGCTTGGGCGAGCGACTGCTCGCTCATTCGCATGGCGTCTGCCGCCTTCGTGCCCTCCGTGATGTCGCGGAAGATGGTATGAAAGAGCAATCGACCGTCGAGATCCACGGTCTTCGCCCACACATGCACAGGCATGTTGTCACCGGACTTCGTTCGCTGTACGGTCTCGAACTCGGCCTGCCCGTCGCGGACAGCTTGTTGAACGTGCGCGGCGATCTCCTCGGGAGTCTGGGAGGTGTCGAAGTCCGAGATGCGCAGGCCAGCGAACTCCTCACGGGTGTAACCCAACTGGCGAGCGGCCTGATCGTTGAACTCGACCACGCGCTGCGTTTCGGCGTCGATCAAGAGGATGCCGTCAGGCGACGCGGCGAACAGTTCTTTGTAGAGCTGATTGATCATCGCGCGTGGGGGGGGCGCCTTCTGGCGATTCAGTTTGGCGGCGCGCTGAAAAGAAGACTTCACGCTCATCGCACCACCTCGACCTGCGGTCCCATCTCTTTCATCACCTTGTCCAGGCACGCGGGACAGATGCCGTGACTGAACTGGGCCTCGGAGTGTTCCGTGACGTAGCTCTCCATCTGATCCCACTGGCCGCCGTCCTGAATCTTCTTGCAGTAGGCGCAAATGGACAGGATGCCTTCCAGGCGTTTCACGTGCTGGCGCAGGCCGAGGATGCGCTCGGCCACATGCAGCCGGGCCACGAGTTCCTCCTCGTCCGTCGGCTTCGTCAGGAAATCGTCCACACCGGCGGCCATCGCTTCCAGGTAGTTGGCCCTCCCGCCGTGGGCGGTCAGCAGGATCACGTAGGTGTAGGTCGCGCCGCCTGTCTGACGAATCGACCGGCAGAGACCCAGGCCATCGAGTCCGGGCATCTGCCAGTCGGCAATGAGGACGGGATAGCCCTGGTCGCGCCAGGTCTCCAAGGCGCGCAGGCCGTCCGCCGTGACGACGACCTCGTGGCCGGCCTTCTTGAGGATCGCCTCCAGGACCAGGCGAGAGGTGGCATCGTCTTCAGCGATGAGTATTTTCATTGACCTGTTCCTGGTCGAGTTCCCGCTCGATCTCGGCGGTGACCCGCTTGAATTCCGACTCCAGCTGTGCCAGCAACGAGGGCACCGCTACCAGACTGCCGGTTCCTTCCACGGTCTCGAGTTGGCGGCACGCGTCGGCCATCGTCGTCGCGCCGACGGTGAGACTCGCACCTTTGAGCGCGTGCGCGGTGCGGGCGAGGCGCACGCGATCATCCGCCGCCGCCGCGTCCTGAAGCGCGACGACATACGCCGCGGCGTCCGTCTGAAAGAGGGTCAGAACCTCCGCGAACAGTGCCGGGGCGGTCGCCTGCGCCAGCATCCGGAGTCGCGTGAGAACCGCCGGGTCGAGCGCGCCTGCTGGCGCAGACGCAACCGGATCGTCTTCTTCCGCGCGTTTGGGCGCATCCGGCGGGACCGGCGACGGGCCCAGCACGCGTCGAATGACCTCGGTGACGCGCGCCCCTTGGATGGGCTTGCTCAGATAGTCGTCCATGCCGGCGTCGAGGCAGCGCTCGCGGTCGCCCTTCATGGCTCGTGCGGTCATCGCGACGATGGGCGTGTGCGTGCCCGTCGCCCGCTCGATCTGCCGGATCGCGCGGGTCGCGGCGAACCCGTCGAGCACCGGCATCTGCACGTCCATCAGAATCAGATCGAAGGGCTGACGCCGGTACGCGTCAACCGCCGCCTGACCGTCCGGTGTCACGGTCACCTCATGGTGGAACTGCGACAGGAGCGCCACGGCGACTTTTTGGTTGACCACGTTGTCTTCGGCCAGGAGGATCCGAAGCGACCGATCGGAGGCCGCGATCGCTCCGCGCTCGGAGTGGACCAGCGCGGCGGTGCCGGACAGCACCCTGACCACCGTCGTGCGCAGTTCCTTCTGCGTGACCGGCTTGACGAAGTAGGCGGCGAGCCCGAGCTCGCGGCATCGGCGCACGTCGCTCGATCGTTCTGCCGAGGTCAGCATCAGCACGGTCACGTCGCGCAGCCCGGGGTTCTCGCGCATGCGTTCAGCCACCATGAAGCCATCGATGCCCGGCATGTGGCTGTCGAGGAGCACGACCTGGTACGGATCGTTCTGGAGAATCGATTCCCTCAGCGCGTCCAGGCCCCGCTCGCCGCCGTCGGCGGTCGTGGGCCGCATGCCCCAGTGGTGAACCATCTCCCGCAAGACGAAGCGATTGGTCGCGTTGTCGTCGATGATGAGCACGCGAAGTCCGTCCAGCGCCGCATCCTCGACCGTGTGCGAGGGGACGCCGATGCCTGGCGTGACGCGCGCCGTGAAATGAAACGTGCTGCCGCGGCCTTCCTCGCTCTCCACCCAGAGCCGCCCCTGCATCAACTTCGCCAGGCGGTTGGTGATCGTCAGCCCGAGGCCCGTGCCGCCATGTCGACGCGTGGTGGACCCATCGGCCTGCTCGAAGGGCAGGAAGATGCGCTCCTGTATATCGCGAGCAATGCCGACGCCCGTGTCCTTGACGCGAACATGCAGCGTCAGATCGCCGCCGTCACACGGCTCAGCGTCGACATCCATAGCGACCTCGCCGCGCTCGGTGAACTTGATGGCGTTGCTGAGAAGATTGGTGACCACCTGTCGCAGGCGGAGCGGATCGGCGACGATGTACTCGGGAACGGCTGGCGCCACGTGATAGACGAGCTCGAGCCCCTTTTGGTGCGCTTGGAGCGCCAGCGCCTTGACCGCATCCCCGAAGACCTGGCCGACCTCGACCGTGGTCGGATCGATCTGCAGCATCCCGGCCTCGATCTTGGAAAAGTCCAGGATCTCTTCGATCACACTCAGCAGCGCATCCGCGCTGATCTTGATGATGTCGACGTACTCGCGCTGCACGGGTTCGAGGACCGTGTCGCTCAGGAGCTCCGTCATGCCGATGACGCCATTCATCGGCGTGCGGATCTCGTGGCTCATGTTGGCGAGGAACTCGCTCTTCGCGCGGCTGGCGGCGTCGGCGACGTCACGAGCCGCCCGCAACGAGACCTCGAGCCGGGTGTGCTCGGAGACGTCGCGGACGATGGCCTGGAGAAGCGTTTCTCCGCTGACGTCGATTCGGTTCAACGTCACTTCCGTATCGAAGGTCGTTCCGTCCGCACGAGCATGTTGCCAGGCGAAACGTTGAGGCGAACCCGCCATCGCGGCGTGGACGTGTTCGGCCGCGCTTTCCGACGACAGGCGTCCATCTGGCTGGGCGAAGGGTGAGAACTCGACCGGAGAGTGCCCGATGAGGTCCGCCTTACGGCATCCGAATAACCCCTCGGCGTAAGCGTTGCAGTCCAGGAATCCGTGGGCGTTCATCAAGAACACGCCGTCCTGTGCCGTCTCGAACAGGGTCCTGAACTTGCCTTCACTGTCCAGGAGCCGTCGGTCGGCGGCTTTGCGCTCGGTGATATCCTGCGCCGTCCCGATCAAGCGTATCGGCTTGTTGTCTGCGTCGACCTGGACCTCGCCGTCTCCTTCGATCACGCGAATGGTGCCGTCCGGTCGAACCACGCCAAAATCGAGTGGCCCGGGTGTCTTCCCGGATAGCACCGCGTCGATCCACGACCGCATGGCCGACCGGTCATCAACGTGGATCAGGGGGAGAAACGCGTCCACGGTCGGGACAAACACCTCTGGCGAGACACCATAGATGCGATAGAGCTCATCCGACCACGTGAGCGTGTTCGTCTCAAGATCAAGATTCCAGCTTCCGAGATGCGCGAGCCCTTGTGATTGGGCGAGGAACTGCTCACTCATTCGCAACGCGTCTCTCGCCAGGTTGCGCTCGGTGATGTCGCGCGCGACCGTGGACAGAAACGCCAGTGTCCCATCCGCCGTCTTGTGGGCCAAGATGACCTGCGAGATGGGAATGGCCCGTCCATCAAGGCTGGTCAAGACCGTTTCGCCGGTCCACGCGCCGTCCCGCACGGCTGTCGGAATGGCCTCCGTCATGACAACACGGGCATTCGCCGCGTCGTGAAACTGCTGGAGGTTGACGTTGGTGAGGTCCGCCAGCTCGTCGATGCCGAGCATCGTTCGACCTGCGCGGTTCAAGTAGACCAACCGCCCCTCGAGATCGGCGATGCTCACCAGATCGGGCGTGGCTTCCAGGATCGCGGACAAGCGGGTCGCATGCTGTTCGTCGCTGGTGGCGCGGCGTTGCAAAGGGCGCATGATCACCCACCAGAGCGTCGGCGCCAGGATCACGACCAGCAGCAACGCGTCAACACCTGCGCCGAACGCTCGGCTCGCGTGCGTCGAGAGCATCACCGGCAGAACAAGCATGATGCCGGCTTCCGTGAGGAAGACGATCGTCAACAGCGTCACGACAAAGCGAACCGGGGTCATTCGGATGAGTTGCTCGCGCATCGGCAGTTCAGCTCTCGTCTTCATTCTTCCAGTCAATAAGGAAGCCTGTCAATTCCGCAATTCGTGCCGGTGAGAGATTCGGTGAGGCCAGTGTCCCGATGACCGCGACCATCGCACCGAACGCTTCGCCGATGACGGCACTCGCGCGAATCAGA
>Ga0315281_10012002_pt1 | contig 11834 bp, 9 predicted proteins | sample YL17G07_0_MG_FD_204540 | JGI IMG/M metagenome (GOLD analysis project Ga0315281, IMG submission 204540) | Sediment microbial communities from Yellowstone Lake, YNP, Wyoming, USA - YL17G07_0 | ecosystem: Environmental > Aquatic > Freshwater > Lake > Sediment | place: USA: Wyoming | collected... | reverse complement strand
GACCTGGAAGTGCGCGTGCACCAGACTGGCGCCCGCCGGGAGCATGTGATTGCAGCAGAGTTCGAGGTGCTCGAGGTCTGGGTAGACGCGCTCGGCGCGGCCGGCGAAGTCGGCCGCCGCGCCGAGCCCTTCTTCGAGCAGGTCGGGCGTGAAGTCCGAAGGGTGCAGGAAGTGCCGCTCGGGATACGTCACCACGGCGTGCAGCGCCGCGAGCGGGAACAGGTTCGGGAACACAAGCGCGCGTCCGCGACTCAACCGCCCGCCTTCTACCACATCCTCCGGGTAGCGCGGCGTCGTGTCCATCACCTTCTCGGGACAGAAGAAGCAGCCCTCGCGCGAGCGTCGCGCAAGGTCCTCGGCGTGGTCCCAGTCGGTCTTGCCGAAGAACATCTCCTCCTTGGTCGCGAGCTCCGAAGAGGAGGTCGCCGTCGCTCCGGTGAGCGGGTCGCGGCGCACCGCGATGGTCTGCTCGGCGAACTCCATGCCTGCCAGGGGACTGAAGAAGCCGGCCTTCTCGACGCTGCGCTCGAACTGGATCAGACCCATGGGACCCTCCGGGACGCGGTGTGTGCAGAAGCGATGCTACGGCGGCACGGCTGGGCGGGGCAATGGCACAAACGACAGAGACGGCGCCTCGGCTCCGGACACCCGGAGGTCCGATAGACTGGCGTCACGCCATCTCCCCGTACGAAGGAGTCGACATGCCGAGCCTCAAGGGCACCCAGACCGAGCAGAACCTTCTCAAGGCGTTCGCCGGCGAAAGCCAGGCACGCAACCGCTACACCTACTTCGCCAAGGCTGCCAAGCAGGAGGGCTTCGAGCAGATCTCGGCCATCTTCACCGAGACTGCCGAAAACGAGCTCCAGCACGCGAAGGTCTTCTTCAGACACCTCGAAGGCGGACCGGTCGAGATCACCGCCACCTACCCGGCCGGCGTGATCGGGACGACGGCCGCGAACCTCCTCGCCGGCGCCGCCGGCGAGAAGGAGGAGTGGTCCGAGCTTTATCCGGCCTTCGCCGACGTCGCCGAGAAGGAGGGCTTCAAGGAGGTCGCCAAGTCGTTCCGTCAGGTCGCCAAGGTCGAGGCCTGGCACGAGAAGCGCTACCGCAGGCTCGTCGCCAACCTCGAGAAGGACCAGGTGTTCGCCAAGCCCGAGGCCGTGAAGTGGGTCTGCCGCAAGTGCGGCTTCGTGCACGAGGGGCCCAAGGCTCTCAAGGTCTGCCCGGCGTGCCAGCACCCGCAGGCCTACCAGGAGCTCTACGCCGAGAACTTCTGACGTCGCCCGCGACCGGCCGAGATCGTCCAGACGGCGGCCGGTGGCTCAGCGCACGGTCAGCGAGGTGGCGCGCGCGTCGCGGTTCCCGGCCACGTCGCGAGCCGTCACCCGGACCACGTAGTCGCCCGGCGCAAGCCATGAGCCGAAACGCACGATCTGCGCACGGCCGCCGGGGGTGACGGGCAGCCAGCCGACCGAGAAGCCGCGCACCAGCGCGCCGTCCTCGCTGACGCGCACGCTGACGCGGCAGCTCGGGCTGACGGCATCGGCGATCACGAAGCTCAGCGTCACGGGGCTGCCGCTCACGCCGGCGAGGGCGGGCAGCGCCCGCACCACCGGCGGCGTCCAGTCCAGCCGCAGGCTCCGTCTCCGCACAGTCTCCTGGTTCCCGGCCGCGTCGACCGACACGTACTGGAGCGCCCACACGCCTTGTTTGTCGAACACGACGGGAGCGGCGTACGGCTGGAAGGGGCGATCCGCGCCGACGCGCACGTAGGTGACGGCGACGCCGCTGCCGGCATCGCTGGCGAGCAGCGTCGCCGTCACCGGCTCGCGCCACCAGCCGGAGGCTACGTCGCACACCGTCTTCGGCGCCTCGTCGTCGTCCAGCGCCGACAGGACGAAGCGCTGCAGCCGATGGTTGAGGGTGTCGGCCACGACCACACTGCCGTCGGGACAGATGGCTACGTCGCGCGGTCCGTTGAAGAGCCCCGGCAGCACGCCTTTGACCCCCCACATCCGCACCAAGGACCCGCCGGCAAGGAACTCCTGTACGCGGCCGTTGGCGGCGTCGGCGACGAACACGTGGCCGGACGCGTCGACCGCGACTCCCCGGGGACCGTCGAAGCGCCCGGGCGCCGTGCCGCGGCCGCCCCACGTCGCCAGCCAGCGTCCCGTCCGCGTGAACACCTGCACGCGATGGTTGCCGGCCTCGACGACGAAGACGCGGCCACTCGCCGAGACGGCGACATCCTTTGGGTGGCGGAAGCAGCCGCGCGCCGTACCCTCGTGTCCCCAGGCGCGCAGGAAGCGCCCGCCGGCGGTGAACACTTGCACGCGCGCGTTGCCCTCGTCGGTGACGTACACCTGCCCATTGGCGGCGACGGTGATGCCCCGAGGATGCCGGAACTCACCGGGGCCTGTGCCCTGTCGCCCCCACCAGCCGAGCAGCCGTCCCTCTGTCGTGAACCGTTGGATGCGCTGATTGCCCGCGTCGGTGACGTATAGCGTGCCGTCCGGCCCCATGGCGATACGGGAGGGGTTGTCGAGCTGACCCGGACGACTCCCGAGGCCACCCCAGACGAGCGCCACCTCGCCGGACGCGGTGAACTTGATCAGGGTGTGGTTCCGGTAGTCGACGACGTAGACGAAGCCGTCGGCGTCGACGGCCGCGCCCTTGGGTGAGCGCAGCTGCCCCGGGGCGGTGCCGTTCTCGCCCCAAACCCCGGTGACCTGGTACCCGGCGGCCCGCGCCGGCCCGCATGTCGTGGCCAGTGCAGCCGCAGCGGCGACCAGCGCCGCCAGCAGGCACGTGATCCTCTGAGCCCTCACACGCACCCCCACAGCGCCTGACTGGCGCGGTCGACCGCGGAACAGAGACTCCGTGACGCTATCAACCGCAGGGCGTTCTCTCAAGGTACCGTCAGCCACGCTTCTCGGCCTTCTTGCGCTGCTCGGCGCTGAGGATGTGCTTGCGCACGCGCACCGTCTTGGGCGTGACCTCGACGAGCTCGTCGTCGGCGATCCACTCGAGGGCGCTCTCGAGGGTGAGCGGGCGCGGCACCTTGAGACCAGCGTCGATGTCCTTGGTGGACGAGCGGTAGTTGCCGAGCTGCTTGCGTTTGGTGGGATTGCAGAGCATGTCGTCGGCGCGCGAGTTCTCGCCCACGATCATGCCCTCGTAGACGCGGTCCATGGGACTGACGAAGAGCGTCGCGCGCTGCTGCAGGTTCTCGAGCGCGTAGGAGGCGGCCTCGCCGGACGCCTGGCTGACGAGCGAGCCGCGCTCGCGGCCGGGGAGCTCGCCCCGCCAGGGGCCGTAGCCCGTGAAACGCGAGCTCATGACACCCAGGCCGCGCGTCTCGGTGAGAAAGTCCGAGCGGTAGCCGATGAGGCCGCGGGTCGCGATCGAGAACTCGAGGCGCACGAGCCCCGTGCGGGTCGATTCCACCGCGGCCAGCTCGCCCTTGCGCAGGCTGAGCTCCTGGATGACCGTGCCCTGGTACTCTTCGGGCACGTCGATGATGAGCTGCTCCATCGGCTCGAGGAGCTTGCCTTTCGCGTCGCGGTGGGTGATGACTTCGGGACGGCTGACGCAGAGCTCCAGACCCTCGCGGCGCATCTCCTCGATGAGGATCGCGAGGTGCAGTTCGCCGCGGCCGCTGACCTTGACGCCGTCGGGGCGGCCGAGGTCCCCGACGCGCAGCGCGACGTTGACGCGCAGCTCGCGCTCGAGCCGGTCCTTGATCTGGCGCAGCGTGGCGGCGCGGCCGTCCTGACCGGCGAACGGGCCGTTGTTGACGAGGAAGAACATGCTCACCGTCGGCTCTTCGATCTCGAGCGGCGGCACTGCCGCGCCGGCCGCCTCGAGCTCGAGCGAGGCGAGGGTGTCGCCGAGGGCGATCTCGTCGGGGCCGGCGAGCCAGACGATGTCGCCGGCGGCGACCTCGTCGACCTCGCGGTTCTCGAGGCCGTGAGTGACCCACAAGTGCGTGACGCGCGCGGCCTCGACGCCGATCGTCTCCCATCCGGCCTCCGGGTCGCCCGGTCGAAGGTGTCGCGTCATGATCCGCTGCAGCTCGTCGCCGACGCGCAGGCCGCCCTGCAGCACGCGCCCACAGCCGATACGGCCGATGTAGTCGTTCCAGGCGAGCGTGCTGACCTGCATGAGGAAGGGCGCGCCCTGGTCGACCTGTGGCGCCGGCACGTTCTCGACGATGGTCTCGAAGAGGTCGTTCATGCTCGCGTCGGCGAGCTCCTTGAGCAGCGCCGGCGACAGCACGCCACCGTCCGCGAGGTGCTCCTCGCGCTCGCGCTCCTCTTTCTGGTACTCGTCGAGATCGTTGACGATCCAACCCTCGAGGCCGGAGCCGTAGAGGACGGGGAAGTCGAGCTGCTCGTTGTCGGCGCCGAGCTCGACGAAGAGGTCGAAGGTCTTGTCGAGGGCGCCGGACGGGTCGGCGTTCGGCCGATCGGCCTTGTTGACGACGACGATCGGCCGCAGCCCCAGGCGCAGCGCGCGCATGAGCACGTAGCGCGTCTGCGGCATGGGACCCTCGTTCGCGTCCACGAGAAGCAGGACCGAGTCGACCATGCTGAGGACACGCTCGACCTCGCCCGAGAAGTCGGCGTGGCCCGGCGTGTCGATGATGTTGATCAGGTAGTCCTTCCACTCCACCGTGCAGTGCTTGGAGCGGATGGTGATGCCCCGTTCGCGCTCGAGGTCGTTGCTGTCCATCACGCGTTCCTCGACATGGGCGCTCTCGCGGAACACGTGGGCGGCGCGGAAGATGCTGTCGATCAACGTGGTCTTGCCGTGGTCGATGTGGGCGATGATCGCCAGGTTGCGGATGTCCTGGGCAGCGTGCACGGTCGCGGTCTCTCTGTCGGGGCGGTCGGCGGCGGAACACCCGGCGGCGCTGCGCCGGCCGGGCGGGTGGACTCAGTGTACACGGCCCCAAGTCAGTCGTCGCCCGACGCGCCGCGATCCACAGGGAGCTCCCAGCCGGCTTGAGGCCGGCTCCCAGCTCTCGGGGATAGAAGTGAGGCATGACTCACGGCGGTGCCACTCAGATGCTCCACGACGTCTCTCTGCTGTTCGCCTTCGCGGAGCGCGAGGCAGATGCTCGCGCCGACGGGCCTCGAGCGACCCGGCGCTCCGAAGCGGCGAGGGGCCGGGGAGGCCTCTCGGCCTCCCCGGCCCCTCGCGCCCGTCGCGACCGCGGGCGCGCGGGCCGCGACGCGCGCTGACCCGGGAGCCCGACGGCCGTCAGGCCTTCTCGACCGCGTCCTCGCGACCGTCGACGAGGTAGTAGGCGACCATGATCGTCACGATCGTGAAGGGCGCCGTCACCAAGGCGGCCGGGCCGTCGATCGAGTTGATCACCATCAGTAGGATGACGAGCGCGACGTGTTCCCAGAACCCCGCCTTCCTGACCATGTGGTAGCTCGCCCCGAGAGCCTCGCCAAGACGCATGCCGCGGTCGACCATGAGCGGGAAGACGTACAGCCAGATCGTCGCCAGCAGAATCCCGCCGACGATCGTGATCGAGGCCAGCCCGATGACCAGCACGAGGAAGAGGGCGGCGCCGAGGTACGTCCAGAAGCGGTCGAGACCGCCGAAGACGTCGTCCCACTTGGGCTCCCTGCCGTCCCTGACGCGCTCCACGACCATCTTGTGCAGGCCCGCGTAGAGCGGCCCCGCGAGGATGCCGAGCGACACGATCGACAGCGCGGTGGCGACGACGATGGCGAGCAGCAGGTGGACGATGTCTTTGAGGAAGAGCCGCCAGCCGTGCTTGAAGACGGCGCCGAGGTCGACGGTCTGCCGCGTGACGGTCTCTGTCGCTGCGAGGGTGGTCATGATCCGCTCCTTCGTTCGAGTCCCTGTTGACGTACGTTCAGCCTAGAGCGGGGACCGCAGCGAGTCGTCTCACCGCGGGAGGAACCTGTGTCGGCCGCCGGGGGGGACTCGTGTCACCCCTCAGGGGCAGCGACGTGAGGGAGGCACCCACCAGGGAGGACGCCCGGCTCATGACGCACACCTGACACCAGCCCGGCGCTGGCGGGTATCATCGCGGTGCATACGCGGGAGGTGTCGTGATGGTGTGTGAGATCGCGCGCGAGCTCGAGGCGCCGCAGCTCGACGAGATCCAGCGGCTGGAGCGCGACCTGGGCTTGACGGTCGTCGCGTTCGCTTGCCGCTCGTTCGACCCCGCCCGTGAAGAGCGGCTCCTCTCGCTCCAGGCGCAGCTGGGACCGGCTCTCGCGGCCGAGCCGGCTCAGCCGACCGACGAGCAGCTCGACCGCATCCGCGAGCTCGAGGCCAGTCTGGGCCTCTCGCTCGTGGCCGTGAGCCTCAGCTGACACGGGGCGGCGCCGGCGCGGCGAGCCGCGCGGCTGCGTTCAGCGCTTCTTCAGTTTGAGGCGCGCGCGGGCCTCGCCCGGCGAGGCCACCCGCGCGCCCAGGCTCTCGATGATCCCGATCGCCTTCTCGACGAGCTGCGCGTTGGTCGCCGGCACGCCCTTCGTCAGCCAGATGTTGTCCTCCATGCCGACGCGCACGTTGCCGCCGAGCAGCACGGCCTGGGCGACCATGGGCATCTCCCACCGCGAGACCCCGAACGCCGACCAGAGCGCGTCGGGCGGCAGCATGTCGCGCATCGCCAGCATGGCCTCGGGGGTCGCCGGCGCGTTGCCGATGATGCCCAGGCACAGCTGGTAATAGGGTGGGTCGTCGATCAGCCCCTCGCGGAGGAGGGTCTTCGAGGCCTCGACATTGCCCATGTCGAAGACCTCCATCTCGGGGCGCACGCCGAGCTCCTGCATGCGGCGCGCCAGCTTGCGCCCCATCTCCAGCGTCGTGATCGAGACGACGTTCTCGCCGAAGGTGTAGTTGCCGCAGTCGAACGAGCAGATCTCGGGCAGCAGCTCCTCGACGTGGGGCATGCGCTCGAGCGCCGGGACGATGTCGCTGCCGCGGCCGGCGCGCGTCGGGTCCTCGTCTTCGATCACCATGTCCATGCCCATGCCGGTCGTGAGATTGATGACCACGTCGACACCGCTCGAGCGAATGGTCTCGACGACCTCGCGATAGAGGTCGACGCGCCGCGAGGCGACCCCGGTCTCGGGGTCGCGCACGTGGATGTGGACGATCGCCGCACCGGCCTTGGCGGCGTCGAGCGCCGAGGCGGCGATCTCCTTGGGCGTCTTCGGGCGGTGCGCGACCGGCTCGCTGCCGCCGGTCACGGCGCAGGTGACGATGACCTCGCTGTTCACGCTGGACCCTCCTCTGACGCCTGGAGGCTCATGTCGGACCCTCCTCTGACAGGACGAGGCGCGCGTCGAGTCCGACGACGCCGTGGGGAAGGATGAGCAGGGGATTGACCTCGACGGCGGCGACTTCGGGATGCGCGGCGGCGAAGCGCGACAGGGCCGCCGCGGCGCGAGCCGCGGCGTCCACGTCGAGCGGCGGCCGGCCGCGAACGCCGCCGAGCAGGGCCGCGCCGCGCAGTTCCAACAGCAGCCGCGCCGCCGTCCGCTCGTCGACCGGGGCGAGCGCGGTCCGCGTGTCGGCGAGCACCTCGGCGTAGAGGCCGCCGATGCCGAGCGTGAGCAGCGGTCCGAAGCGCGCGTCACGGCGACAGCCGACAATGAGTTCGGCCCCCTCCGCGAGCGGCGCCACGCGCTCGAGGGCGAGATCGGTCTGACCGAGGCGCCCGCGCAGGTCCGTGACGGCCGCCGCGAGCGCCGCGCCATCGGCGATGCCGAGCACCACGCCGCCCGCGTCCGACTTGTGCAGCAGACCGGCGGACTTCAGGGCGACCGGGTAGCCGAGCTCGGTGGCGGCGGCGAGCGCCGCAGCGACGGCCGCCGCCTCGTCTGCTTCGTCGACCCTGCGCGCGTCGACGAGCGGCACGCCCGCCGCGGCCAGCGCCCGCCGCGCCTCCCAGTAGCCCTCAGCCGTCAGCGGAGCCTCCGCCGGACCGAGCGGCGCTGGCACGCCCAGCGGCGGCTGCGCCGCCGCGACGAGGCGTGCCAGCGCCGCGACCGCCGACTCGACGTCGTGGTACAGCGGCAGGCCACCGGCACGCAGGTCGTCGATCACGGCGCAGCTCTGCGGCGTGTTGGCGAGCAGCGGCACGCCGCTCGCCCTCACGCCAGCCGCCATGCGCAGCAGACTGGCGCGCTCCTTCTCGACCATCTCCGTCTGGCCGGGGAAGCGCGCGCCCCAGAACCCGATGACGCCGCTGGCCAGGATAGCGTCGACCTCCCCGCACGCGGCGACCATCCCGATCACACGCTCGTAGGCCTCGGGATCGTAGGTCGCGGCGGCGAAGTCCACAGGATTCGAGCAGCCGGCGTTCTCGGGGAGCACGGCGCGAAGACCTTCTTGCATCGCCTCGCTGAACGGCGGCACCGTGAGCCCCGCGATGGAGGCGGCGTCGGCGCAGATCGCCCCGGTGCCGCCGCCGTCGGAGACCACGGCGACGCGGCGACCGGCTGGGCGAGGCGCGCCGAGTAGCGCGACCAGCGTCTCCAGCGCCTCGCGTTGCGTGTCGACGCGCAGCACGCCGGCCGCCCGGCAGACGGCGTCTACGGCGACCGAGTCCGAGGTCAGCGAGCCCGTGTGCGTGCGCGCCACGCGCGCGCTCGCCGCGGAACGGCCGGGCGCGAGCAGCACGACCGGGGCGCCCGAGCTCACGAGCTCGTGCGCCCCGGCCGCGAACTCGCGCCCGTCGCGCAGCTCCTCGGCGTAGACCACTACGGCACGCGTGGGCGCGTGGCCGACGAAAGAGCGCAGGACCTCCGGCGTGTCGACGTCCGCCTGGTTGCCGATGGCGACGAAGCGCGAGAAGCCCAGGTGGAACTCGGCCATGCGCAGGTTGAGTTCCTCGCCGAAGCCGCCGCTCTGCGAGATCAGGCCGACGTGCCCGGGCAGGACGTCGAGAAAGGCGACCGCCGAGAGCTCGCTCGTCGTGTCGGCGACGCCGAGGCAGTTCGGGCCCACGAGCATCGACCCGGCCGCGCGCAGGCGCGCGACCGCGGCCCGCTCGCGGACCTTGCCCTCGGCGTCCATCTCACCCAGCATGGCGGTCACCGCGATCGCCGCCTTGACCCCGACGGCCACGCAGTCGTCGACGACGGCTTCGAGCAGCGCGGCGGGCATGGCGAGGATCACGAGCTCGGGGCCTTCGGGCAGGTCGCGCAGAGACGCGAAGGCGGGACGACCGAGCACCTCCCCGCCTCTGCCGTTGACGAGATACACGCGGCGACGGTGCTCGCCGCGCAGCAGGCGGGCGCTGACATCGCCGCCCCATTTCGAGAGGTCGCTTGAGGCGCCGACGATCGCGACCGAGCGCGGCTCGAACAGCGGCGTGAGGTCGCGGCGCTCGGCGCCCCTCACGCGAGGCCCTCCAGCCGCGCGGCCTCGCCCAGCGCGTCCGCAACGGCCTCGACGGCCCGGTCCACGGTCTCCTCGTTCATGGCGGTCGAGACGCACATCTCGCCGCGGTGGGCGACGAACACGCCACGGTTGATGAGCGCCAGATGCAGGTACCGGGCGAGGTCCGACTGCGCGGCGGCATTCGCCTGAGCCGGCGTCGTGACGTCCGCCGCGGCGTGGAGGTTCAGCAGCGATCCGCACGAGGTCACCGATACCGGCGCCGCCGACGCGGTCGCGGCGGCGGCGAGCCCGTCGCGGAGCCGGTCGCCGAGCCGGTTCAGGCGCTCGACCGCGGAGCGGTCGAGCGCATCCAGACCGGCCGCCCCGGCGACCATCGTCAACCGATGGCCGTTGAAGGTCCCGCTGTGCTCCATGCTGCCGGGCCGGCTCGGGTCAGTCACCGCGAGTACGTCCTCGCGCCCGGCGACCGCACCGACGGGCATGCCGCCGCCGACGATCTTGCCCAGCGTCGTCAGGTCGGGCGTCACGCCGGTCGCCTCCTGCCGGCCACCGTACCCCAGCCGAAAGGTCATGACCTCGTCCAAGACGAGCAGCGCGCCCGTGCGCCGCGTGTAGTCGCGCAGGAAGGCCAGGAAGTCGTCCTCGACCGTGATCACTCCCCCGGAGCCGAGCACCGGCTCGAGGAACACCGCGGCGAGCGGCCCAGACGCGTTGAGCGCCCATTCGGCGGCGGCGATGTCGTTCACGGGAAAGGTCGCCGTCCCGGTCCGGTCGGTGGCCTCCCAGACGAGCGGTTCGTAGGAGCCGTGATAGGAGTGCTCTGCGAGCGCCAGCCGTTCGCGTCCCGTGAAGCGGCGGGCGATGCGCGCCGCCACCATCCCGGCCTCGGTGCCCGAGTTCGTGAAGCGGACGCGTCCGGCCGACGGCAGCCGCTCGACGATGCGCCGCGCCAGCTCGCCCTGCTCGACCATCGGTGCGCCGAAGAGGAAGTCGCGCTCGAGCGCGGCGGCGATGGCGGCGAATATGAACGGTGGGCGGTGTCCGTGGACGAGGGCGGTGTAGTTGCCGAGGAAGTCGAGCAGGACGTTGCCGTCGACGTCCGTCATCTCGAAGCCGTCGGCGTAGTCCATCACGAGCGGGAAGGGGCGAAACCAGGTGGTGGAACGCGTGTCGCCACCGGGCATCCACGCGGCCATGGTCCGCATCGCCTCGCGCGAGCCCGCGTGCCGCTCGGCGTACTCCGCCTCCGCTGCCGCCAGAGCGACCTGCCACTTCACGGACGCCTCCTCTGCCGACGATGATCTCGCGACAGATTCAATCACAGGTGCGGGGGGGCGGTCTGATCACACCCCGTCTCGCGTCGGCGCGCGCGGGCGAAGAGAGTCTACGATGCCGCGGAAGCAGCCTGGAGGAAGCGTGACAAAAGAAAACGGCGGCCGGTCCGCGCGAACGCCGACCGGCCGCCGTCAAGAGCCTTCAGTCAGACTCAGGCAGGCCTCACGTTGACGGCCTGCGGGCCCTTCTGGCCCTGCGTGACTTCGTACTCGACGGCCTGGCCCTCGGAGAGGGACTGGACGCCGGGGGCGAGCTCGTTGACGTGGACGAAGACGTCCTTGCTGCCATCAGCTTGCTCGATGAAGCCGTAACCCTTCTGACCGTTGAACCACTTGACTGTACCTTGAGCCACTTTCGCGCTCCTCTTGACCTGAGCGTGTCCGTGGCAACCAGTAGAAGCAACGACGCGCGCTCTTTAACGAAGGCCGCCCGCGACGGGTCCACCGACCGCAGGCGCAGGAGGTAGTGTACCCCGATTCGCAAGAAACAAGAAACCCAGGCGTTGCGGCAGGCTCTAACGGGCCCCAAGTGAGGATGACGAAGGGCCGGGGGCGCGACGCGCCCCCGGCCCTTCCTGCTGTTTCATGCTGCTCGCACAGTGGCGTCCAGCGCGAGGGTGTCGCGTCAGCGAGCCACGCGAGCCAGCACCGTCGCGGTGCCGAGCGTGACGTTGTCAGGCAGAGCGTCGGCCCCGCCGAGGAAGGTCGCCTCGATGGCGGTCGTCGCCGTCTTGTTAAGGATGACGCCGACGTTGGCGATCTTGACGAACGCGCGATGGTTCTTCATGTACTTCGTGATCTTGGCCTTGCTCAGGTCGAGATTGGCGATCGAGACACGGTCGCCACCGTTGACCACAGCGGTCAGGTTGGGCGATGCGTCGATGCGGATGGTGAACTTGGCCAGGCTCAGCGAGGTCCAACTGTCATCCATGTTACGCATGGCCAGAAGCAGGCCTCCCGAGTGGCGGATATAGCCTGCGAGGGTCTTGGAGTCGACCACGCCACTCGTCACGGGGAAGCTGTACCGCGCCGCGTCGGCGGTCGGCACGACCGGCGTCGGGGCGATCGGCAGCGGGATGATGCCGACGCTGAACAGCA
>Ga0315281_10012001_pt1 | contig 11834 bp, 10 predicted proteins | sample YL17G07_0_MG_FD_204540 | JGI IMG/M metagenome (GOLD analysis project Ga0315281, IMG submission 204540) | Sediment microbial communities from Yellowstone Lake, YNP, Wyoming, USA - YL17G07_0 | ecosystem: Environmental > Aquatic > Freshwater > Lake > Sediment | place: USA: Wyoming | collected... | reverse complement strand
GATACAGGCGGGTGGCCCACGCTTGGCTCCTTTTCTTTTCTGTTGACGGCGGCGCACGAGGAGAGGATACCACTTCTGTAAGTCAGTATGGGGTAGAGTTGCGGGGGTGCCCCATTCTTGCGCAGCAAGAGTGGGTCTTGGGGTGTGCGATGCCCAGAGGGCTGAAGCGCTATTACGGGCGGGGAGACCTGCACTTCATCACGTTCAGTTGTTACCGGAGGCTGCGGCTACTGGGCAAGGCGCGCACGCGGAATTTGTTCGTGAAGGTGCTGCGGGAAGTGCGCGGGCGGTATGAATTCGTGCTGCTTGGTTTTGTGGTGATGCCCGAGCATGTGCACCTGCTGATCGGAGAACCGAAGAAAGGGACGCCGTCGGCGGTTCTCAAGGCGCTGAAGATGGGAGTATCGAGGAGGGCGCGCGGGAAGGGGAGGAAAAGCCGCGTTGCAGCCAATCAATTGCCCTTGCCGTTCGGAGAGGTTGGTGGCGCGCTGCCGCAATTCTGGCAGCGGCGGTTTTACGATTTCAATGTGTGGAGCGGGAAAAAGATTCGGGAGAAGCTGGACTACATGCATAGAAATCCGGTGATGCGGAAACTGGTGGCGCATCCGCGGGAATGGCCGTGGAGCAGTTGGGCGTATTACGAGGGCAGCGGGCCGTGCATGCTGGAGATGGATGGAGTTGACTGAATATTCCGTGCGGCAGGAAGGGAAGAAAGAGAAAAGCCCCACTCTCGCTGCGCAAGAATGGGGCACCCCCGCCTGCTTTCTTATTGAGCCAGGGCCACCCGCCCACCCTCTCCATCAGCCGGAGCCATCCCCGAGGGACGCAAACCTTTGAACAGAAGCCAAAGGCCCAATGCTATTTCGAAGAGAACCATAGGCACGTCGAACCAGGATGCGTTAACCGTCGCGTCGAAGCGGGGGTAAACGAGGAACGCGAAAGCACAGAGTACGCACCATACAGAAGAGATCATGCCGAAGGCCGCCAATACTCTCGGGATATACCTCGACTGGAACCACAGGTAGCTGCAAACCGTGGAGGCCAATCCCCAGAACGGCAGGCCAACGTAGTACGCGTCGTAGCTCGCGGCGATGTGCAGCCTCGCCAGGGTCTGCAATTGACCTGCCGCGAAGACTGGCAGGTAAGAAGCGTCACCCAGGAGCCGCAGAGCCCCAAGCGTGTTGAGCGCGGTAACACTCCACATCAAGGCAAGGACCAGCCTGCAGAATGCCGCAACCAAGGCGAGGTTCCGATTCACTGGCTGGAGGATCACGTAGAGCGCTGCGAGCAGCATCACGACGTTCACAACGTAGACTAGATTGCAGGCGATGTTGATACGAAACAGTGTTTCGTGCGCCATGATGTTGCGGGCGGTTTCCGCAGCATTGCCTGGGACGATGAGGCGAAAGTTGATGCCATAGTTTGCAAGGACCACAATCACCATCGCGAACAGGAAAGAAAAGCCCGCCACTCTAGCGGCTTTGCGTCGTGACTCGTCGATTGTGTTGAATGTCATTTCATTCCTCCGGCTGCAGGCATCTCCCGTAGACAGGCGGGTGACCCACACTGGGCTCCTCTTCTTTTCTCTTGGCGGGTGCGTACGGGGAGAGGGTACCACTTCTGCAAGTCCGTGGGGAGTAGAGATGTTGGAGCGTGCTGGCGAGGAAATTCATGACAGAGAGGGAGATGCGACCCTTCCCGGTACACAGCACCGGGATGCACACAACGCAAAAGGGTGGCACTACAAAGGACCGGGCCACCGCCGGATAATTAGTCGGGCTGGGAGGGGAGGTCGAGGCGCGGGGTCCAGATTAGCAGGAGGGAAATACCCACGGCGAAGAAGAGGCCGGCGATGTTCCATTGGGCGCCGAGGAATTTCAGGACGAGGCCGAATAGAGAGACCGATTCCGCGCAGACAAACCCGAGGATATTTCCGGCTCGCCAGCGGCTGAGCGCCGCGTCATCGTCCGGGGCGGTGCGCAGGATTTCCCTGGCGGCGGCGAGTTGACGCGAGCGGATCCCTCCCAAAATCAGGACGTTTGATGCACTCACCAGGGGCAAAGCAAAGAGCAATTCTTTGGCCACGCCGCCCTCACTGGGGTGCACCTGCAAGATGACAAGAATCAGGAGAACTTGCGTGATCAAGAAGACGGCATGCACCATGCGGATTTGCTTGAGAGCGGGCTGAGCCTTGGTCATCGCGGAGTTCTCCTCGAAGGAGATGGGAAGAGCAGGGGGATTATGGCGCGGGAGGGGGCCGAGAGCAAGGCGGGGGAAGTGCGGGAGAGAGATTAGTTGGAGCGGATGGAGGAGGTGAAGGCGAAGCTGGCCTGGAGGCGGAGGTCGAGCTGGACGGCGGCGTAGCGGGCGCAGAGGGTGCGTTCGTGGCGGGTGAGAGCGGTGAGGCGGGGGAACTGGTCGGTGGTCAGGAGGGCAAGCTGAGTGAGGAAGCGGAAATAGAGGCTGACGAAAAAGAGGCCGGAGGGGGAGGTTCCCAGATTGGGGGTGAGGCGATAGAGGGTCAGAAGGGAGTCAAAATCGCGGCGGGAGACGGGGCGGAAATGGATGCCGGCGACGGCGAGAACCTGAGGGGAAACATCGCGGGCGGCGGTATTGGCGAGGACGGCGCGGCCGTAGTAGGCCGCGAACTGGGCGAGCGCGATAAAGGTGAGCAGGAATAGCATCGCTGAAAACATTGTTCCCGCCCCCCTGGCCGGAACAGAGTCAGGTTAGCGGGGGGATTGGGGAAGGACTATAGGCCATTGGTACCAGGGAGGAGGGACTTTGGAGGGGCGTGCCGCGGACGAAGGAGAGGCGTGGTGGCGGTTGACCTGTGCTGCTGGTAGGTGATAATCATGTAGGGTTGCGCCCCGCCTATCCTGGGTATGTTGCCAGGGCCTGTTGTGAAGGCCTGCCGGATAGGGTCAACGTTTGCCGGGATGCGCGCATCTTACCGAAATCAAGCTGGCCGCAAACAAGCTGGCTGCAAAACAAGCGGGCCGGAAAAGAAAAGGGCGCCACGGCTGTCCGCGTTGTCCGCCGAAGGTAAAAAAGGAGTATTGATGAAGCGGTCTCTGACTGGGTGGGTGTTGGCGATGGCCAGCGTGTGGCTGGCGGCGGGATGCGGGCAGACGAACAATACGTTTCAGCCGAATACCGGGGCGTTTATCAGCTATTTGGCGCCCAGCCGGGCGAGCGCCGGAGGACCGGCGTTTACGCTGACGCTGACGGGAGCGGGGTTCGTGAGCGCGACGGTGGTGCAATGGAACGGGCAGAACCGGCCGACGACGTTTGTGAGTTCCGGGCAGGTGCTGGCGGCGATACCGGCGGCGGATATCGCGACGGTGGGAACGGCGGCGGTGAACAGCATCAATCCGAGCAAAGGACCGACGGACAACGGGCTTTCGAATACGGTGACGTTTTTTATCGATGCGGCTTCCAATCCGATACCGACGATCAGTTCGCTCAACAAGACCAGCGTGACGAGTCCCGCGGCGCAGTTCGATCTGACGATTACGGGCACGAATTTCATGCCGAGTTCGGTTGTGTATTGGAACGCGGCGACGCTGACTCAATTGACGCCCAACTCGGTCAGCGGCAGCACGCAGATCGTCGTGACCATTCCGGCCACTTTGGTGGCGAGTGCGGGCACGGCGGTGGTGAGCGTTTTCAATCCTTCGCCGGGAGGCGGAACGAGCAACGGGGTCACATTCAGCGTTCTGGTGACGAGCGGGCCGACGGGAGCGCGGTCGACGGCGCCGATTGTTGCGCCGGATGCGGGGACGGTTGCGGCGGCGGGAACAAGCGGCGGAAGCGGAGCGGGGATGGCGGCGCTGGACACGCCGGCGATCAGCGGGAACGGGCGGTTTGTGGCGTATACGGGATTCGCAGCGGGAAGCGGCGGCGGGAACGCGCAGATTTTTCTGCACGACACTTGCGCGGGAGCGGACGCGGGATGCGTGGCGGGGACGACGCTGGTGTCCGTGGGAGCGAACGGCAGCGCGGGAGATGGAGCGAGCTCCGCGCCGGCGATCAGCGCGGATGGGCGCTACGTGGCGTTCAGTTCGGCGGCGGGGAATTTTACCGCGGCGGGAGTGGTTTCCGGGCGGCAGATTTATCTGCGGGACACGTGCTTGGGAGCGGCGGGGGCGTGCGTGCCGGGGACGCAATTGATTTCGGTGGATGCGGGAGGAGCGCTGGCGGGGGCGGAAAATATACTGCCGTCGATCAGCGCGTCGGGACGGTTCGTGGCGTTTCTCTCGGTGACGCCGAGCCACGCGGGAGATTTTTCCATGGCGGCAACGGGCGCGCCAAACAGCGGGTACCGGCAAGTGTTTGTGCGGGATACGTGCATCGGAGCGGCGGGATGCACGCCGCAGACGACGCGGATATCCCTGCAGCCGGGAGACGGGCCGGCGGGCGGGATGGTGACGGGACCGGCGCTGAGCGGAGATGCGCGGAGGCTGGCGCTGGCGGGGCGGGATGCGACGCTGTTCACGCCGGGAGCGTTGGTGGACGACAGTTTTTTCCACGCGCTGATTCAGAAGAACCAGCCATAGAAAAAGCGCGCCGCGGAATGGCGGCGCGCTCGATCTGTTCGAAACCAATCAGAAAAACTCCGTGCAGCGCTTCCGATGAAGAAGGCGCAGCCTCGTGCGCAGGTAGGGGCACGGCATGCCGTGCCCCTACGGCGTTATGCTGAAAATGCGGTTTAGCGTTATGCTGAAAATGCGGTTTAGCGTTATGCTGAAAATGCGGTTCAGGCGAAGCGGACTTTGACGTCGGGGCGCTTTTCGAGATGGACGGAGTCCACGAAGCGGACTTGGCGGTCGTCAAAGGTGAGGATCATGGAATGGGTGCGGATGCCTTCGCCGAAGAAGCGGACGCCGCGGAGGAGGCTGCCCTCGGTGACGCCGGTGCAGGCGAAGATGATGTTTTTTCCGGGGGCGAGATCTTCGGTGTCGTAGATGCGCTTGCCGTCCTTGATGCCCATGCGTTCGGCGCGCTCCATGTGTGCGGGCTTGCTGAGAACCAGGCGGGCGAGGATCTGGCCGTTGAGGCAGCGCAGGGCGGCGGCGGCGAGGACGCCTTCGGGAGCGCCGCCGGTGCCCATGACGGCGTGCACGCCGGTGCCGACGACGGCGGCGGAGATGCCGGCGGAGAGGTCGCCATCGCCGATGAGCTTGATGCGGGCGCCGGCTTTGCGAATGTCGTCGATCAGTTTTTCATGGCGCTCGCGTTCGAGAACGACGACGACGAGGTCCTCGACGTCGCGGTCGAGGCGCTTGGCGATGGATTTGAGATTGTCGGCGACGGGAGCGTCCAGTTCGACGGCGCCCTTGCAGGAGGGGCCGACGATGATTTTTTCCATGTACACGTCGGGGGCGTGGAGGAGGCCGCCTTCTTCGCTGGCGGCGAGAACGGCGATGGCGTTGGGAGAGCCGGTGGCGCAGAGGTTGGTGCCTTCGAGGGGGTCGACGGCGATATCCACTTTGGGGGCGGAGGGATGTTTGCCGTGGGCGGCGGCGCCAACTTTTTCGCCGATGTAGAGCATGGGGGCTTCATCGCGTTCGCCTTCGCCAATGACGATGGTGGCGTTCATCATGACGCCGTCCATGGTCTTGCGCATGGCTTCGACGGCCACCAGATCGGCTTTGTGGCGGTCGCCGAAACCCATGGTGCGTGCGGCGGCGATGGCGGCGTTTTCGACGACGCGGAGGAATTCGAGGCTGAGCTGTGATTCCATGACGGGCCCTCCCTGGCGGGCGCGGTGCGGAGAAACGATCCGAGAAAAATTCGCAGAAAAGAGCAGGCCCATCCCGCGAGGCCTGCCGCCCGACTACTTTCAACCTTCCACTTTAAACTGTCAACCGCGCTTTAAAAGTAAGCGGGGATGCCGGTGATGCGTTCGCCGATGACGAGCTTGTGAATGTCGTTGGTGCCCTCGTAGGTGAAGACGGATTCGAGGTTGTTCATGTGGCGCATGATGCAGTAATCGTCGACGATGCCGTTGGCGCCGAGGATGTCGCGAGCCTTGCGGGCGGTGTCGAGGGCGATGCCGACGTTGTTCATCTTGAGCATGGAGATGTGCGAGGGGTGGACCTTGCCGAGGTCTTTCAGGCGGCCGACGTGCAGGGCCAGGAGCTGGCCCTTGGTGATCTCGGTGATCATCCAGGCCAGCTTTTCCTGGACGAGCTGGTGGGCGGCGATGGGCTTATTGGCGAACTGCTTGCGCGTTTTGGCGTATTGCAGCGCGGTGTCGTAGCAAGCCATGGCCGCGCCGAGGGCGCCCCAGCCGATGCCGTAGCGGGCCTGGTTGAGGCAGCCGAGCGGGCCCTTGAGGCCGACGACGCCGGGGAGGAGATTGGCTTCGGGGATTTCGCAATCGGTGAAGGCCAGGCCGGAGGTGACCGAAGCGCGCAGGGACCATTTACCGTGCACGTCGAAGGTCTTGAAGCCGGGCGCGCCCTTTTCCACGAGGAAGCCGCGGACTTTTTCGTCTTCGCATTTGGCCCAGACGACGGCGACGTCGGCGATGGAGCCGCTGGTGATCCACATTTTTTCGCCGTTGAGGATGTACTTGCCGCCCTTCTTGACGGCGCGGGTGAGCATGCCGCCGGGGTTGGAGCCGAACTGGGGTTCGGTCAAGCCGAAGCAGCCGATGGCCTCGCCGGATTGCAGGAGCGGGAGCCACTTCTGTTTTTGCTCCTCGCTGCCATAGGCGTGGATGGGGTACATGACCAGGCCGCCCTGGACGGAGACGAAGCTGCGCAGGCCGGAATCGCCGCGCTCCAGCTCCTGGGTCATCAGGCCGTAGGCCACGTTGGACATGCCGGCGCAGCCGTAGCCGTGGAGATTGGCGCCGAAGAAGCCGAGTTCGCCCAGCTGCGGGACGAGGTGCCTGGGGAAGGTTCCCTCGCGGCTGTGCTTTTCGATGATGGGGATGATTTCGTTTTCGACGAACTGGCGGGCGGTCTGGCGGACCAGTTTTTCCTCGTCATTGAGAAGAGAATCGAAGTCTATGAAATCCACTCCGGCGAATCCAGCCATGATGGCTCCTTGTTGGTGGGGCGCGAGTTTGTAGGAGCGATTGTAGCAAGGGTGCGCGAGGGGCGGCAAGGAAGGGGCAGGATGGCGGGGGAAAGGAGAAAAAAACTGGCTCCGCAATCTGTAACGTTTTTACCCATGATCTTCAATAGGGATATGGGAAGGAAAAGCTGAACAAAGCTAACTATAAGATAAGAGGGGTGTTACTGAGGACATTCGAGTGGTGCTAGACATGCAATATGTCTTGGTGCTGGGGCGCTCGAGCAAGGCCCGGCCGGCTTGCCGGAGAAGCAATGAGACGGGCAAGAAATTGGGATTTCCGGCGGGGATAAGGGCAGAGAAGAGGAAAAAGAGATGCGGAAGAGACGGCAAAAGGGATTTTCGCTCATCGAACTTCTAGTCGTGATGATGATCATTCTGGTCATCGCGGCGATGTCAATCCCCGGCTTCCAGGCGATTCAGAAGTCCCTGCGCATTTCCGGGGACGCGCGCAATCTGTACTCGCTCGCGGGGCAGGCGAAGATGCAGGCGGCCTCGCAATTTACGCATGCGCGAGTGCGAATGAGCCTGAACGCGGGCACGTATTGGGTGGAGATGTGGAATAAAACCACGGGTAGGTGGCAAGTCCTCCATGGGACTCAGTATTTTTCCCAGGGAGTCAGCGCCGGATTCGGGGCCATCACCGCTCCGCCCACGAACACGCAAACTTTTCTAGCCCAGGCACCGGTTTGCAACATCAATGACCCGTCGATTATGTGGGGATACGCGCTGGATCCCAACGGGGATGTGTGCATGGAGTTTAATTCGCGGGGTGTACCAGTGTATTACTGGAACAGCCCTACCGGCGATGATGCGCTGTATATCACGAACGGCAATTCCGTGTACGGAGTAACGGTGAATACCGCGGGGATGGTGCAAGGCTGGGCCATCGACAAGAACGGCGCGCAGTGGATGAAACGTTAAAGCGGAGAGCCATGATGAATGCACGGAAACAAACGGAGTTGAAAAATAAGCGCAACTCGCAAAGAGGGATGTCCCTGCTGGAAGTGGTCATTGCCCTGGCGATCCTGCTGATCGTATCGGTCAGCATCATGACCGTCTCCATCCTGTCCATTAAGACCACGGAAAGCCAGGGCCATCTCTCGGCACGAACCGCGGAGTATGCGCAAGACAAAATGGAGCAGTTGCTGGCCCTGGCCTTCACCGATGCCCAGTCCGACACAACGTCGACCATGAGTGGAATCATTACAACGGCCAATTCCGGAGGCACGGGATTGGCGGTAGGGGGAAGCTCGAATCCCCTGGCGCCCGCGGTGGGATATGTGGACTACCTGGACTCGAACGGAAACCCAGTGGCCTCCGGAGGGAATTGGTATTACGTCCGCGTGTGGCAGATTGCAAACGTCAACAGTGCTCCGACCGTGCTGGTCGGCGGAGTGTCCACCATCACCGAGAAGGTGATTACGGTCACGGTGCGGGTCAAAGGGTCGGTGGGCGGCACGGGCATGCTGCCGCAGTCCACCTTGCAGGCCGGCAAATCGTATCCCTTTTAAGGCGGGAGAAGAAATGATGCGGAAGCCAGAGAGAGCGAAAATGAAGAATTTAAGAAAAGGCCAGGAGGGGTTCTCGCTGATCGAGATGATGGTGGCCCTGGCCGTTCTGCTGATCGTCGCCGGCATCGTCATGCAGGCCATGATGCAGATGATGCGCGTGCAGGGAACGCTGGCCAATCGCTCGGAGATGCACAGCGGACTGCGCAGCGCCACGGAATTGCTGCAGCAGGAGATCGGGCAGGCTGGGAAGGTGGCTATACCGCCGTATCCGTGGTGGTGGAACCCGGCGTGGTGGGGCAACACCACCCTCTTGATGGCTACAGCGGTACCGGGGGCCACGGCAACGAACCCGGTGACGATGCAGGTGACCGTCAGCGGCAATGCCTGGAATTACGCAGGCCCGACAACGGGAATGTTCAACGGCGAATATCTGGTCATTGACGTGGGCAACAGCACTCTAGACGCGAGCGACAATCAGGAGACGGTGCAAATTTCGAATGTTCAGTGGAGCACATTCACCGCCACATTCTACAAACCGCACCTGGCCAATGTGCCCATCCTTATTCAGGGTGCTTTTGCGACCGGGGTGGTGCCGCCCGATACAGCCACGCTGACAGCGCAAGGCGTCGCTGGAATCACGGGCCAGCCGAACGGGTCCAATGCGTCCGTTCTGAAACTCTATGGGGACCTGAATGGCGATGGCAACATGGTGTACGCCGAATACGTTTGCGATACGGCGGCAGGAAATCTCTATCGCAACGTGATGCCGTACGACACGCCGGCCGCGTCGAAACAGGCACGCACGCCCAGCATGATTGTGCTGAACAATTTGCTGCCCAACCCCGCAAACGCCGCGGGGGTACAGACGCCGTGCTTTACCTATTACGTCAAGCCCATCATCATCGCTCCGGCCGTCACGCCCACTCTATTCGTGGTCAACGTGGAAGTCACCCTGACGGCGCAAACCGCGTATGCCGATCCCCAGACGCATGAGTTTCAAAAGGAAAGCAAAGCGTTGCTGAACGTCTCGCCGCGAAACGTATTCCAGAGTTGGATGCTGGCCAGCCTAGGCGCCAACAATCGCGTCCAGCCCATGCCGCCCACCATCGGCGATGGAAGCGGCGCGACGGGGCTGATATCGACCACGCCTTAGGCGTGCAACGGATTGGCAAGCGGCGGTCTAAAGGACAAAAATGATGAGGATGCGGAGAAAACAGAACATGAAGAACAAAAGAAACGAAAAAGGCTCGGCGTTGATCCTGACCATGATCCTGCTGCTGGTGATGTCGGTGATGGCGGCGTCCATGATGTTCCTGGCGCAATCGGAAACCTGGGCCACCATGAACTACCGGATGATGTCGCAGACGCGCTACGCCGCGGAGACGGGGATTCAGGCGGCCGCCAACTACCTCATGTTTACCTACGTCCCGCCCAGTACCGCCACGGACCCACTCACCTCCTATAGCTACCAGACGGTATCGCCGGTGACGCTGGCGTCGGGAACTACCCCCGTGTTGTTGACGTCGATTGCCGGAGAGACGCCGGTGTATTCGGATTCAACCGTGCAATCGAATTTTGCCAATCAAGCCAAAGGCACGCTGACGGCGGGGAATGCGACGCTGAACTTCACCTCCGACGCGAAACTGGTGTCCATGCGGCAGGTGAAAGTTTTCGGCAAGAGCCAGCCGGCCACGGTGCAGACGTGGCTGGTGAAGGGCCGCGGCAACGTCGTGGGCGTGCAGAATGCGCAGGTGGAGGTCAGCGCCATCCTGGAACGACTGGTCACGCCGATGTTCGCGTATGCGGCGTTCGCCAACAGCAGCGGATGCAGCGCGCTGGTGTTCGGCGGCGGCGCCAAAACCAACAGCTATAATTCCGCTCAGGTGGTAAGCGGCGTGGCTACCTTTGTGGCGTCCGGCGGAAACGTCGGCACCAACGGCAACCTGAATGATTTTGGGAATAGCGTGATCAACGGCAGCCTTTCCACGCCGCGCACCGGAACGGGCACCTGCACCACCGGCAACGTTACCGCTCTTTCGGGCTCCAACGTGCCCACGGGCGGTATTATCGAGCTGCCCCAGCCGATTCTCTATCCGACGCCGGATGCCCCTAACCCCATGCCGCCCACAGGCACGCTCCAGATCAACAACGGGCCCTGCGGCTACACCGGATGCAATACAGTGTCTGGCGACTACTACCTAACCCCCACGCTCAATAAAGATGGCATCACTGCCTTTACGACCGACCCGCTGCTTCCCACGAAATACACCTGCTCGTCGGCGCCGATAACGCCTTGCACGTATCCGAACATCACCATCAATGCCGGCGCCGTGGTGCACTTGACGGCGGGGACATACAACATCAACAGCATCAAGTTTAATGGCAATGCCAGCATCGTTGTGGACAGCGGTCCAGTGATCTTGAATATCGCCGGCGCGGGCCTGTCATCGAGCGCCACCGCGGTTGATCTTACCGGTGGATCGGTCACGAATTCGAGCCTCAACCCCGCCAATTTGCAGCTTTTGTATGGGGGCACAAATGCGGTCAAGGTGGCCTCCGGCAATGCGGGAGCGGCGATGCTGGCCTATGCGCCGAATGCGGTCGGCAGCGTTACAGGCTCGGGCGACTTTTATGGTTCGCTGATTGCCAACACGATCACGGACATGGGCCAGGGAACCATCCACTACGACTCCAACCTGCAGGTGACCATGATGAACCTGGGCAACTGGATGCTGGACTCGTTCACCTGGAGCAAGTTCTAGGCGTCTCCGGAGGCGGAGCAGGCGAATTCTCAAACGCAGTCTCTCCTTGAGAAACGGCGGGGCCGGGAGCAATTCCGGCCCCGCTGCTTTTTTGCGGAGGAAATGTTTTGAGGGGTTCATGAATCCGCAAGGAGGCCCGCGGCGTGGTATCTTGAAGAGGCTGCGGAAAAGCGCAACTTCCAGTGGTTGCAAGGGTTGAAGTTGAGATTCTTCGTCCCGGTAAAAAGCACCGGAACTCAGAATGACAATTTGTGTTTTTTCGCGGACTATTGGAGAAGAGGAAATCACCACGGACGAACGCGCGGCGGTGGTAGCGGCCGCTGAACTCCTGCCCAGGAACCATGAAGAAAAAACTCTCACCGGAAATTTTAATTTTTGATGTGGACGGCGTGCTGGTGGACGTGCGCGGGACGTACTGGCGCTCGGCGCTGGAGACGGTGCGGTACCTGAGCGGGCGGCGGGTGACGTACAA